>Ga0208826_1002074_pt1 | contig 15411 bp, 9 predicted proteins | sample AD_UKC115_MetaG_FD_184451 | JGI IMG/M metagenome (GOLD analysis project Ga0208826, IMG submission 184451) | Active sludge microbial communities of municipal wastewater-treating anaerobic digesters from Hong Kong - AD_UKC115_MetaG (SPAdes)... | ecosystem: Engineered > Bioreactor > Anaerobic >...
GAAAGCGAGGCCAGAGAAATCTTGCTCCGCTCATGATCGGACTTGCGGTTATGGCGAATTTGCAGGGCACCGCTACTTTGGTCGGCGATCCTCCTTCCATGCTCTTTGCCAACTTTGCAGGCTACTCGTTCAACGATTTCTTTTTCAAGCTTGGGAAGCCTTCGATTTTCTTTGCCATCCAGATTGGTGCAATCGTAGGAGCGCTTTATTTCTATTTCTATTTTAGAAAAGTTGAGAGCGATATCAAAACATTGCCGCCAGAGGGCATTGTGTCATGGTTTCCATTGGTCCTGCTTCTGTCTATGATCGGAGGCCTTGCTCTGTTTTCTGCTATATCAGTACGAGGTGGGATCCATCCCGCAAGCGGAATTTTCGTTCTTGTGCTTGCTTTTGTTGGACTTGCATGGCTTGTCTTTATAAAGAAAGAAAAAGAAGAAGCGAAAAACCTCGTTCTCCATCTAGACTGGATGACACTGGTTTTCCTAGTTGGCATTTTCATCGTAGTGGGAGTTTTGGCCGAATCGAGTCTTCTAATACAACTTGCAGAACAGATGGCCCAATGGGTTAAAGGTGACATCTTATTGGGTTTTACGCTGATTATAGCCATATCTGTGCTTATTTCGGGATTTGTGGACAATGTGCCGTATATTGCGGCGATGCTTCCTGTAGCGAGCGCGCTTGCGGAGGCAATGCAAGTTCAGCCAGATTTGTTGATGTTTGGCCTTCTTGTTGGTTCTTGCCTTGGCGGAAATCTGACACCCTTTGGGGCTTCCGCTAACATCGTCGCAGTAGGCCTTTCGGAAAAAAATGGATCGAAGGTTAGTTTCTGGAACTGGGTCAAGCTTGCGGGTCCCTTTACCGTAATAACGACAATTGCGGCATCGGCATTTATTTGGTTTGTGTGGGCTTGAATCTATTTTATAATATTTTATAGGGCCATAAGATTAGGTCAAATGCGCATGATAAGCTCGGCCGCTAGCTAAGATTTATGGGCAAGTAGCTGTCGGTCAAAATTCAAAAGGCGCCATTGGCTGAGATTTATGGGTAGCTTGACAATCTATCCATATCGCGATAGATAGTATTATGGCTAACGGAGAAAATCTTTATAGGTTCGAGGTTCGGACCAGGGGAGCCGGAAGCCCGCGCATAGAAGCGTTAAAAGCGGATGTACGCGCGCTAGGGATGGGGATACTGCGCAGTGCGCGAGACATCGCGCTCTACTTTGTGGAAGGTGATTTAACGCCCGAGGAGCTTTGTCTTCTCGGGCGTTTTCTTTTATCCGATCCGGTGGAGGAGACATTTGTATGGCGAGAAGTGTCGCGAAATGCATTACATGGTTCAACCTCAAGTCCGGATTCGGTCTGGATCGTAGAGATTTGCCGAAAGCCCGGAGTTACGGATACTGTCGCCAACGAGCTTGTCAGAGCGGCGCGGGAGATGGGTATTTTAGGTCTCAATAGGGCAGCGACAGGCATCCGTTGGGAGCTCGAGGCAGACTGGCTCGATGAAACCACACTATCTAAGCTGACCAGAATGCTTCTAGCGAATTCGGTGATAGAGCGTTGGGAGTTTGGTGAAATCGAACCTGTTTTTCCAAAGGGGCAGCCTTTTGTTCCAGCAGTAGAGTGCTACGATCTTAGAAACATGGATGATGATTCTCTGCTCTCGCTATCTTTCGAAAGGCGACTGGCACTTGATCTTTCCGAGATGAAGGCCATTCAGGCTTGGTCTATCGCAAAGGAACGTAAGATTACTGATGTAGAGCTTGAAATGATCGCTCAGACATGGAGCGAGCATTGCGTGCACAAGACCTTCAAAGTCGATATCGAGGTAAGAAACGATTCAAATTCAAGCGCTGGAAATTCATCATATCCAAGAATTATACATAGTATTTTCAACACCTATATCAAAAACACTACCGAGGAAATTGGAGCTCCGTGGGTAAAGTCTGCCTTTGTAGACAATGCTGGCATTGTGAGTTTCGATGACCAATGGGACATTTCATTCAAGGTGGAAACACATAATCATCCTTCCGCAATCGAGCCTTTTGGGGGCGCTAATACGGGAGTAGGAGGCGTTATTCGCGATATTATGGGCGTCTCCGCAAAGCCTATAGCAGCGACCGACATTCTATGCTTTGGGCCACCCGACATGGAGGAAAAAGAATTGCCTCAAGGGACGCTGCATCCACGCCTTGTAGCGCGAGGCGTTGTTGCGGGTGTCGAGGATTATGGCAACAAGATGGGTATTCCCACTGTCAACGGGGCGGTTCATTTTCATCCTGGCTATGCAGCAAATCCGCTCGTATACTGTGGCTGTGTGGGGCTTGCACCTCGTGGCATTCATCGAAATAGACCAGAGCCGGGCGATCGTGTGATAGTTCTGGGAGGGCGAACAGGCCGAGATGGCATTCGCGGAGCCACTTTTTCTTCGATGAAGATGGATGGTTCTACTGGAGAAGTTGCCGGCGCATCGGTACAAATAGGAGATCCTATTGTCCAAAAAAGAGCCCTAGATGTGCTTCTAGCGGCGCGCGATGCAGGACTATACAATGCGGTGACGGATTGTGGGGCAGGAGGACTTTCTTCTGCGGTTGGGGAAATGGCACGAGCGCTCGGAGCGGAGATCGAGCTTTCTGGTCTTGGCACCAAATATCCCGGGCTCGCTCCCTGGGAGATCTGGTTGTCCGAGGCTCAAGAACGTATGGTCTTAGCAATACCTCCTCGACATGTCAAGGCTTTTTCGGAGCTATGCGGTATTTTTGAATCCGAATTTTGGGATATTGGGGCATTTGGAAGCGATTCAGAGTTGAAAGTGAGGATGAAGGGCGAGCTCGTACTCGATCTGGACATGGTATTTTTACATCAAGGCTTACCTAAAAAGCTCCTTGTGGCGCAAGAACCACTATCGAAATCGTTACAAGGACCACTGTCGAAATCGCTACAAGAACCGCTAAAAAAATCGCTTAAGATAAATTCAGCCGATCTCGAAGGCCAGTTTCTAAAGCTGCTTTGTAGCCCGGAAGTTGCTTCGCGCGAGAGAATAGTGCGCCGCTATGACCATGAAGTGCAAGGCAATAGCGTTATCAAGCCCTTCATAGGTGCTTTCTGCGATTCGCCTTCGGATGCGGCGGTTCTGAAGCCTCTAGAGGCAGCAGGAGAATGGGGCATGGCGCTTTCCAATGGCTTTAGGTCGGACTATGGGGAACTCGATCCTTATCGGAGTGCATGGGCCGCAGTGGACGAAGCCATGCGGAACATAGTGGCTAGCGGGGGAGATCCACGGCGGACTGCAATTCTCGATAATTTCTGTATGGGAGATCCAAACGATCCTGGTGTAATGTGGTCGCTTTTGGAGTGTGCACGGGGCCTAAGAGAAGCTGCCTTGTCCTTTCAAACTCCAATCATCTCTGGTAAAGATTCCTTTTACAATGAATATCTGGGCGCTGACGGAAGCAGGCATGCCGTTCCGCCGTCGCTGCTTGTATCGGCAGTGGCCTTTGTGCCCAAAATCGAGCGAATAGTGACTACTTTTCTTAAGCAGCCAGGCGATTCAATATGGCTTGTAGGGGATTTTAGGCCATCTGCAATATGGGAAAACGAAGTGCCCGACATAAGCCCAAAAGCTCCTAATGTCTATGGTGCCTTGTTCGATGCGATTCAAGAAGGGGAGGTGCTCGCCGCACATGATCTCTCCGAAGGAGGCCTTGCCGTAGCTCTTGCGGAGATGTGCATTGGGGGAAGATTAGGCGCTCGGATCAGGCTGCCCGATATGAATGAAAAGAGAAATAATCCCATAAGCATGGCCATGGAACAAGATAATATTCTTGCAGTATCAAGGCTTGCTCTCTTTGGTGAGACGATGGGCTGTCTTTTGGTCGAGGTAAGTGCTGGAAAAGAAAAGCAGTTTGCGGCGCGATTCGCTTCGAATTCTTCACAGAAGAGCTTAGAACAAGAGAATCTAGCTCAGAGGCTTGGCGAAGTATCGAAGGAACCCTTTCTGGAAATCACCGATCCATTTCCTTTTTCGGTTTCAATAAAAGAAATGTTCGACGCTTGGAATTGCGCCAGCCAGGAGTTGCTTCCATGAAAGCGATTATTCTAAAGGCTCCAGGAACCAATCGGGATTACGATGTGCAATCTGCCATAGAGCAAGCCGGAGGTCATGCTGATATCTTGCCTATTTCCCGTCTTCGTAGCTATGCAAGGCTTTTGCGAAACTATGGCATGCTCGTCATTCCGGGAGGCTTTTCTTATGGGGATGCATTAGGAGCAGGAAGGCTGTTCGCTCTCGACCTTTCACGCTTCTTTGCGGAAGAAGTGGGACGCTTTATAGAATCCGGCAAGCCAGTACTAGGTATTTGCAATGGTTTTCAGGTATTGGTGAGAGCAGGAATCCTGCCGGGAAAACAATTTGAACCTCATAGATTAACTCTTGCGCACAATGAAAATGGGAGTTTCGAGTGCAGATGGGTGCGTCTTATGGCACCAGCTTCCAATTCTGTTTGGACAAGAGGGATCGATTTCATTTTCTGCCCGATAGCCCATGGCGAAGGGCGCTTCAGCGCAGACTCGGCTGAAGCTATTGAAAAGTTAGAAAAAAAAGGCTGTATCGCTCTCCAATATACAGATTCTTCGGGTGAGCTCGCCCATGGCAGTTACCCCGAGAATCCCAATGGATCGATAAGAGATATTGCGGGCATCTGCAATCCAGAAGGCAATGTGCTAGGACTAATGCCTCATCCCGAGAATGCGGTTTTCGAGTGGCAGACTCTGGCTCTGGCTGACCGCACAGCGGATGGTGCACGCAAGCTCTTTGAAAATGGATTGCGGTATGCGGCTTTGTGAGAAGGAGGCAGTATGGTTTCGGAGGATCTAGTCAGGCAGCTTCTTCCAATCGCTTTTCGAGGGACAGGCAAAGCCGATGGAGAGGGCAAGGTCAGGGAATGGTGGAATCTGTCGGGCAATAAGAGGCTTATGGTAACCACGGATAGAATCTCTGCTTTTGATAGGATGCTTGCAGCCGTGCCTTTTAAGGGGCAGGTCCTAAATGAGCTTTCAGCCTTCTGGTTTAGAAGAACTAAAGATATCATCGCCAATCACTTGATCTCTTTGCCCGATCCTAATTGCTCCTTGGTCGAGGAGACGAGGCCGTTACCGATAGAAGTCGTAGTTCGAGGTTACATAACCGGTGTCACTTCCACTGCTCTCTGGAGGCGATATGAGCTAGGAGAGCGCATAATCTATGGGCAGCGTTTTCCCGAAGGTATGCGCAAGAACGAGAAGCTTCTGCATCCAGTGATCACACCCACAACAAAGGGCGGTCCTGGTAGCCACGATGAAAGGCTCGAACCTCGAGAAGTAGTGGAAAAAGGCTACTTAGATGCAGCCATATGGAATGATGTCCAAGATGCGGCTTTTGCTCTTTTTTCTAGGGGAACGGATTGTGCCAAGCGCGCTGGCCTTATCTTAGTGGATACCAAATATGAATTCGGCATTGCTCCTGACGGTTCGCTCATGCTGATCGACGAAGTTCACACGCCTGATTCATCGCGCTTCTGGCTTGCTTCAAGCTATGAGGAACGATTCGAAGCGGGGCTCGAGCCAGAAAGCAGAGACAAGGAATTTGTACGCCTCTTCTATTCAGAATTAGGTTATCTAGGCGATGGAGACATACCCAATCTTCCTGCGTCGGTGTGGATTAGAACAAGCCTTTTGTACCAAGAATTATATGAAAAACTAACTGGCCTTGCCTTTGTGCCTTGCTCTTACCCTGCGGAAGAACGCATTATGCGAATCATAATAGAGTCAAAAGAAAAAGAGCGCAGCTCGGAGGATTAAAATGAATCGGAGCAGAGTCATCGTTTTTGCAGGATCACCTGCAGACAAAGCACATTTCGAAGCGATCCAGAAGGCTCTCGAAGCATTCGGGATTCCATGCCTAACTCGCATTGCATCTGCGCACAAGACCCCCAAGAGGCTTCTCGATATGATCAAGAGCTACGATTCAGAGGGAATTCCCACCGTGTATATCACTGTTGCAGGTAGATCGAATGCGCTATCGGGCTTTGTCGATGCCGCAACTCAGTATCCTGTTCTAGCTTGTCCGCCGCCTTTGGAAGAGTGGGCTATCTGCGATATTTGGTCGAGCCTCCGTATGCCTTCTGGTGTTGCTCCAGCTCTAATTCTAGAGCCGGTAAATGTAGCTCTCTGCGCTGCAAAGTTGCTCGCTCTGAAAGACGAGGCATTGCGCGAAAACATTCGCCGTTTCCAGCAGCAACAGATCGATCGACTTATCGAAGAAGATCGACTCATAGAAAAGAACGAGACGATCGAGAAAAAGAATTTACAAGAGAGGCCTCGTACATGATAAAAAAGAAAGAGGCTAATGAGGCCTATGGCACTAATAAGGCCTATGACGCTAATGAAGCCTGCGGTATTAAGGAAGCCTGTGGCGTGGTGGCGGTCGTAAGCGAAGAAGCGGCGAGATTGGCCTTTTTTGGTCTCTTCGCTCTTCAGCATCGTGGCCAGGAATCCGCAGGCATCGCCACTCTCGACGAAGGGAATGTTCATCTACACAAGGATGTGGGTCTCGTATCGCAGGTCTTCAGGGATCAGAACCTTTCAGGCCTTAAGGGGAATATCGCAATAGCCCATACTCGTTATTCAACAATGGGAAAGTCGAGCGCCCGCAATGCCCAGCCTCTCCTCATCGATACGCAATATGGACCTCTTGCATTAGGACACAACGGCAATATAGCCAATGCACCAGAGCTTAGGAATCAGCTGCTTGCAAGAGGACTCGGTCTCATGACAGGCTCGGACAGCGAGCTTCTGGCCATGATGCTTGCAGGAACGCAAGGAGCAAACTGGACTGAAAGAATACTAAGTGCAATGCAATTCTGGATAGGTGCATATTCGCTTGTTCTCTTGACACAGGAAGGAGTCTTTGCTGTGAGAGACCCTTGGGGCTTTAGACCGCTCGCCTGGGGTAAAATAGCTTCGGGCGGCTATGCTGTTGCTTCGGAGACTTCAGCTCTTAGAGTCATGGGCTGTTCGGAAATCGAGGAAATTCCACCAAGCACAGTGCTCCATCTTACCGAAAATGGGGTCGTAGAGCGCGCCCATCCCGATATCGAAGCGCAAATGGCCGCGTGCAGCTTCGAATATGTGTATTTTTCAAGGCCAGATTCTGTGTGGAATGGTAAGAATATCCACGCGGTTCGTCGCAAGCTTGGTGCCATATTAGCTAAGGAGGCACCGGCAGAAGCCGATCTTGTCATTCCTGTGCCTGATTCTTCGATTGCAGCGGCCATAGGATATTCCCAGCAATCTGGTATTCCCTTTGGCGAAGGACTTGTAAAAAACAGGTACATTGGGCGTACATTCATCGAGCCCACAAAAGCATTGCGTCAGCAGGGAGTAGCGCTAAAATTCAGCCCACTCAGAGAGACTCTCGAAGGAGCTCGAATTGTGCTTGTCGATGATTCAATAGTCCGTGGTACGACAACGGCTCCGATAATTTCGCTCTGCCGAAAGGCTGGGGCTCGCGAGATTCATCTCAGGATAGCTTCGCCCAGAATTCTCTACCCTTGCTATATGGGCGTCGATATGGGAACAAAAAGCGATCTTATGGCGGTAGGCAGGAATCTTTCTGAGATAACAAAGATTCTCGGCGCCGACTCCCTTGCTTATCTCAGCATAGACGGGCTATCGCATGCTATTGGAATCGATGGGCTATGTATGGCTTGTTTCGATGGGAATTACCCTATACCGGTAAATGAGAGCTTTCGAAAAGAATGCTTCGAGTGCGTTGCAAAGGGGGTATCATGAAAGTGCTACTCGTCGGTTCGGGAGCGAGAGAGCATGCACTTGCAATCGCAATAGCAGCCTCTGTGGAATGCGAAAAACTCGTCATTGCGCCGGGGAACGCTGGCATGGCAGATGTAGGAGAGATAGCGAATATCGATTTACATGATATAGAAGGACTCTGTTCTCTTGCCGAGAATATTTCTGCCGACCTCGTCGTTATTGGACCAGAAGCGCCTCTAGCCTTAGGCCTTGTAGATAGGCTTACAGAGCGTGGAATAGCTTGCTTTGGACCATCGGCCGGAGCAGCGCAAATCGAGAGTTCCAAAGCTTTTGCCAAGGCTTTTATGATGAGGCATAGCATTCCTACCGCAGAAGGCCACAGTTTCACAAATCCAGAGAAAGCAAAGGCCTGGGCTTTGGATTTTGGCAAGCCTTTGGTTGTCAAGGCTTCTGGCTTGGCTGCTGGCAAGGGTGTGATTGTACCAGAGAATTGGAAAGAGACCGAGGCTGCGATAGAGAGATTGACATCCATAGGAGAAATAGTCCTTGAAGAGCGCCTGGAAGGTGAAGAGCTTTCTCTTATCGCTCTCTGCGATGGCAGAGATTATGCTGTATTGCCCGCAGCAAGAGATCATAAACGCCTGCTTGATGAGGATAAAGGGCCTAATACAGGAGGCATGGGTGCCTATTCTCCAGCCTGTTCTATGGAAGATGCCGAGAAACTTGCCCGGATTGTAATAGCTCCTGCTCTCGCTGGACTCTATGAAGAGGGATATCCATATATTGGAGCACTCTATGCAGGGCTTATGCTCACGGCCGAAGGAGTAAAAGTGCTGGAATATAATGCCCGCTTAGGGGATCCCGAAGCCCAAGTAATCCTGCCGCTCTTCGATTCCGATGTTCTGGCTTCATTGGCAGCCTGCGCCCATGGAAGGCTAAGCAATGCAAGACCGCGGTTTAAGGAAGCCCATGCGGCTTGCATAGTATTAGCCTCTCAAGGATATCCCGAGCAGCCTATAAAAGGAAAGCCCATCACAATAGCTGATCTTCCCGAGAAGGCCTTCTGCTTTCATGCGGGGACAAAACTTGAAAATGGACTGCTTGTGAGCTCCGGAGGTAGGGTACTCTCAGTAGTAGGAATAGGTTCGGCTCGAACCGAAGCACTTGAGACGGCATATAAAGCAGTTTCGCAGATCCATTTCGAAGGCATGCAATTCCGCCGGGACATCGGCTCCAAGGCTGAAAGAGTCGAGAGGTTCGTTCGATGTGCGCTTTCCGTAGAGATAACAAAATCAAGTGTCTCTAGGCGGGCCGAAGGAAGCAATCGGTCAAGCGCCTATGCGCGGGCCGGCGTCGATATAGATGCTGGCAATATGGCTGTTGAGCTAATGAAGAAAGCCGTACGGTCGACCTACAATTCCAGAGTGATCGCAGGAATCGGCGCCTTCGGTGGGCAATACGATGCTTCGGTCATCGGAGATTGCAAGGCTCCGGTGCTGGTCGCCTCTACCGATGGAGTAGGTACCAAGACCAGCCTGGCCCTTAAGCTCGATAGAATAAGCCATAGCACGCAATATGGGCTCAGCGAACTTAAAGCTAAGGGAAATAGCGAGCTTAAAGAAAAGAAGAACGGTTGGCTCGCCGGACTTGGCACTGACATGGTCAATCACTCGATCAACGACATACTGGTGCAGGGTGCTCGCCCTCTTTTCTTTATGGATTACATCGCCGCAGAAAAGATCGATCCAGTAAAGGTAGCAGAGATTGTCGAAGGAATGTCCGAAGCTTGCCGACTGGCACATTGTGTGCTTCTCGGAGGAGAAACTGCCGAAATGCCAGGTACATACCGCGAAGGGCAAATGGATATCGCAGGCACCATTGTAGGAATCGTAGAAAGAGATAGGCTTCTTCCGCGCTCTGACATGGCGCAAGGCGATGTTCTAGTTGGATTGGCTTCTACAGGGCTTCATACCAACGGCTATTCCCTTGCAAGATCGATAACTGCTTCTATTGATCCGGAGAAAATACAACCAGAACTGGGTGAAAGCCTTGCATCCGCACTTTTACGGCCACATAGATCATATCTTCCTTTGCTAGGAGCAATACTCGAAATAAACCCAAATCCGATAAAGGCTTTAGCCCATATCACCGGAGGTGGACTCTTGGAGAATATTCCCCGCGTGCTCCCGACCTATCTCGATGCGCAAATAAGTGTGAAGAGTTGGCAATGGCCAGCGATATTTTCTCTTTTGCAGCACTGGGGGAATGTGTCGGATGAAGAGATGCGGAGAGTCTTCAATCTGGGAATCGGTATGGTGGCGATAGTGGAGGAAAGCCAGCTCGATTCTTTCTTAGCCATGCTGCCTGAGGCAGCCTATGTGATTGGGAAGCTCGTCGAGGGTACAGGAAAAGTGGTATTCGTATGATGGTCGAATTGGATGATAATCGAATATCTGATAGTGTTCTTCGCATTGTCGTCATGGCTTCGGGAGAAGGAAGCAATTTGCAGGCTTTGATCGATGCCATCGAATCAGGCCAAATCGAAAATATGCGTATTGAGGCTCTGCTATGCGATCAGCCAGGCGCCCACTGTATCGAAAGGGCAATTAGACATGGTATTCCTTCGCATATTCTGCCAGCTCCCCAGAAGCTAAAGCGCCATTCTCCCGAGCGTAGGTGCTATGATGAGAGGCTTGCAGCAATAGCAGATTCCTACAAGCCTGATTTTATTTTTCTATTGGGATGGATGCGACTTTTGGGGCAGACCTTTCTAGAAAATTTTCCGCGAAAGGTCATCAACTTACATCCCGCTCTACCAGGAACGTTCCCTGGCATCAATGCAATAGAAAGGGCTTTCGAAGCTTTCAATCAAGGAAAAATCACAAATACCGGCGTAATGCTGCACCTTGTGCCAGATGAGGGTATCGATTCTGGACCTGTGCTGAGTGTTGCAGAGATACCTATTCATAAAAGCGATACATTGAGCATTCTAGAAGAACGAATCCATAAAATCGAACATCTGGAGATCGTAAAGCTTGCTCAGAGGCTTGCACACAATCGAAGCCTGGAAGAGATTCAGGGCCGAGAAATGCAAGAAGCACTGAGAACGCAGGACGCGCAGGAAACACAAGAAGCACAGGAAACACAGGATCAAGACATATCGAGAGAGAAGGAGTCGGAGCATGCCTCTCGCATTGATATCGGTATATGATAAATCGGGGCTTGTGCCCTTTGCAAAGCGGCTTGCAGCTTGTGGTTGGCGCTTTCTCGCCTCCGGAGGAACTGCTGCAACCCTCAAGGAAGCTGAGCTAGAGCCAATAGACATTGCCGCTTATACGGGTTCACCGGAGCTTTTGGCTGGAAGAGTGAAAACCCTCCATCCTGCAATCCATGCAGGCATCCTCGCTCGACCATCAGATGAAGATTTCGCAGAATTGCATGCTCATGGCTATGAGCCCATCGATCTAGTGGTAGTGAACCTCTATCCTTTCGAAGAGACAGTTCGAAGGCTTAAGGCTGACGCAAAAGTACTTTGCCATACTAAACCAAATGAGGATACTGCCGAGAGTGCCAATATAGCTGCAGATACAAATTCTTTTCCGATAGTACAGAGCGCCTCTCTTGGCGAGGCCGATATCGTTGAACAGATCGATATTGGCGGTGTCGCCCTGCTCCGCGCCGCAGCGAAAAATTATGCAAGAGTAGGAGTCTTGTGCGATCCAGCCGATTATAACCTGGTTGCATGCGAAATAGAGAAGGGAAGTCTCTCATCTTTTACTTTGAGAACGCTTGCGGCCAAAGCCTTTGCTAGAACCCGAGACTACGATACTGCAATTGCGGCATGGTTTGCAGAGAGCATTGCCGAAGGACCTAGCTCTGGCAGTTCTATCATGCAAGATCCCCGATTGTCTTCATTCGGCACTACAGCGGGCGATGCGGGCGATGAAACACCAGGTAGCGTTTTTTCACTCGTAGGCAGAGTGGAACGTATGCTGCGTTACGGCGAAAATCCTCACCAAAAAGCGTTCTTCGTGTTGCCTGCAGAGATATCGGCAGGACAGCTATCAAAGGAAATATTTACGCTATTTAAGGAGCCTGTTTTACCTGCGGAGCCTATTATATCCACAGAGCCTATTTTGGAGAAAAGATCCGGCCAGCCTGATGCAATTGGCCAGACTAAATGCGATTCCGTAAGTGGCATTATAAGCGGACCTTTGGGTGGGCATGTTCTAGGAGGAAAGGAGCTTTCTTACAATAATCTGCTAGATCTAGACGCAGCCTGGCGTGCAGTCCTCGATTTCGAAGCTCCTGCCGCGGTGATTGTAAAGCATCTTTCGCCCTGCGGCGCCGCCGAGGCCAATAGTCTGCGGGAAGCATACGAAGCGGCTCTTGCCTGCGATCCCGTAAGCGCATTCGGTGGCATCGTCGCACTGAATCGTCGCCTCGATTCCGAGACCGCGCTGGCGCTAAAGGAGCTCTTTATAGAGTGCATAGCAGCTCCAGGTTTCGATGAAGCTGGCCTTGAAATTTTGAGGGCGAAAAAGAACCTCAGGCTCATCGAGGCAGATCCTTTTGTATTTTTAAGAGAGGCGCGCGAGCTCAGGTCTGCAGCGGGCGGCCTTTTGGTTCAGGAGCAGGATCGCGGCGACCCTATAGACACCAAATGGTCTGTGGTTGGCAAGAGGCAGCCCAGCGCCGCCGAATTGGAGGCCTTGCGCTTCGCCTGGAAACTGGTGCGTCATGTAAGGTCTAACGCGATTGTGTTGGCGGCTGGCAGGGCGGCGGTGGGCATTGGCGGCGGGCAAACCAATAGGGTCGACGCAGTAAAACAAGCGTGCGAGCGCGCCGGAGGCCGTGCCCGAGGCTCTGCACTAGCTTCGGACGCATATTTCCCATTTGCCGACGGCATAGAGGCCGCGGCGGAGGCGGGCGTAGCAGCGGTGGTGCAACCGGGGGGGTCGGTGCGGGACGCCGAGGTGCTCGCCGCGGCCGACAAACTTGGGATTGCCATGGTGTATACCGGTGTACGCCATTTCCGGCATTAAGACCGTATCCAGCACGAAAGAATTATCTTAAGAGAGGTTGTAGAAAATGGGTATCGAAAAAGTCCTGCAAGAAGGCACTGGTCTTACATTCGACGATGTTTTGATCGTGCCTGGATATAGCGAAGTGCTTCCTTCAGAAGTCGACATATCTGCGGAGCTTGTTCCTGGAATTTGCCTCAAGGCTCCTATGCTCTCTGCGGCCATGGATACCGTTACAGACTATAGGCTGGCAATCGCCATTGCCCGTATAGGCGGCATAGGAATTATCCATCGTAACTTATCACCAGAAGCTCAGGCTGCAGAAGTGTACAAGGTCAAGCGCTCGGAATCGGGGATGATCTCAGACCCCGTATGGCTTCCAGAAACGGCGACGCTTGCCGAGGCTGAACATCTCATGGAAACCTATCGAATCTCGGGAATTCCTATCATCGATCCAGCGACTAGACGCCTATTGGGCATAATCACCAACCGCGATCGGCGTTTCTGTGGACCGGAAGACATGCCAAAATCGGTGTCGGAATTCATGACCTCTCAAAACCTCATCACAGCGCCCGAAGGAACGAGCGTAGAAGAGGCAAAATCGATCTTCCGCCGCTATAAAATCGAAAAACTTCCTCTTGTCGACAAAGATGGCAGGCTTAAAGGGCTCATTACTCTAAAAGACATCGTCAAAAAAGAAGAATACCCGAGTGCGGCTGTAGATGCGAGGGGAAGGCTTCTCGTTGGTGCCGCCGTAGGGGTCGGGCCTGATCTGGAAGAGCGAGTAAGCTTACTGCTATCTCGCAATGTAGATGTGCTCGTCATAGATACTGCCCATGGTCATACGAAAAAGGTGATCGAAGCAATTGGACGCGTTCGGTCTCTTTCCGTCGATATTCCTATAATTGCAGGCAATGTGGTCACCGCCGAGGGTACAAAGGCGCTTATACAAGCTGGAGCCTCGGCGATAAAAGTAGGCGTCGGAGCTGGCTCAATCTGTACGACTCGGATTATCTCTGGCGCAGGTATGCCTCAGCTATCCGCAATCTATGAGTGTGTACAAGCTGCGAAACCCTATTGCATCCCTATAATAGCCGATGGAGGTATTCGCTATTCAGGCGACATCGTAAAAGCAATAGCCGCAGGTGCAGAGACTATCATGCTTGGGAACCTCCTTGCTGGGCTTGAGGAAGCCCCTGGTGAGCTTGTGCTCTATGAGGGTCGCCAATTCAAGAGCTATCGTGGCATGGGTTCGATCGGGGCTCTTCAAGGCTATGGCCGAGACCGTTATGGATCGGGCCAATCAGATAGCCCGACAGATAGCCAGATGAATTTAAGGCCAAATGGCAAGGTAGTTCCCGAAGGTGTCGAGGGTATGGTTCCATATCGCGGAAAGCTTTCGGATTATATGACGCAGATGCTCGGAGGCCTTCGTTCAGGTATGGGCTATGCAGGGGCCAGGACTCTTTCCGAGCTCAGGAAGGCGCGAATAGTACGCATTACGGCCGCGGCTTATGCTGAAGGCCATCCGCATAGCATTGTAATTACCAAAGAAGCGCCAAATTATCAGAAGCGAGATTGAAGCCTCTATATCCATTCATGCCTAGGATAATAGTGCCTCGAAAAAAGGGCGCGCCTAAGGTTTTATAAGATTTTGTTAGGCATCATGAGGTTTTTAATGAGGTTTTTAGCTCTTAGGCTTTGTGTATCCAAGTCTGATCTCGATGCGCTTTTCGATAGTTAAAAGCTGTTTCCTAAATGGAATACCCGAAGAGCAGGCAAAGGAGTTTTTTGGGCTGGCCGAAGCCTTCCGCTATGTTGCGATTGTTTAAGACAAGTAGCCATCTCATTTATCGGAGAAAAGCTTAGGATTTTGGTACTGCCTTTTGCCAAGTAGAAACCGGAATCATCGAATTGGCCATCGATTCCTTCTAGGTAAGGCATTACGAAGAAAGCAGGTGCACCGGTAGCTTTTATTACTGCTCTAACGACTCCATTTTCATTGTATTCTACTGAAGTTTCAAGTTTTGGATCCGACAGGGCACAGCGCTTAGGTTCGATAAGGAACAGAATCGATGTCGAGCATAGGCCAATCTCGGAGACTTCTAGCGTGGCTTCGAGAAAGGCTTCATTGGCTTTGCAGGGCAATTCAACGATCGGCATCTCCCACACCTGATAAACTTGATTCTCTTCGATAGATACAACATGTTCAATTATTGGCCCTTGTTCTTTCGAAGGGATATCGATTGCTCGCCCATAAAAATCGATTAGCTTTATGTACACTTTGGCTTTATGATTATTAGGGCTTTCGCTCACGAGGCGAACATGTATTATTCCATCTTTGATAAAGAGAGCAAGCAAAATAGGGGCGTAGAATCTTCGCGCTTCGTAGTGCAAGAGTTTCCAGGATCCATCATAGTTAAGGCTCGACCAGCTTATGGCAGGCCACACATCGTTCAGTTGCCAATATAGCGTCCCCATGCATCGAGGCATCGTACTGCGCCAGAATTCCACTGCTGTGCGAATAGCCATAGCCTGCTGTACTTGAGAGAGATAGAGAAGCTCATGAAAGCCAC
>Ga0208826_1002075_pt1 | contig 15400 bp, 14 predicted proteins | sample AD_UKC115_MetaG_FD_184451 | JGI IMG/M metagenome (GOLD analysis project Ga0208826, IMG submission 184451) | Active sludge microbial communities of municipal wastewater-treating anaerobic digesters from Hong Kong - AD_UKC115_MetaG (SPAdes)... | ecosystem: Engineered > Bioreactor > Anaerobic >...
TTTTACTTTTTTGTTTATAATTTTCATTAGATGTCATGCCATACCATTCTGAACGTCGTTTAAGATAAATATAATTTAGTTTTTTTATCAAATTTTTATTAACTGAACCGTTTTGTTTGTATATCTTTAAACTATAGCTTACGCTATCTTTTATAATGCGGTTGTATGTTGTCCTTATATTTTGACGTGTACTTTTAGATAAATTTTCATAATAAATCTCAAAAGTATCTGGAAGTGTAATAGCATAGCCTTCAATATCGGCACAGTCATCCTTAGGTAACACTTGAAATAATTTACTGTTATCTTTCAAATCTGTAAACAAAAAAGTGTATTCAGGTAATAGTCTACAACATTCTTTCAGTAATTCCGATATTTTTAAAATATTAATATCTTCATTGTAAATAAAATCAAGATAGCCAGCATTTGTACCATATCCTATTATGCAAACTGACTTGTTTGTTTCGTTAATTCCTAAAGGTGCAATACAGCACGGTATATTTTTATCAAATCCAACAATAAATAAAGTTTTTCTATTCTTATTTTTGAAATTATGTATTGATGTTTTTCGATAATAATAAAAAAGTTTATTAAATTCATACGCTTGATAAATTTTATCATTGCCTAATTTAATTAAATTCCAATACCGCTTTAAGCAAATTATGGAATTATAACTTTTAAACTTCATCAATTACCTCCTTATAGTATTCAACTAACGTTTTTCCTTCGTATTGCAAACTAATCTTTCTGAATAGAATATCCAAATATTTATATAATATTTCTATATCATTTTGATTTTTAAAATACGGACTACCACCAGGCATGAATTCTGATGAATGCATCATAAATTCTATATAGTTACTATTTTCTTTTTCCAATTTATCAAGCAGATGAGAAATTTCCACTTCAGTACTTAACGAAGGACGTAACCAAATATTTTTACCAATAATTGAATGTGATATTTCTTTCATAAAATTCCTATAGTTACCAAAAAATTTGACTGGTAAAAAAAATAATTTCCTAACAGATACTGGAACTTCTAAAATGCCAAACTGTTTTTGAATAACATAAGAGTTAGGGGGATATTTAGAATAATCTGTCCCTCCAGAAAACTTACCTCTATGTTTACTCCAATTTATACCTGGAGTAACAGAACAATCTATTTTATAACCCAATTCACCTAACATTTTTAAATATTTTGCATTTGTTGTCCATCTTCCTGCTCTATGCGATAATATTTTTTCTTCAAAATTAGTTTCTAGCAAGTTTGTCAAATTGACTAACTTAGCATACATTATTTCTTCTGGATATTCGATTAAGTAAGGCTTTGCGTCTTTATGTTCATCATAAGTAAAAAAAGGAGGTGTATCCCACGGGTGTGGATGCATACCAATTTCACACTTTCTTTTTTTTAGAGCCTCTTTAGCAAATTCAATAAAATATCTATCGCTAGCCATAGAATAATCCGTCAAATATACAGGTTTAAATCCATATTTTTCACATAAAAATTGAAATCTAGGAAGATATTTTGCATTTTGAGTTGTTAATTTACTATTTTCAGACCATTGATTATCACTTTCAGTATCAATTGTAATCAAAAATGTTTTTTTCATTAATATTCCTCACCTACTATATTATAAATTCGTATCTAAAATAGCCATCTGTAGCTGACCTTGTAAATTTAAACAACAAGTAAAGTATAACTATAATCTGTAAAATCACTTTGAATAACATTCGGTGTTTATTTTCAACACCGAATTTATATATTAAAATATTATTAATCTCCGACCAGACATTTAATCTTGGTAATGCATAATAATTTGGTATACGATAAGCTCCTGCAATATAAATAATCGGATACAGAACTGCCAATGACATAGAAAAAATTAACGAATTTCTTAGTGACATTTTTCCTTTAGTTTTGTAAAATAATGCTTTATAATTAACAATACACAAAACAATAAAAATTATAAAAAAAGTACTTCCAAGAAGAGATAATTCCTCGACACTTATAGATGAATAAGATTCATATTTTGTTCCAATAAAAATAGATTTTATTTTAAAAACTCCTATATAAGATACAACTATGGTTCCAATCGTAGTCACAATCCAAATCCATTTTCTTTTTAACCTATTCTGATTTTTAAATATGCCTATCATACAAATCATATATATGTTAATAGCAGTTGTATAATGAAACGAGATTGCAATTATAGTTAATATAATAGCTTGTATTGTTTTTCCTTTGCTTAATTTTGTATATGAAAACAACAAAAAGGCTACACCTATACCAGAACGTACTCCAGACATGTTACTTGTATAAAAAAATATAAACAACTGTAGAAATATATAATCCGAGTTATCATCAAAATGGTTCTTAATATAATTTATATAAGACCACGCTATAAAAGAATATGTTATAAAAAAATAGATTGTATAATTCGATGTAATCTTTCTAATAAGTGAATTATAGATTAAAAATCCTTGTTCCATTATCTTATAACTGCTATAAAGTTCCTTGTAATAAGTCGCTTGTTTGAAGTAATCAACATATACACGTGTGTCTGAACCAACGTTTTCTGTGCGTAAAGTAGCTAGTAAAACTAGTACAATAAACGCTAAGAAGTAATATATTTCAGAGTTTTTAACTTTTTGACCTTTTTTTTTATTGTATGCAGTTGCTTTAGCTCCTCTTTTACAAAATGAAGTAACTATCATTCCAACTATCACATAAAGACAGAAAGTTAGCCAACTCCAATTTTCACTAAAAGGAAATATACTTTCTATTATTTTGCTCATAAAACAACCTCCAATATTGTAGCTAATTGAAAATTATATCTTTTTATGTAATCTTTGCTTTATCATATTTAACCAATAAAACAATACAGGCTTGAAATCTTTTATACTAAAAAATATTTTTTTAGCTCTAGTATACTCTATTAGCCACTTAATAGGCGAGACATAACCTTTTAGCATATTTATGACATCATTCTGCTCAATCATAAAATACATATCTTCATATTTTTCAACTTTATGTGTTTCAACATTTCCAATAGCTTTTTGAAGCCACAATAATGGAATATTATTCCCATAAATTTTAGCTGCATAACTAGGTGCTCCATTCCTGAAATTACATTCTATAAAATATGCTTTCCCGTCTGCATATTTAAATTCCATATCAAACAATCCGAAGAACTGTGTATTTTTTAAAAATTTGATAATATACTTTTCATCTATGCCATTATGATGATGTACAATTTTGGCATAAGAAGTACTTCCATTTTGAAGTGGATATTCTCTAATTTTTTCAATGATACTACAAATAACTGGTTCATGGTTTTTGGGGCAATATCCCATAACTTCTATCATGTGCTCTTCTAAACCAGTTATAAAACGTTCTACTAATACTCTTTCGTATCTTTTTTGTCTTAAAATTTCTAACTGTTCTTGCATTTGATAGATATCATTAACTATAACTATATCTTGTTTTACCCCTTCTATACTTAATACTGGTTTTAATATTGCAGGAAATATATCCCATTCATAATCCTTAACTTCATTAATATTTATTACTTTTCCTTCAGCTACGAAGAAACCATACTTTTTTACTTCTTTTTTTACAAAGTCCTTATTCAAGTATTTTTTCATGTTTCCGTGCATATGCGGAACTATAACATTCTGTGAAAAAATATTATGATTATCATCTACTACCATAGCCGCAAAATCGCTTAGTGGATAGATAACGTAAGTTTCATTATCATTTATTACTTTTTTTAATGTGTCTATGATACTTTTTTCTGAACGCTCTATTTTGAAAAAAGCATCGACATATCTACTATGTTCGATAAATGTCTTTTGGGTACTTGTAATTATTATAATGACAGATATTCCATTTTCTCCTAGGCTTCGCAGAACTCCTAAAGCATTATAATGATCTTCTGTTATTAAAATAGCTTTCATGATCACCTCTTCTATTAATTAAACAATCGTCAATACATCTAATCCATTTTTCTGAAATAGTTTTATAATCAAAATTTTTACAGTATAACAATCCTTTCTCCGAGTATTCTTTCCTTAATAGATCATTTTTTAATAGAAATACTATAGCTTGACCAAATAATTTTTCATTATCATTTATTGATGAACTTATATCTATGCTATCACTATTGAATGGAGGTACAAGTATTCCATATTCTCCGACTTCAATGCCCGATGCAACTTTATTAGGCATTGTTTCTGGAGCTAATATCTCTCGTGGACCAAACGGACAATCTGTACTAACTATAGGTACACCACAAGCTAAAGCCTCTACAAGAACATTGCCAAACCCCTCATAAATAGAAGAAAAAGCGAATACGTGACTTCTTTTTATGATAGCATGTACGTTACTTATAAATCCTGGCATAATTACACTATCACTTATTTTCAAATTTCTAGCAAGAGATTCTAACTGTGTACGATAAACCCCATCACCTAAAAGAAATAATTTTGAATTCGGAAATTCTTGTTTTACAATAGAAAATGCTTTTAATAAGTGCCATTGTCCCTTTGGATGCCTAAAAGACCCTAGATTACAAATGTATATACCACTCTCATCACTAAAAAAATCTCTAGATTGTCTAGTTGATAGTTTCGAACTCATAATAGTTTCTACATCACATGCATTATAAATAGTTTTAGATTTTTCCATAGAACAACCAAAATTATTAAGTAAATCCTTTCTAACTCCTTCTGACACAGTAATTAACAAATCAGCTTTTTTTAAAATATATTTTCTAAATTTTCTTTTTATCCCCGACGGAAATGCTAAAGACATATTGCTAACAACATCTATAATAACTTTCTCTCCTTTTTGCCTCGAAAAGACATTAATATAATCAGTCTGTGGCACAAAAGATATTGAACAATCAATTTTATATTTCTTTTTTAAGCTTCTTACTTTTATCAATCTTTTTATTGCACACATAATTTTACCAAATTTTGTTTTAGAAAGAAGCTCTAAATCAATTCTAGTTCCACCATGATCATAATCATTTTCATTTTTCTTATAAACTACAACAAATAAATTATATTTATCCTGAATTCCTCTAGAGATATCTGATACAAGTCTTTCAGCTCCACCACCTGTTAATGCATTTGCAATAATCATTACATTTTTTTTATCCAATGTTTTTTCCTCCACTTAGTTAGAATTATATTGTAAATATTGATTGACTATTTTTTCTGATAATAGAAAACTCCATGAAGAGTAACCATAAAAGCAGATTCGCAAAACACACCAAATGTAAAATAGCAAAATGGAAATGTCAAGAAAAGTATAGTCGAAAAATACCCAAAATATAAAATAACTTAGTAATGATTTCTAAGGGTGTAGATACTTTTGTTCATAGTCTGCTTGTTAAGCTACAGATTCACAGGTAAGCTTACGATATGCTATAGGAGTCATCCCATCAGGATTAAAGCTTGTAATTCTCTGTGTGTTGTAATAGCAGAAGATATATCTGAATATTATTCTTTTTACTTGTTTTCTTGTCATTGTGTAAGTAGGAATACGATACAGTTTTTCTTTCTTCAATGTAGCAAAGAAGCTTTCCATTCTTGCATTGTCATAGCATCTTCCGGTACTGCTAAGACTTTGGGTTATGCCTAGTTTTTTAAGTTCTTTTCGGAACTCTGTGCTTGTGTACTGACTTGTACGGTCACTATGTAATATGCAATTATTAAGTTTTCCGAGCTGTTTGACCGTATCTATACATAACTCCTTTTTCATGGTTTCTCTCATTTCAAGAGCTATGATCTCACCGTTATAACAGTCAAGTACCGCAGAAACATAGAGCTTACCGTCAGAACACTGTACTTGGGTAATATCTGTCAGAAGCTTCGTTAATGGTTTATCTGCCTTGAAGTCACGTTTTATAATATTATCTTTTTTCTGTATTTCTGTAGTTGCTTTGGTTATTGTGTGAGGAATCCTGCGTTTATGAATCAAACCGTTTTCTCTCATAGCTCTGTATACTGTACGAATGCTTACATTTATTCCCTTTTGTATAAGACCTCTTTGAATTCTCTTTACTCCATAATTATTGTTATCCGGATGTTCTGCAAGTATTTCTTTGATTTTGACCAGAAGAAGCTGCCGGTGTGTCTGTCTTTCGCGATTTTTTAACCAGCGGTATTATCCGGATTCGCTTACTTCAACCACCATACACATCTTTTTTACAGTATACTTGTCCTTAAACTCCAGTATAAACAGATGTCGTTCTGATGTTTTTACTTCTTCCGGTCTTTTGCGAAAAAACCAAGTGCATCCTTTAAAATATCGTTAGCTTTCTTCAATTCACTGTTTTCACGTTCGAGTTCAACAATATGTAATCGTATCTCATCATCTGTGTACAGGCTTTAATAATTCCTTTTTATGGTTCCTTCTCCTGCATGATATTGTATAATACTGGATACCTAGTTGTTCAGATGTTTTTTTCACTCCTATTTCATCTGATAGTTTCAATGCTTCTTCTTTGAATTCTTTACTGTACTTTCTCATTTTTAAACACCTCTTCTTTTGATTTTATTTTATCAATTTTTGGGGTGTTTGTCGACTCTACTTTTAAGATACAGTATAGTCGCTGTTTCCTTTAAATACTAATAATAAATTATTTAACTAATTTTTAAGATTTTTTCATATATTTCAAGTAACCTTGGAACAACTCTATCTAAGATATATTCGTTTTTGACTTTTTTTATTTCCCATATAGACATTTCTTCCCTTATATCTTTGGGTTCTAAATATTGAATAGCTTTTTCCATTTTATCAACATCAAATTTAGATACAATAACTCCTCCTTTATCCTCAAGCATATCTCTATTTGCTCCAACATCTGTAGCTATTGCAGGCAAACCCGAAGCCATGGCTTCTAGCAAAGCATTTGGAAATCCTTCCGAGTGTGTTGGAAACAAAAACAAATCTGAATTTATAAGTAATTCTGAAACTTTTTTCTTGTCTATTGAACCTAAAAGAACAATATTCTTTGGTAATCTACTAATGTCCAAACTATCAGATACGGGACCAGCAAGTTTGAAGGTTTTATTAGAAAATTTTTTTGATAAGGATATTATTTCTAATATTCCTTTACTCTCTTGAACATGCCCTACAAAAGAAATATTTTGTATTGATTGTGAAATATTTCTTTTTTCTTTTGTTAGTGCTTCACTCTCAATAAAATTTGGTAAAAAAATGCTATCTTTTCCAGATATTTTTTTCAGATATTTTTTTGAAAAATCATTTAAAACAAGATTTTCATCAGCCAAATGTGCTAACTTTATGACAATTCTATTTAAAAACTTACTTTTACCAACTTGATCTTCAATATTACATCTGTAATGCACCACTAATTTTATATTATTTCTTTTGACAATCTTCGCACAAAGAAAATCTCGATACAATCCAAATTTTCCGCAAGGTGTGTTTATATGAACAATATCTGGAGAAAATAAAAAAATTTTTTTCTTCAAGGATGTAAGTATCTTTATAGATCGTAAAAATTCTTCAAAAAAATTCCTTCTTGAATTAATTTTTTTCAATCTTTTACCAATTACAGCGGTATTAACAGTATCTATAACTATGTTTTTTTTATCTGCAGTCCAATCTATTATTCTTTTTGTCCAAGAAGCAATTCCACCTACCGGAGGTGGTAGAGGAGAGATAAGTATTATTCTTATTTTCCTATTAAGCATAATATTTTTCACTTCCATATTTATATTTTATAATATTCTTTATACCAATCAATGAATTTTCCTATTCCTTCATTTATAGTTGTTTGTGGCTTAAAACCAACATCTTCTATTAAATCAGTAACATCTGCATATGTCGCCGGAACATCTCCATCTTGCATCGGGAGAAAATTCTTTTTTGCTATTTTCCCTAATTTTTTTTCTATAGTTTCTATATAGTCCATAAGATCGACAGGATTGTTATTCCCTATATTATAAAGTTTATATGGAGCAGAACTGGTCGCTGGATCTGCCTTTTCTTTATCCCATTCTCTGTTTTCTTTTGGTGGATTATTGAGCAATCTTGTTACACCTTCGACAATATCGTCAACAAACGTAAAATCCCTTTTCATTTTTCCATTATTAAATACATTTATAGTTTTATTGTTTAAAATTGCATCTGTAAATAAGAACAATGCCATATCTGGTCTTCCCCAAGGACCATATACAGTAAAAAATCTTAATCCTGTTGTTGGCAACCCATATAAATGACTGTATGTATGAGCCATTAATTCATTTGATTTTTTTGTTGCAGCGTATAGGCTTATAGGATGATCTACGTTTTGATGAACAGAAAAAGGCATCACAGCATTCATACCATACACAGAGCTTGAAGATGCATAAACAAGGTGTTCAATATTATGATGTCTGCATTCTTCAAGAATATTCAAAAAACCTACTATATTCGATTGAATATATATGTCAGGATTGGTTATGCTATACCGTACTCCTGCTTGTGCAGCAAGATTTATAACAATATCAATTTTTGTTTTTCCAAAAATAGAATCCAGTTCTTTTTTATCTTGTAAATCATTTTGAAAAAAAATAAAATTGTTATACTTTTTTATTATCTCTAGCCTCGATTTCTTCAATTTTACATCATAGTAATCATTAATATTATCAAGACCAATTACTCTGCATCCTTCATCCAGAAGCCTTCTTGCTAGTGTAAAACCTATAAATCCAGCAACTCCTGTAATAAAATATGTTTTTTCAGTATCAAGAATTTTATAATCATTTCTCATGATAAACCTCCAAATCTTATTTTTAAAAATTTACTTTCCCCAAACAACTCTATTGATATAATCAGTATATGAAATAATTATTCTCAAAACTTTTTCTGATACATTCGGCATACTGTAGTCAGAAACAAGTCTCAGTGTTTTACTCTTCTGATTTTCCAATACTTCAAGCCCTTGAAGTATTCTTTCTTTTTTTAATCCTACCATCATCACTGCTGCTTCTTCCATTGCTTCAGGTCTTTCATGTGCTTGACGAATATTAAGCGCTTTGAATCCCAATATTGAAGATTCTTCACTTATAGTTCCGCTATCGCTCAACACAGCCTTAGAATTAATCTGTAGTTTTATATAATCGTTGAAGCCTAATGGCTTCATAAGTGAAATTAATGGATTGAGAACCGTTTCTTTGGATTCAATCATCTTTCTAGTTCTGGGATGTGTGCTAAAAATCAGAGGAATTTTATACTTATCTGCAATTTCATTAAGGCTTTCTATAAGATTCAAAAAATTTTCTTCAGAATTTATATTCTCTTCACGATGTGCTGATATCACAAAGTACTTACCATTCTCAAGGCTTAATTTTTCAAGCACATCCGATTTTTCTATATCTTCTTTCTTGGAATTGATTACCTCATACATCGGACTACCTGTTTTTATAACCCTATCAGCAGGAAAATTTTCTTTTATAAGGTACTCGCGTGCAATATCGCTGTAAGTCATATTTATATCCGATATATGATCAACTATACGCCGGTTAGTTTCTTCCGGAACCCTTTGATCAAAGCATCTGTTTCCTGCCTCCATATGGAAAATAGGTATATGCCTTCTCTTAGCAGCAATAGCCGTAAGACAACTGTTCGTATCTCCTAATACTAAAAATGCATCCGGATTGATTTCATTAAGAATCGGATCTATTTTTACAAGAATATTCCCAATAGTTTCCACCGCTGTTCCTGTGGCTGCATTTAAAAAATAATCAGGTTTTTTTAGATTAAGATCCTTAAAAAAAATTTCATTCAGTTCATAGTCATAGTTTTGTCCTGTATGAACAAGTGTATGGGCTATGGCTTGCGATTCATCCAGCTTCTTAATTACACGGGAAAGTCTTATTATTTCTGGTCTAGTTCCTACTACTGTAAGTACTTTAAGCTTTTTCATCTATTTTAAACCTCCAAATAATAAGTGTCAGGTTTTTCAGGATTAAATGCTTCGTTTGCCCACATAACCGTTACCATATCTTCGTTTCCTGTATTTTTTATAGAATGGGTGTATCCCGGCGGTATATCCACAACCTCTAGCTTTTCTCCGGTAACTTTATATTCTATTATTTCATTTGAATCTATTTTCCTAAATCTTATTAGTCCGGTTCCTTTTACGACAAGAAATTTTTCTGTTTTTGTGTGATGCCAATGATTACCCTTTGTTATTCCTGGTTTTGAAATATTTACAGAAACCTGGCCTTTTTCCTGTGTACGTAAAAATTCGGTAAAGGAACCCCTGTTATCACAATTCATTTTCAATCTATACGAAAAACTATCTGTTGGAAGAAAACTTAAATACGTACTATAAAGTTTTTTGATAAGCGGATCATTTAGTTCCGGAACAGATAGATTCAGACGTGATTCTTTAAAGCTTTTTATTATTTCCGCAAGTTTGCCTAGTTTGATTTTATGAGTAATCGGAATCTCACAAAATTCATTATTTCTTGTAGGCTCTGCCTCAAGAGCTCTTATAAATTCTTCAACCACATCGTCGATGTAGCATAAAGTAAGTTCATATTCAGGATCATTTATTTTTATTTCGATATCTCTTGCTATATTATGGCAAAAGGTTGCAACTACAGTATTATAATTAGGTTTGCTCCATTTGCCGAATAAATTGGCAAGTCTGTAGACATAAACATCTGTATTTGTTTCTTTACCGTAGCTAAAAAGCAACTCTTCTCCAGCCTTTTTACTTATGCCATAAGGATTATCTTTTTCAGCTTGTATAGAAGATGTTATTAGTACAGGAGATTTATTTCTATGTTTTTTAAGCTGTTCAAGTAGTTCAGAAGTAAATCCAAAGTTTCCTTGCATAAACTCTTTTTCATCTTTTGGTCTGTTTACTCCAGCAAGATGAAAAACAAACTCACACTGGTTCGCGTAAGTCTCAAGCATCGTTTTATCTGTTTCAATATCGTATTCAAAGATTTCATCGTAACCTTTGTTATGTAACTCAGAGATAAGATTTTTACCAACAAAACCTTTTGCACCGGTTACAAGTATTTTCATCTTTTCTCCCAACCTTCCAACTCCTGCCTTACATACTCAAGAGTAAGAAGCTTTTCTTTAACCTGCTCAACATTTAGCCTTTGAGTATTAAAGGAGTTGTATTCTTTATCCGATGATAGCTTTTCATCACCATCTACAAAATATTTATTATAGTTTAAGTCTCTCTGATCAGCAGGAATCCTATAGTAACTTCCAAGATCCTGAGCCACTGCATATTCTTCTTTAGTAAGCAGCGTTTCATGTAATTTTTCACCATGCCTAGTTCCTATTATCCTTATTTCAGTCGCAGGATCAAAAAGTTCCACTACTGCCTGGGCAAGATCTCTGATTGTTGATGCGGGAGCTTTTTGAACCATTATATCACCTGTATTTGCATTTTTAAAAGCAAAAACTACCAGTTCAACAGCTTCTTCTAAACTCATGAGAAATCTTGTCATATCAGGATTGGTTATTGTAATCGGCTGGCGATTCTTAATCTGATCAATAAAAAGCGGTATTACAGATCCTCTTGAAGCCATTACATTACCATATCTTGTACCGCATATAAGAGTCTGTTGGGGATTTACAGTTCTCGATTTAGCTACAAAAACCTTTTCCATCATAGCTTTTGATATTCCCATGGCATTAATTGGATAAACTGCTTTGTCTGTCGATAAGCAGATAACTTTTTTGACTCCGCTTTCAATGGCTGCAGTAAGAAGATTTTCTGTTCCCAGAACATTTGTCTGTACTGCTTGCATCGGAAAAAATTCGCATGAAGGAACCTGCTTAAGAGCAGCAGCATGAAAAATATAATCCACACCATGGATTGCATTTTTAATGCTCTGTATGTCACGTACATCTCCAAGATGGAATTTTATTTTATCGTTATTGTATAATTTTCTCATATCGTCCTGTTTTTTTTCATCTCTTGAAAATATTCTTATTTCTTTCACACCGGTCTCAAGAAACCTCTTTAAAACAGCATTACCAAAAGATCCGGTTCCTCCGGTTATCATAAGTGTTTTCTCTTTAAACATATCTATGCCTCCGTTTTATATAGATGCTTAAGTATAATGTCTATATTTTTCTCGATATTGTAATTGTTTTCAAGATGCTTCCTTCCATTTTTCCCCATCTTTACTCTTTTCTCTTTATCTTTGGAAAGAATTTCTACGTATTTCATGAATGCTTCTGTATCGCCGCTTTCACACCAAAAACCGCATTCTGAATTTTCTAAAGTTTCTTTTAAATCTGTACTTTTATCAGTTGCAGCAAGTATAGGTAAAGCATAATCCATGTATGCAGTAAGTCTCGATGGAAAGTTAGGTATTGTAAATCTCTTATCTAAAAAAATCAGACCAACATCGGCCTTCTTTAAAATACTATCGTAGTCTTTTTTTGGAAGAAATGAAATGAGTTTTGTATTGCATATCTTATGAGTTAAAATGTGATTTTCAATCTTTCCGTACTCTGTGCCTGAACCGACAATCAATAAAAAGCTGTTTTCCAGTTTCTCAAAATTATCTATAACATCAATTAAAAAAGCTATTCCTTGTGGTTTTCCAAGGTTGCCACCATACAAGAAAAGTATTTTGTCTTTAGGTACGCTGTATCTTTGATAAATATCGGAATAGTCTGCCGCAGTTGAAAAATCAGAGATTTTTATAGAATTAGGGAAAACTTCAATTTTCTCTTTAGCAATATGATTGTTTTTCAAAACATATTCACAATTTTTCGGAGACATACAGCCTATGAAATCTGAAATATCATAGAGCTTTTCTTCTTTTTTTCTAAAGTATTTATACAAAAATGATGCTTTTTTAATTAATCCTATATCCACAGCATTTTGCGGGAAAATATCTTTAAGCATTAGGTAAGAAATTGCATTATCCTTTTTTTTAAAAAAATTGATTATTTTATAAAAAGTAATTGGAGGGGTAGAATAAATGATCATATCAAATTTAACTTTTTTAAAGTATTTTTTTACAGCATTTAAAAATACTCTTTCTATTGTTAGTGTTGTAATTCCTTTTTCAATTACATTTGTTTTGGTGATATTTCCTGTTTTAACTTTTAAAATTTTTATACAATCATCTTCAAAAAGCTCAGTTTCAAGTCTCATTCTTCTTTCACGCGGACACAAGACAAAAATATTTACATCTCTACTTCTGAACTCTTTTATCAGATCTTGATATATTCCTTGTTCATTTATATCTTCTATACTTACTAAAGTCAAAAAAAGAACGTTCATTTTTGCTCCTTTGCCGGCACTCCGTAAACTTTTGCACCATCATGAATATTCTTTACCACAACTGATCCGGCTCCTATAAGAACATGTTTAGCAATATTTATTCCTTGAATTACAGATGCTCCCGTTCCTATATGTGAATTTTCCCCTACATGTACTCCACCGCTTATTACAACACCAGGGGCAACATGACAGTTATCTCCTATCATACATTCGTGTTCTATTATAGCTCCAGTATTGATTATACAATTTTCTCCCACAACCGTATCACGGTTTATTATCACCCCATTCATTATAATGCTTCCTGAACCTATTTTTGCAGAAGGCGATATAACTGAATTAACCGATGATATAACAGGTATTTTAAAACCTATCGTTTTTATAAGGTCAAATAAACTACTTCTCTTTTCACTACAAGATATACTTCCCAACGATACAAAAGCAAATTCTACACCTTGGGAAAATAAACTTTCTAGTTCGTCATCGTTATAAATGATTTTTATATCATTAATAATTTTACCGTAAAAACTTTTTAAGTCAGAAATTCCAACAATAGTATATTCATTTTTCTGACGTATTATATCAATAATCACTTTACAATGACCACCGCCACCGATAAGAATAATGCTGTCTTGATTAAACAAGTTTTTTCACCATTTCAGCAATATACTCTGTTTGTTCAAACGAGTTGACTGTAGAACCAGGAAGATTTATTCCGTTTTCATATATATAGTAAGCATTTTTGTAAGACTCCTGTTTATACTTCATAAAAGGTGGAAATTCAACTATTGGCATGAAAATTCTTCTCGTCGGTACTCCTTTTTCTTTCAAAAGCTGTTGTATCTGAGGTATGGTATGCTTGGATTCTATAACTGCTGAGGGCAGCCAATAGGAGCTTTCACACTGGGGAAGAGACTGCTGGAATTTTATATTGGTTTTATCTTTAAAGGCCTCTTTATAAATTTCAGCATAACCTCTTTTTTTCGATAAAAACTCAGGTAATCTTGAAAGTTGTGCCAATCCAAGAGAAGCTTCAAGATTAGTCATACGGTAATTGAATCCTACCTCCGGATGATAGTAGCCTTTACTTGCATCTCTGGCCTGATTTATAAGAAATTTTATATGATCCATCTCTTTTTCTTTATCAGAGACGATCATTCCACCTCCTCCGGTTGTAATTACCTTGTTGCCGTTAAACGAAAAACAACCGTAATCACCGAACGTACCTGTCATAATACCTTTATACGTAGCGCCAAGACTTTCGGTCGCATCTTCTATGATTATAAGATTATGCTTATCTGCAATTTCTTTTATCTTATCCATGTCACATGGATTTCCGTATATATGAACCGGGATGATGGCTTTTGTTTTGGAAGTTATATGTTTCTCAATTTTTGAAGGGTCTATGGTCCATGTATTAATATCTACATCCACAAACACCGGAACTGCTCCTATATGCACAATAGGTGTCACAGAAGCAATAAATGTAATTACCGGTACTATAACTTCGTCACCGGGTTTTATTCCGGCCTCGTACAGAGACATGTATATTGCTGCAGTCCCGCTCTGACAGGCTACTGCTCTTTTGCTTTTTGTATATGCTGCAAATTTTTCTTCAAAATCGGGGACAAAAGGTCCGTCTGTTGAGACAAAAGTACTGTCAAGACATTTAAGAAGATACTCTCTTTCAACATTTCCCAGATTTGGAGCATCTAAAAGGATTTCCTGCATTTTTTCATCTCCTTATACATTGTACAGGTCAGTTTTGAAAATATCTATGTTTTTTTCTATCCAAGAAATAGTTTCTTTGAGTCCTTCTTCAAGTGTATAGCTACTTTTCCAGCCTGTTGTTTTGAAAGCTTTCGAAGGATCACTGAGTAACCTCTCGACTTCGGATTTTTCAGGTCTAAGTCTTTGATTATCAGTAAGTATCTTTACCTGTGTTCCTATAAGTTCTATTATTTTTTGTGCAAGATCACCTATACTTATTTCCTTTCCTGTTCCGAGATTGTACACATCGCCTATGGTATGTTCATTAAGACCTACGTGAATAAAACCGGCGGCTGTATCTTTTACATAATTAAGATCTCTTGTGGGAAGAAGATTTCCAA
>Ga0208826_1002076_pt1 | contig 15391 bp, 10 predicted proteins | sample AD_UKC115_MetaG_FD_184451 | JGI IMG/M metagenome (GOLD analysis project Ga0208826, IMG submission 184451) | Active sludge microbial communities of municipal wastewater-treating anaerobic digesters from Hong Kong - AD_UKC115_MetaG (SPAdes)... | ecosystem: Engineered > Bioreactor > Anaerobic >...
TTCAGCCAACAGATTGTCGAGAATAAAATTAGCGCAGCCGACTCCCGGCCAAGCCTTGTCATTGTCGCCACCGCCATGGATCAAATAAAGAACAGGAAGCTTCCCCGTCATCTTATTGTATCCGGCAGGTGTCCAGACATGCATGCGACGTGTTGTATTCATCGTCTTCGACTGATAATAGACCTGCGAAACGGCACCATGAGGAACGTTCTTCATTTCGAAGAAGGAATCACCCGAAGGATCCACAATGAATGTTGGACGATCGGCAGAAGCCTCTGCAGTCCTTGGATCACGAACCGTCACGCCATCTACAGCAAAAGAATAACGATAAGAACCGGCAGGAACATTGGCCAATTGGCCTTCCCAAACACCATTGTCCGCTTTTGTAAACTCCACTCCTTTCGGATTCCAGTAATCGCAACTGACTGCAATTTTCTTGGCGTCGGGCGCGAAGATACGGAATGTCACAGTACGATCAGGAGAAACAGAAATAGAGGTCAGCGTATCGCCCACGGTTGGTTTGGGCATCTGAAACTGTGCCTGGGCCGTTACACAAGCGGCAGCACACAAGGTAAGAATAAGAATCTTGTTTTTCATAAACACATTTATTAGTTAATAAAACCTACATTTTTCATATATGCATACATTTCGTTCATCCAGTTGCCGACGGGCTTCCCTTCTACTCCAACGCCAAAGCCATGTTCTGCATCTGAATAGATATGAGCGTCACATTTTACTTTAGCCGCTGTCCAGGCTTTGAAGAGCGTAGTCCAATTGGTGTCAAAGACAGTTTTGTCGATCTGAACGGCAGCGATGAACATTGGTGCGGCATCAGCGGGCACTTTCACATTCTGTTTATCCCAGAATGGATAAATACAGCCCACAAAATCAGGACGACTTTCAGAATCGTGGATTGTGGCTACTTCAGCAGCCGTAGAACCGCCGGCAGAGAATCCCATAATTCCGACATGATCAGTCTTGATGCCCCATTCAGCAGCATGCTGGCGAACCAGCTTGATGGCTTGACAGCCATCCTCTCCGGCCATTGTCTGAGCGGCATGTTTCTTAGCCGTAGTCTCAGGTTTCTCGGGAACGGCGAGAGAGATTTCTTTGAAATATTCCTGGATATCGATCTGTGAAGTATTCATCACACGATATTTCAGTACGATGGCGGCAATGCCTTGATCGAGCAAATTTTTAGCCACCTTGTAGCCTTCACTTTGCATGGCAAGAATGATAAAAGCTCCACCAGGACAAACAACCATAGCAGAACCTGTAGCTTTGGATTTCTCTGGGAGATAAACACTAATAGTGGGAACGGTAACATTCAAAGTAACTGCTCCGTCCTTTTCAGGATCAGCTTTTGGATCCACCTTCAGGGCGCCGTCTGGATAAAGGTTCATCACGATAGGTTCAGGAAGATCGATCTTCTCCATTGGAGGCATCTGCTGAGCCTTAGCTGTAAAAGAAGCAATGGCAAATAAGGCAATAAGGATAATGTGTTTTTTCATGGCTTAACTCATTAATAAAAATTCCCCCGACAAAACTGTCGGGGGAATAAAAAGAAAAATCATTTATTTCAATACCATCGTATCAAGCTTGCGAACAGGATTCATGACGTCATGAACCTTTGTTACGAGCTCTTTAGCAAGGCTGAAAGAGACATTGGCACGAGATTCGTTTACATTGGTGCAGAAATGAGCCGTATATTGGCCTTTGTCTGCAACCCAAGATGAACGACTCTGAACATAAGATGACAGATCGTAGTCTGAGAAATGCATGGTGACTGTTTCTGATTCGCCTGGAGCCAAAGCTTTGGTCTTAGCAAATGCCTTCAATTCACATGCTGGTTTCTCAACAGCACCCTTAGGAGCTGTGACGAAGAGTTCAACAACTTCCTTACCTGCAACCTTACCTGTATTCTTAACCGTAACAGTGGCATTCCACCCGTCACCACTCTTTGCAACTTTAGCATTGCTGTATGCGAATGTCGTATAAGACAAACCGAAACCAAAAGGATAAGAGACAGCCTTGTTAGCTGTGTTGAAGTAACGATAACCAACGTAGATGTCTTCAGCGTATTCTGTGTAATCGGTATTCTTCGTCTCTCCTCTGCGGCCGAACATACTCATCGCAGCACTCATCCCAAACATACCATCGTCTTTTCCATCATACGGGAAGTTTAACGAAGAGGGAACATCCATATAATTGATCGGGAATGTTGCAGTCAGTTTACCAGAAGGATTTACCTTGCCGCTTAATACATCAGCTACAGAGTTGCCACCTTCCTGTCCGGGCTGCCAAGCGCAAAGGATAGCATCCGGCTGGGTTTTCCAAGAGTTGGTTTCGATAGCGCCACCGATGTTCATCAGGACAACGACCTTTTTGCCTACTTTGTGGAATTCTGAGCAAACATTAGTGAGAAGATCACGTTCAGTCTGTGACAATTCGAAATCATTCAAGATGTGGCGATCAGCACCTTCACCGGCATTACGGCCGATAGTGATGATGGCGATATCAGATGTCCCGGCAAGATTCTTGATCAGATTGTCAGAAACAGCCATTTCAGGCAGAACTGCTTTACCCATCATGAAACCACGTGTTTCCTGAGTTGCACTTTGAGCATTCTCATAAGCTTTGTATTTCTCATAAAGGTCTTTCAGCTGTGCATTCACACCATAACCTGCATTTGACAAACCTTGCAGAAGGTCAATGACATAAGCCTTATTTACATCACCAGAACCTGTACCACCTGCAATGAAATCATAAGAGGTAACACCAAACAATGCGATATCCTTCAAACCAGACTTCAACGGCAGAGCGTTGTTGTCATTCTTCAGAAGAACCATACCTTCGGTTGCACTTTCACGTGTAACCTCTGCATGAGCTTTCAGATCAGGTTTGTTACTGTATTTGTAACCGTTGAAACGCGGAGTCTTGACGATATACTCAAGAATTCTCTTTACGCAAACGTCAACATCAGACTCTTTCAGTTCGCCGCTTTTTACTTTAGCGATGATATCTTCTTCCTGTGACTGCATACCTGGTTCCATCAGATCGTTACCTGCATGAACCTGAGCTGCTGTATTGCGCTGCATGGTCCAGTCTGTCATGACGATGCCTTTGTAGCCCCATTCATCACGAAGAATAGTAGTCAACAAATCGGGATCTTCCTGTGTAAACTTGCCGTTGATCTTATTATAAGATGACATAACAGTCCAAGGATTAGAGTTGCGAACGGCAATTTCAAAACCCTTCAGATAGATCTCACGAAGAGCACGCTGGCTGACGACAGCATCGTTAGCCATACGATTTGTCTCCTGGTTGTTGGCGGCATAGTGCTTGATGGAAACACCAACGCCATTGCTCTGAAGGCCTTTAACCATAGATGTACTGATCATACCTGACAAAAGAGGATCTTCTGAATAATATTCGAAGTTACGTCCGCACAACGGATTACGGTTAATGCACATACCCGGAGCCAAAAGGACGTCAGCACCATATTCCAGTACTTCGTTACCCATAGCTTTACCGACGCTGGTTACCAAATCCTTGTTCCAAGTACTTGCCAGCAATGTTCCTACAGGGAAGCCTGTGCAATAGTACGTATTGGAATCATTGGGACGTTTCGGAGTGATACGAAGTCCGGCAGGTCCATCAGAGAGAACAGTTGCAGGAATACCGAGACGTTCGATAGCTTGTGTTTCGCCGGCTGCACCGGGAACAAGAGCTGCGGCGCGACCGATTGCACTAAATGCTCCGCCTGTGCCATGTGTACCTACAAGAAGTTTGGCCTTCTCCTGAAGAGTCATGGCCTTTACTACTTGGTCAATGTTGTCTTTACTCAATTTAGGTGTTTGCGCTGCAACAGTAAAAGACAAAGCTGCTGCGGCCATCATTAAAACGATGTTTTTCATAAAAATAATAATGTATATAAAAAAAGTCTATCCTTGAGAATTCGCTGCAAAGGTATAAAAAAACCATGAAACAGTAAGTCAAGCCACTTTATTTAAGTATATTAACAACAAAGCTTAAATATCAGATTCAGAATCAGTGCCCTTATCTTAAAAAACGGCCCTTCTATCCATAAAATATATCTATTGATTTTCATAAAAAAGTCTATTGAAGTTTTGATCAATATCCATAGATTTTTTAAATGATATCCATAGACTTTTTGATTTATGTCAATTGACTTATTCCTCTATGAAAAAGAAAGATTGACTATAACATATATATAGATGTATAAAATGACTTACTCAACAGGAAGCTCCATGATGTAATCGTTCATGAAATAGCCGTTTCCTATAGCATGATCACGAGTGGCGACTTCTTTAAATCCCATATGTTTGTAGAAACCGACAGCAGGATTATAGCGATTTACATAGAGTTCAACGGTGAAAGGTTCGGGATGGAAGCTTTTAATCCATGCAATTCCTTGCTCGATGATATAACGTCCGATGCCTGAACCGTGCCATTGGGGAAGAGAATAGATTTTCTGAAAATTGAAAAGATCCGGAGATTTCGTCTCGACGGAGAGATATCCGGCCGGTTCGTTATCTACACTAATGATAAAGAACTGATGATGTAACTCGTTCATCTGTTTTAAAATATTATCATTGGAGTACATCATTTCAAACATGTAATCAAGCTGTTCTTTCGAGAGAATTTTAGCGTAGGTATTGCTCCAAACATGGGATGCCAGTTCTCTGATCAAGGAACTGTCATCAGCTGTTGCCTTTCTGATTGTAAACATATTAGTAGATTTTATTTATCGTCAAAATATAAAAGAATTGAATAAAAAGCTTGACAGATTGTAACCTATAAGGTTGAAAAGTGTACAAAACATTCAAAGTCTTTTATTTTCTGTGACAAATGTATGAAAAAATAATCTATACTGCGTTTTTTAGATAGATTTCACAATTATTTGTGCGAAAGTTAACGAAAATAGATATCTTTGCCATTGGTTAATATCATCAAGAAAAACATAACTTAATATATAATGAAATGGATACAAAGATTCAGGAACTAACCGACAAGATCTACCATGAAGGCGTAGAGAAAGGTAATGAAGAAGCCAACAAAATCGTTGCGGAGGCTAATTCTCGGAAGGAGACTATTCTTAGTGAAGCAGAAAACGAAGCGAAGACCATCGTTGAGAATGCTAAAAAGACGGCTGAGGAAGTAAAGAAAAACACGGAAGCAGAACTGAAGCTGTTCGCTTCGCAAGCCGTTGAAGCTTTGAAGAGTGAAATTACCAATTTGGTAACCGGTGAGATTGCAACCCAAAATGTCAAGGCCGCTGATTCAGATCCAGATTTTATGCGCAAGGTGATTCTTGAACTGGTTAAAGGATGGAAAGGAAACGAAGAACCTACTATCTGCACGTCAGATGAGGAAGGTTTGAAGAAGTATTTTGAAAGCAATGCCGTAGCTCTTTTGAACAAAGGTCTAAAGATTGAAAAAGTTAATGGCAAAGCTACCTCCTTTACGGTGGTTCCGGCAGACGGTTCATATAAATTGAATTTCGGAGAAGAGGAGTTCGTCTCTTTCTTCAAAGAGTTTTTACGTCCCCAATTGACAGAAATGCTTTTCGGACATGAGTAAGTATTATTATCTGATAACGGGCCTTCCGAATCTCACTTTCGATGATACAAAGGTCGCTTATACGGTAGGAGATTTCAAAACCGAGATAAGCGAGTATCTTTCGAAAACGGACAAGAAGCTGATCGATCTCTTCTATCTGAAATATGACAACAAGTATCTTTTAGCTTACCTGAATACACCCGACGTCGATCCTGATCCAAGAGGTACTATCACCTATGACGATCTGAATCCTATCTTTCATGCCTTGAAGGAGGGCGAAACTGTTCCCAAAAACAAAGCGGTTCCCTCCTATTTCATCACTTTTCTTTCTCAATATCTTAAAGAGACCAACAAGGACAACGATTACGATCTAGATTCTGACGAAGTGAAAAGTCCGCTGTCATGGGAAGACCGACTCTCTGCTCTCTATTTCGAATATGCCATGAAATGCAAGAATGCATTCATTACACAATGGTTCGAGCTCAATCTCAACATCAACAATATCTTGACCGCTATTACCTGCCGTAAATACAATCTTGATAAGAAACTGTACATTATCGGTGATAACGAGGTTGCAGAAAACATTCGCACGTCCAATGCCCGTGACTTTGGCTTAGGTGACGAGATCGATTATCTCCTCGACTTGCAACGCATTGCAGAAGAATCGGACTTAATGGCACGTGAGAAAAAAATTGACCTTCTCAAATGGAAATGGCTTGAGGATAACACATTCTTCAAAGTCTTCGACATTGAGTGTCTCTTCACTTACATTCTGAAGCTCGAGATGATTGAACGATGGACCTCTTTGGACAAGACCACAGGAGAAAAAACCTTCCGCGAGATTGTGGGTGGCATGAAGAGCGGCAGCGAGAATGCGCTGAATGAATTTAAAAGAAATAATAATAAATAAAGATGGCTACAAAAGGAATTGTAAAAGGAATCGTATCCAATTTGGTTACCGTCGAGGTGGATGGACCGGTTTCTCAGAATGAAATCTGTTATATTTCCGTGGGCGGCGTAAAGCTGATGTCGGAGGTCATTAAGGTGATCGGCAAGAATGCCTTTACTCAGGTGTTTGAAAGTACCCGTGGCATGCGTGTAGGCGACGAAGCTGAGTTTGCCGGACACATGCTGGAAGTGACTCTCGGCCCCGGAATGCTGTCACGCAACTATGACGGTCTGCAGAATGACCTCGACAAAATGACGGGCGTCTTCCTGAAACGAGGTGAATATACCTTCCCTCTCGACAATGATCGAAAATGGGATTATATACCGTTGGCTAAAGTAGGCGACAAGGTTCAGGCCGGTGACTGGCTAGGACAAGTTGACGAAAACCATCAACCACATAGAATCATGGTCCCCTTTGTTTTCAAAGGGACTTATACCGTTAAAGAACTCGCTCCTGCCGGACAATATACCATCAACGATACGATGGCAGTGCTGACCGATGAAGAGGGAAAGGATGTCAAGATTACCATGATTCAGAAATGGCCCGTTAAAAAGGCTATCACCTGCTACGAAGAAAAACCACGTCCCTTCAAACTGCTGGAAACAGGTGTTCGTACCATTGATACGTTGAACCCTATTGTAGAAGGTGGCACAGGATTCATTCCTGGCCCATTCGGTACCGGCAAGACGGTACTGCAGCATGCCATCTCAAAACAGGCAGAAGCGGATATCGTGATCATCGCAGCCTGCGGTGAACGTGCCAATGAGGTTGTGGAGATCTTCAGTGAATTCCCCGAATTGGTCGATCCGCATACAGGCCGCAAGCTGATGGAACGTACCATAATCATCGCCAACACATCTAACATGCCGGTTGCTGCACGTGAGGCTTCCGTCTATACATCCATGACCATCGCCGAATACTACAGAAGCATGGGATTGAAAGTCTTGATGATGGCAGACTCCACGTCTCGTTGGGCTCAGGCTTTACGTGAGATGTCAAACCGTTTGGAAGAACTTCCGGGACCGGATGCATTCCCAATGGACTTGTCCGCAATCATCGCCAACTTCTATGCTCGTGCAGGTTTCGTTAAACTGCATAACGGCAAGACAGGATCTGTTACATTCATCGGTACGGTATCACCGGCCGGCGGTAACTTGAAAGAGCCTGTAACAGAGAATACGAAGAAGGTTGCACGCTGCTTCTACGCATTGGAACAGGATCGTGCCGACCGTAAGCGTTATCCGGCTGTCAACCCGATTGATAGTTATTCGAAGTATCTCGAGTATCCGGAATTTCAGAAATACATTGCTGAGCACATCTCTCCCACTTGGATTGATAAGGTTATGGAGATCAAGACACGTCTGCAAAGAGGTCGTGAAATATCCGAACAGATCAACATCCTTGGTGATGATGGTGTTCCTGTTGATTATCACATTACCTTCTGGAAAGCCGAACTGGTCGACTTCGTTATCTTACAGCAGGATGCATTCGATGCCATTGATGCAGTTTGTCCGTTGGAACGTCAGGAGTTTATGTTGAAGAAGGTGATCGACATCTGCCACATGGAATTCAAATTCGATACGTTCGTAGAGGTCATGGATTACTTCAAGGATCTTATCAATATATTCCGCCAGATGAACTTCTCTGAATACAAGAGCGAACAGTTCTACAAATATGACAAGCAGCTCGACGAACTGCTGAAAGAAAAAAGCTAATTTATCAGATCTATGAAAGCATTTCAAAAGATATACACAAAGATTACCCAGATCACAAAAGCTACCTGCTCGCTCAAAGCAACAGGCATTGGGTATGATGAGCTGGCATCCGTGGACGGAAGACTGGCCCAGGTTGTAAAGATTGTCGATGACGAAGTGACACTGCAGGTTTTCTCCGGTACGGAAGGAATCCGCACCAATGCTGAAGTGGTATTTATGGGCAAGGCACCTTCTTTGAAAGTGGGTGACCAGTTGGCAGGACGCTTCTTCAACGCTTATGGAGAACCCATTGACGGCGGTCCTGTTCCTGAAGGGGAAGAGGTCGAAATTGGCGGACCTTCCGTCAATCCTGTTCGTCGTGAACAGCCTTCTGAACTGATCGCAACAGGTATCGCAGGTATCGACTTGAATAATACGTTGGTAACCGGACAGAAGATTCCGTTCTTCGCCGATCCTGACCAACCTTTCAACCAGGTTATGGCATTGGTTGCCATGCGCGCTCAGAGTGACAAGATCATTCTTGGCGGTATGGGAATGTCAAACGATGATTATCTCTTCTTCAAAAATACATTTAGCGAAGCCGGTGCATTAGATCGTATCGTCAGCTTCATCAATACGACGGAGGATCCTTCCGTAGAACGTATTCTGATTCCGGATATGGCTCTTTGCGCAGCTGAATACTTCGCAGTGAAGAAAAAGGAGAAAGTGCTCGTGTTGTTGACCGATATGACCAACTATGCCGATGCATTGGCCATTGTATCCAACCGTATGGACCAGATTCCTTCAAAGGATTCGATGCCGGGTTCTCTCTATTCAGACTTGGCCAAGATCTACGAAAAGGCTGTACAGTTCCCTAAGGATGAGAAGGGCGAACAGGGTTCTATAACCATCATCGCCGTTACCACATTGTCTGGAGGCGACATCACACATGCCGTACCTGATAACACTGGATACATTACCGAAGGTCAGCTTTATCTGCGTAAGGACAGTGATATCGGCAAGGTCATCGTCGATCCGTTCCGTAGCTTGTCTCGTCTGAAACAGATGGTAACTGGTAAGAAGACACGTGAGGATCATCCGCAGGTCATGAATGCCGCCGTCCGTCTGTATGCCGATGCAGCCAATGCAAAGACTAAGATGGAGAATGGTTTCGACCTTACGGAATACGACAATCGTGCCCTCGCATTTGCAAAGGAATATTCAGACAAACTGTTGGCCATCGATGTTAATCTCAATACTGTTGAGATGCTCGATGTGGCATGGAGCTTGTTCAAGAAATACTTCAAGCCTTCAGAGGTGAACATCAAACAAGCATTCGTTGACAAATACTGGAAATAATCATGGCAATAAAGTTTCAATATAACAAGACGTCGCTCCAGCAACTGGAAAAGCAGCTGAAGATGCGTGAACGTTCTCTTCCTACCATCAAGAGTAAGGAGAGTGCTTTGCGCGTCGAGGTGAAGCGTACCAAGGATGAAGCGAACCGATTGGAACTTGAGCTGGAACAGGGTATTCAAAGTTATGGTAATATGGTGGCGCTTTGGAACGAATTCGATCCTGAGCTCATCAACGTCAAAGATGTTTCTCTTTCATCAAAGAAAATTGCCGGCGTGATGGTGCCGATGCTCGACGACATACAGTTCGAGCTGAAGCCATTCAGCCTTTTCAACAAACCAGCATGGTACTTTGACGGTATCGATCTGCTGAAGAAGCTGGCACGCACAGGCATCGAAGTGGAGTTCTCCGCTATGAAACTGGAACTTCTGGAACATGCCAGAAAAAAGACCACACAAAAGGTGAACCTGTTCGAGAAAGTTCAGATTCCAGGTTATCGGGATGCCATCCGTAAGGTGAAACGCTTTATGGAGGATGAAGAATCACTCTCTAAGTCTTCACAAAAGATCATGAGAGCTAATCAAGAGAAAAAAAGGATTAAAGAAGAGGAGGAAAAAGCATGATCGTAAAGATGTCAAAATACGCTTTCATGGTTTTCCACCGTGAATATGATTCTTTCCTACTCAACCTGCGCGATTTGGGCGTGGTACATATCCAGCCCACCAAATCCATCGCCGGGAACGACAAACTGCAGAGCCTGCTTGCCACACGTAAACAGATTGCTTCACAGTTGCGATTCCTCAGCGATGTGAACCGCAAAGGCAAAGTAACGAAACTCGACGAAGGTCATCTCCCGGACGATTCAACAGGAAAGAAGCTCATCCTGAAAATTGAGGCCTTGCAGGAGAAGAAAGCCCAGTTGCTTGCTGCCAAACAATCCACCGAAAAGGATCTCAACTACATGGAACAATGGGGCGATTTCAACTATAAAGATGTGAATCGTCTGAAGGAGGCCGGATATGAGATGAACTTCTTCACCTGCCCGACGGCTAAATACGAGCCTAAATGGGGTGAAAAGTATCATGCGACTCTGGTCAACAACTTCCAGTCGATTTCATACTTCGTCACTATCACCAAGATCGGTACTCCCATCGAGATTGATGCTGAACGTCCGAAGATGCCCGACATGGGGCTGAACGATCTGCGTGCACTCTCTGCCAAGACAGACGAGAACATCAAGGCAGTAGATGCCGAGATGGCGAAGATGGCCGTTTCAGAATACAACTCACTGCTCATGTTCGACAAGAAGCTGCAGGATGATTTCAATATGGAGAATGCCCACGAACAGGTTTCCAAACAGGCGGACGACCGCTTGATGGTGCTCGAGGGCTGGATTCCCGAAGCCGATGCACCCGCTATGGAGAAGGATCTGGAAGCAAAAGACTACTTCTTCGAGAAATTGAACATCAAAGAACAGGACAAGGTGCCCATCAAACTGCGCAACAACTCCTTCGCCAAGCTCTATGAGCCTATTACGAAGATGTTCTCGCTGCCGAACTATTCCGAGATCGATCCGACACCGTTGTTTGCACCTTTCTTCATGCTGTTCTTCGGTCTCTGCTTCGGCGATGCCGGTTATGGCCTGCTGGTCGTAGGTGTTTGCACCTATTTGAAGATGAAGAAATCGACAAAGGAAGACATCAAGCCCGTGCTCACACTGTTTCAGTATCTGGGTGGTGCAGCTGTCGTGGTCGGTGCATGTACAGGATCATTCCTCGGCATTACACTTGCCACCGTTCCGATGTTTGCCGGCGTAAAAGACTGGTTCGTCAGCTCGGACAATATGATGACCTTCTCCATTCTCATCGGTTTGGTACAGATTATCTTCGGCAAGGCTGTGGCTGCTTATAAGATCAAAATGCAGAAGGGAACGAAGTATTGCATTGCACCGTTCGCATGGGTATTCGGTATCGTAGCCTGCGGTCTGGCATTCGGACTCCCCTACCTCAACGTACAGCTTCCAGGAACATTCAAGACGGTTTGCATCTGGATCGCTTACGCTTGTGGCGCTGTTATCTTCTTCTATAACACTCCAGGAAAGAATATCTTCCTCAACTTCGGAACAGGCCTTTGGAATACCTACGGCATTGCTTCCGGTCTGCTGGGTGATACGTTGTCATACATCCGACTGTTCGCTATCGGACTGACCGGATCCATCCTTGGCGGTGTGTTCAACTCGCTGGCTATTTCGATGACCGACGGCATGAACATTTTCGCAAGGCTTCTTTGCATGCTTCCGATCCTACTCTTCGGACATGCCATCAATATCGGACTCTGCACGATCAGTTCGCTAGTTCATCCGCTCCGTCTGATTTTCGTAGAATATTACAAGAATGCCGAGTTTGAAGGAGGAGGCAAAGCCTACGAACCTTTCCGCAAAGCATTGAAAGACTAAGTAAATAATAACAACAAGAATAACTTAAAAACATTTTCATTATGGAACCAATTTTATTAGCCTACATTGGCGTAGCTTTAATGACAGGTCTCACCTTTATCGGTAGTGCCTATGGTGTAACAATTGCCGGTAATGCCGCTATCGGCGCTATGAAGAAGAATCCAGATGCATTAGGTTTATATATTGCATTAAGTGCACTTCCCTCTTCTCAGGGTCTGTACGGATTCGTAGGTTACTTCATGATGCAGAAGTTCCTCGTTGCCAACATCACGATGCTTCAGGCAACGGCAGTCTTCGGTGGTGGTTTGGTTTTGGGATTTGCAGGCTGGCTCTCCGCTATCCGTCAGGCTCAGGTCTGCGCTAACGGTATCAATGGCATCGCTGCAGGTCACAACGTATTCGGTACGACGATGGTCATGGCCGTATTCCCCGAACTGTACGCCATCCTCTCTTTGCTGGTTGTCATCCTGATCGGTGGAACCATCTGATCCCATTCATCCAACATAAAGTAAAGGCGACTTCTCAAAAAGAGGTCGCCTTTATTATTCGAAGTTTAAAGATCTCACGTCCCTTCATCCAAATCACCATTCCTTGTACACAGAGTAGCTATCCAGGGAGTCTTATCACAACTTCCTTGGCGCTGGGGAACCATTTATGGGGTCTTTTTACAATCCCTGCACGCAGGGAAACCCAAAAAGAGGCACGGATCACAACTTTATGATCAAAAAGTACAAATCCGGGGGTCTAAATGGCAACCCCTGGAAGAAAAAGTTCAAATCCGAGGGTCGGGATTATCACTTTGTGGACAAAAAGTACCGATCTGGGGGTCTAAATGGCGTTCCCTGAATGAAAAAGTTCAAATCCGAGGGTCGGGATTATCACTTTGTGGACAAAAAGTACTGATCCGAGGGTCTAAATGGCATTCCCTGAACGCAGGCATCCATTTAGGGGGTCGAATGGCAAGCCTGGCGTGAAGGAAACTTATTGGGAAAAGAACAATCAGAGTCATAAAAAAGGCGGAAGTCATTAGAGACCTCCGCCTTTTGAGTAGTTATTGTGATTGTCTGTTATTTCTCAGCCCAATCTTCGTTTGACATACGTTTGTAGCTGTTTAGACGCCAGAGAGCGCTCTTCTGAGTCTGCTCAAACAGTCCGGCAGCTTCGTTCGGATACTGTTTCATGACAGAAGCGAAACGAACCTCACCCTTCAGGAAGTCCTGGAACTTGCTCCAGTCTGGCTCTTTGGAATCGAGCGAGAACGGATTCTTTCCTTCAGCTTCCAGGGATGGATTGTAACGCCACAAGTGCCAGTAACCGCATTCTACAGCAGCCTTCTCTTCAGCCTGTGACTTGCCCATGCCTTTCTTCAAGCCGTGGTTGATACAAGGAGCATAAGCGATGATGATAGACGGTCCGTCATAAGCTTCTGCCTCACGGAATGCCTTGAGACATTGTGACTGGTCGGCACCCATTGCAACTTGTGCTGCGTAAACGTAGCCGTAGGTCGTAGCTATAAGACCCAGATCCTTCTTGCGTACGCGCTTGCCTGATGCAGCAAACTTAGCAATAGCGCCCAGAGGTGTAGCCTTTGAAGACTGACCACCTGTATTAGAGTAAACCTCAGTATCAAGAACGAGAATGTTGACATTCTTTCCGGAAGCGATCACATGATCAAGTCCACCGTAACCGATATCATAAGAAGCACCATCACCACCGATGATCCACTGTGAACGTTTAACCAGGAAGTGTTCCAGACCGGAAAGCTCGGTACAGATAGGACATCCGTGAGCCTTACCGTCTTCGATCATCGGGATCAGTTTGGCTGCAACTGCCTTGCTGGCATCTGCATCGTTCTGAGCTGCGATCCATTCCTTGGCAACAGCCTTGAATTCGTCAGAGACATGTTCGTTAGCCTCGGCATCCTCGAGCAGACGTTGGATGCGTGCATGCATCTTTTCGCTTGCCAGCTGCATACCCATACCGTATTCGCAGAAGTCTTCGAACAAAGAGTTTGCCCATGCTGGACCGTGACCGTCTTCGTCCTTGGTATAAGGTGTAGAAGGAACGGAACCGGAATAGATAGATGAACAACCTGTTGCGTTGGAAACCATCTCACGATCTCCGAAGAGCTGTGTGATCAGTTTGACATAAGGAGTTTCGCCGCAACCTGCGCAAGCACCTGAGAACTCAAAGAGCGGAGTAGCGAACTGTGAATTCTTCACAGTAGCCTTCACATCTACAAGTTTCTGTTTGCTCTTGACGTTCTTGATGCAATATTCCCAGTTGGCTGCTTCTCCAAGCTGGCCTTCGAGCGGAACCATCGTAAGAGCCTTGTTGCCCTTGAATCCTGGACAAACATCGGCACAGTTGTTACAACCCAGACAGTCGAGTACATCCACCTGCATACGGAACTTCATTCCCTTCAGAGCCGGAGCACCTTTGACGTCGATCATAGCAAACGGAGCATTCTTCTGTTCTTCATCATTGAGGACGAACGGACGGATAGCTGCGTGAGGACATACATATGAGCACTGGTTGCACTGGATACAGTTCTCGGGATTCCAAACAGGAACAAACGTTGCTACGCCACGTTTCTCATATTTGGCAGAACCCGGTTCCCATGTACCATCTTCCATACCCTTGAATGCAGATACCGGCAGCAGATCGCCATCCTGAGCATTGATCGGGATAACTACATTGTTGATGAATTCCGGATTGTCGTTCTTTACTGGTTCATCATCCGGCAGGTTAGCCCATGCAGGATCGATGGTCAGTTTCTTATATTCGCCACCACGATCAACGGCTGCGTTGTTCTTGTCAACGACATCCTGTCCCTTCTTACCATAGCTCTTTACGATGAACTTCTTCATCTGTTCAACAGCCAGGTCAACAGGGATGACACCTGTGATGCGGAAGAATGCAGACTGCAGGATGGTGTTGGTACGATTACCCAAACCGATCTCGAGAGCGATCTTCGTTGCGTTGATATAATAAACAGTGATGTTATTCTTGGCGAAATAACGTTTGTCCTTATTGGGCAGATGCTTTGCCAGTTGCTCTTCATCCCAAACGGTGTTCAGCAGGAACGTACCGTTCTTACGCAATCCGCGTGTAACATCGTACATACGCAGGTAAGCCTGAACGTGGCATGCTACGAAGTTTGGCGTATTGACCAGATAGGTTGAGCGGATCGGATGATCGCCGAAACGCAAGTGTGAGCAGGTAAAACCTCCGGACTTCTTTGAGTCGTAAGAGAAATAGGCCTGGCAATATTTGTTGGTGTTGTCACCGATGATCTTTACAGAGTTCTTATTGGCTCCGACTGTACCGTCTGCGCCCAACCCGAAGAACTTG
>Ga0208826_1002078_pt1 | contig 15382 bp, 13 predicted proteins | sample AD_UKC115_MetaG_FD_184451 | JGI IMG/M metagenome (GOLD analysis project Ga0208826, IMG submission 184451) | Active sludge microbial communities of municipal wastewater-treating anaerobic digesters from Hong Kong - AD_UKC115_MetaG (SPAdes)... | ecosystem: Engineered > Bioreactor > Anaerobic >...
CTCGGTGCGACCGCCATAGGCGCCGAGCGGCAACAGGCGCGGGTTCAGTGGCGCAGCAGCCGTGCCGAACTGATCGGCAGGCAGCGCTGCGACGGTGCAGGACACGCCGAGATTGCCGATGAGGTTGTGGTCCAGCGACTGCAGTGCGCCGGGGCTACCAGCGCAGTCGGGCGTGAAGTTTCCGCCGATCAGCAGGCTGAAATCGATGTTGGCGGCGAGCAGGCTGTTGGACAGTTGCACCGTCGCCTGCGCCAGGATGGCGGCATCGCCGCTGCCGTTGGCGTCGGCGTCGCTGACGTTGGCGGCGGCGGTGACATTGTTCAGTCGCGCGGGACCGGCGAACAGCGCCGCGGCGCCGTCGGTGGCGCTCTCGTTGGCGTTGAAGGTGACGTTGCGCAACTGCGCCGGCGTGGCGCCGGCGTAGTAGAGGCCGCCGCCGGCGCCGCTGCCCGGATCGGTCGCGGCATTGGCGTGCAGGGTGCTGGCCTGCAGGATCAGGGCACCGGCCGCGGCGATGCCGCCACCGCGACCGGCCGTATTGTTGGCGAGGACGCAGCCATCGACGATCAGCGCCCAGCCCGGCGCCGTGCGCACGCCGCCGCCTTCGCTGTCGCTGCCGTTGCGCAGCGTCAGGCCGGCGAGCAGCACCGGATCGCCGCCAGGGGCCGGCAGCCCGGCACCGATATCCAGGACCCGCTGGTTGCGGTCGCCGCGGATCTCGGTGAGGTCCGCTCCCGCCCCAACAATGGCCAGGCCGCCGCGGCGGATGTCCAGGTCGCCGGAGACGTTGTCGTCTTCGGCCGCACCGCCACGCTGCAGGCGGTAACTGCCGGGCGGCAGCTCGATGCGGTCGAAGGGCGGCGACTGCCCGACGCCGCATTCACCCGCCGCTGCGCCGGACGCCGTTTGGGTGTTGGCGGACGAAACCGCCTCACGCAGGCTGCAGGCGCCGTCGTTGGCGACGGTGTCACCCGTGCTGGTCACCTGCAGGGTGGCCGCGGACAGCGCAGCCGCGACCGGCAGAAGAAAACTGGGGAGCAGACACCGCACCGTGGGCATGCCGCGCATGATCCCGGCGCCCAGCCGCCGAGCGCAAGCCGCGCCGCAACAGTCCACGCGCAGGCTGCTAGGCTTGCGCGATGACCGAGACCTGCACTGCCGACACCGTGGTCGTGCTCAAGGCCGATGCCTTCGGCCAGATCGAGCGCGTGCGTCGCGTCGACGGCAGCCTGTGCATTCGCCGCGACACGCGCAGCGCGCATGTGGCCCTGCGCTGGCTCGCCCGCCGCGCCGCCGCGCACGAGGCGCGCGCGCTGGCGCGGCTCGCGGGTCTCGACGGCGTACCGCAGCTGCTCGGCTTCGACGGCGCCGTGCTGGAGCGCAGCTACCTCGACGGCGCACCGATGCCGCAGACACCGCCACGCGACGCGGCCTGGTTTCGCGCCGCCCACCGCCTGCTGCGCGCCCTGCGCGCGCGGGGCCTGGCGCACAACGACCTGGCCAAGGAGGCGAACTGGCTGGTGCGTGGCGACGGCAGCCCCGCTGTCGTGGACTTCCAGATCTGCTGGCTGAGCCGCCGCCGCGGACGCCTGTTCCGCCTGCTCGCACGAGAAGACCTGCGCCACCTGCTCAAGCACAAGCGCAGCTACTGCGCGCAGGCGCTGACGCCCTGCGAGCGCCGCCTGCTCGGGCGGCGCTCGTGGATCGCGCGCGGCTGGAGTGCCACCGGCAAGCGCATTTACAAGCACGTCGCGCGGCGCTGGTTCGGCTACTGGGACAACGAAGGCCGGGGCCGCATCCGCGACGTCGAATAGCCGCAGCGCTCAGCCGGCATCGAGGCGGAACTCGATCGGCACCAGCCCCCAGGCGGCGTAAGGCGCGCCGTTCTTCGTGCCGGGCGTGAAGCGCCATTTCAGCACCGCCTCGCGCGCGGCACGGTCCAGCAGCACCGATCCCGACGAGCGCTCGATCTCGATGCGCTGCGGCGCGCCATCGCTGCCGATCAGCACGCGCAACAGCACCGTACCCTGCTCGCCGCGGCGTTTGGCCAGGGCGGGATAGGGCACCGGATGGCGCGTGGCGTAACCCAGCGGCGTCGGCGCGGTATCAGCCGCGGCTGCCTCGGTCAGCGGCCCCGCGGGCTCACCCGGCGGGGGCTCGGAGACCTGCGGGGAGGCATCGGTGACCAGGATGTCCTGCGGGCGCTGCGGTGGCGCCAGCGGAATCTTGTGCGGCACGTGCGGGCGCGCCGGCGGCTTGGGCGGATCGAGCACCGGCAGCGGTTTGGGCGGAGGGGTGGGTTCCTGCACCAGCACGGTGATGGGCGCTGCGGGCAGCACCGGCGTGAGCTGCCGCAGCACCGGCGGCGCGAGGAGCAGCACAAACACCGCGGCGTGAAAGGCCAGGGTGGCGGAGATGGCCGAGCTGCGCGCCCAGCTGAAGGGCGGATTCGGCGACAGGGACAGGGCGTGGCTCATGGTCGGTTCCCCGGACTACGGCGGCTGCCGTCGCCAACTGCAACGCGCCGGACGGCCGCGCGGGGTTGCTCCGTGCGTCCATCCCGCAGCAGCGGTCATAAGCAAATTGTCCAAGGTCAATTCGACCTACCACCGCCCTGGACTAAGGTGTCTGGGCCGAAGCCACCCGGGCCCGCCATGCGCTGCCTACCCCGCCCACTCTCCCTGCTGCTTGCGATCGCCCTCGTGGCGCTGCTGTGCGGCGCCAGCGACCTTGCGGCCCAGCGCAGCCTGCTCAACGTGTCCTACGACCCGACGCGCGAGCTGTACCGCGATGTCAACGCGGCGTTTGCGCAGCAGTGGAAGAACGAGCACGGCGAAGCGCTGACCATCAACACCTCCAACGGCGGTTCAGGAAAGCAGGCGCGTGCGGTGCTCGACGGGCTGGAAGCCGACGTGGTGACGCTGGCCTTGGCCTACGACATCGACGTGCTGGCCGAGCGCGGCCTGGTGGCGGCCGATTGGCAGCAGCGTCTGCCGCACCGCGCCACGCCGTACACGTCCACCATTGTCTTCCTCGTGCGTCGCGGCAACCCCAAGGGCATCCGCGACTGGCCCGACCTGATCAAGCCCGGCGTGCAGGTGATCACGCCCAATCCCAAGACCTCGGGCGGCGCGCGCTGGAACTACCTCGCCGCCTGGGGCTGGGCGCTGCGCCAACCCGACGGCAGCGAGGCGACCGCACGCGCCTACGTGGCCGAGCTGTTCCGCCACGTGCCGGTGCTCGACACCGGCGCGCGCGGCGCCACCAATACCTTCGTGCAGCGCGGCATCGGCGACGTGCTGCTGGCCTGGGAAAACGAGGCTCTGCTGGCCACGCGCGAGATCGGCAAGGACCGCTTCGACGTGGTCGTGCCGCCGCTGACGATTCTGGCCGAGCCGCCCGTTGCCGTGGTGGACAAGGTGGCGGACAAGCGCGGCACACGCGCGGCGGCGCAGGCCTACCTCGAGTTCCTGTACTCCCCGGCCGGGCAGGATATCGCCGCGCGGCACTACTTCCGCCCGCGCGACGACGCCGTGGCGACGCGCTACGCCATGCAGTTCCCGCCGGTACAGACCTTCGACGTGGACGCGGTCTTCGGCGGCTGGAAGGCGGCCCATGCAAAGCACTTCGCCGACGGCGGGGTGTTCGGCAGCCTTGCCATCGGCAGCGCGGCGAAGTAGACGCGGCGCCATCGTATGAACACCGCGCGCCGCGTCCTGCCGGGTTTCGGGCTGAGCCTGGGCTACACCCTGACGTGGCTCGGCCTGCTGGTGCTGCTGCCGCTCGCGGCTCTGGTGGCCAAGGCCGCCGCGGGCGGCGCGGACGGCTTCCTCTCCGCCATCGGGACGCCGCGCGTACTGGCGGCGCTGCGCCTGAGCTTCGGCGCCGCCCTGCTGGCGGCGGCGCTGAACACGCTGATCGGCTTCGTCGTCGCCTGGGTGCTGGTGCGCTACCGCTTTCCCGGCCGGCGCCTGTGCGACGCCCTGGTGGACCTGCCCTTCGCCCTGCCGACCGCCGTGGCCGGCATCGCCCTCACTGCGCTGTACGCGCCCACCGGATGGCTCGGACGCCTGCTCACACCGCTGGGCGTGCAGCTCGCCTTCACTCCGGCCGGCGTGCTGATCGCCATGCTCTTCGTCGGCTTTCCCTTCGTCGTGCGCACGCTGCAGCCGGTGCTGGAGAGCCTCGACCGCGACCTGGAGGAGGCAGCCGAGAGCCTTGGTGCGACGCGCTGGCAGCGTTTCGTGCGCGTGCTGCTGCCGCTGCTGGCGCCGACTCTGGCCACGGGCTTTGCCCTGGCGCTGGCGCGTGCGGTGGGCGAATACGGCTCGGTGATCTTCATTGCCGGCAACCTGCCTGGGGTGTCGGAAATCGCGCCGCTGCTGATCGTGCAGAAGCTGGAAAGTTACGACTACGTCGGCGCGGCGGCGATCGGCACGGTCATGCTGGGCGCGTCCTTCCTGCTGCTACTGCTGATCACCTTGCTGCAGCGCTGGAGCCGGCGCTGGGCGGAGCTGCGCGCATGAGCGCGGCACTGCCGCTGACCCTGACGCGCGCGCGGTGGCGCCGGCTGACACGCGTCGCCCTGGTGCTGCTGGCCGTGGGCTTCGTCGCCCTGTTCCTGCTGCTGCCGCTGGCCGTGGTGTTCACCGAAGCACTGCGCCAGGGTCTCGCCGCCTGCCTCGCCGCGCTGGCCCAGCCCGACACCTGGGCGGCGCTGCGCCTAAGCCTCGCCGTGGCCGCCATCGCCGTGCCGCTGAATCTCGCCTTCGGCCTCGCCGCCGCCTGGGCCATGACGCGCCACCGCTTCCCCGGCAAGACCCTGCTGGGGGCACTCATCGATCTGCCCTTCTCGGTGTCGCCGGTGGTGTCGGGCCTGGTCTACGTGCTGCTGTTCGGCGCGCAGGGTTGGTTCGGTCCCTGGCTGGCCGCGCACGACCTGAAGATCATCTTCGCCCTGCCGGGCCTGGTGCTGGCCACGGTGTTCGTCACCCTGCCCTTCGTCGCGCGCGAGCTGATCCCGCTGATGGAGGCGCAGGGCAGCGAGGAGGAGGAGGCCGCGCTCACCCTCGGCGCCTCGGGCTGGCAGACCTTCCTGCGCGTGACCCTGCCCAACGTGCGCTGGGCCCTGCTCTACGGCGTGCTGCTGTGCACGGCCCGCGCCCTGGGCGAGTTCGGCGCGGTCTCGGTGGTGTCCGGCCACGTGCGGGGCCTCACCAACACCCTGCCGCTGCACATCGAGGCGCTCTACAACGAATACGACTACGTCGGCGCCTTCGCCGTCGCCACCCTGTTGGCCGGCTTCGGCCTCGTCACCCTGGTGCTGAAGGCGCTGCTGGAGCGCCGCTACGGCACCGAACTGGCGCCGCGCGCCGCGCGCGGCGCGACGGCACCTCGGACCTCGCCATGAGCCTTGAGATTTCGCACCTGTCGCGCCGCTTCGGTGACTTCACCGCGCTGGACGACGTCAGCCTGTCGCTGGCACGCGGCGAATTCGTCGCCCTGCTCGGTCCCTCGGGCTCGGGCAAGACCACCCTGCTGCGCCTGCTTGCCGGGCTGGACTTTCCGGACCTGGGCCTGCTGCTGCAGGACGGGCGCGACCTGGCCCGCGTCCCGGCGCGCGAGCGCGGCGTGGGTCTGGTGTTCCAGCACTACGCCCTGTTCCGGCACATGACCGTGGCGGAGAACATTGCGTTCGGCCTGCGTGTGCGGCCGCGCGCGCGCCGCCCCGGCCGCGCCGAGATCGCGGCGCGGGTGGAGCGCCTGCTGCAGCGCGTGCAGTTGGAGGGGCTGGGGCGGCGCTTTCCGGCGCAGCTTTCCGGCGGCCAGCGCCAACGTGTGGCCCTGGCGCGCGCCCTGGCCATCGAGCCACAGCTCCTGCTGCTGGACGAGCCCTTCGGCGCCCTGGACGCCCAGGTGCGCCTGTCGCTGCGCCGCTGGCTGCGCCATCTGCACGAGGAACTGGGCCTCACCACGGTGTTCGTCACCCACGACCAGGAAGAGGCGCTGGAGCTGGCCGACCGCGTCGTGGTGATGAACCGCGGCCGCATCGAGCAGGTGGGCACGCCGGAGGAGATCTACCAGCAGCCGGCCACGCCCTTCGTGGTGGAGTTCATCGGCAAGGTCAACCGCCTCGCCGCGGGCATCGCCGACGGTCGCCTGCTCGCCGGTGGCGCGCGCTTCGAGGGCGATGCACTGGAGCTCGCCGACGGTGCCGCGGTGGCCTACGTGCGCCCCGAGCACCTCGCCCTGTCCACGGCCGCGCTGGAGGGCGGCTGGAGGGCCAGCCTGCGCCACGTCTACCTGGCCGGCAGCATCGCGCGCCTGGAGCTGGATGTGCCGGGCCTCGGCACGCTGGAGGCGGAACTCGGCGCCGAGGAAGCGCAGCGCCGCGGTCTCGTGGCGGGCGCCGCCGTGAGCGTGCAGCCGCGCCATCTCATCGTGTTCGGCGTGGATCCGGCGAGCGGCGCTCTCGATACCGCGCGCCGCCGCGTGCTGCACCCGCGCTACGCGCAGGCGGCGCTGGCGCGCTTTGGCTGAACGCGGCGCGGGCGCTCAGCCCGATGGCAGCACGTAGAAGAGCACGGCAAAGAAGTGCAGCACGCTGCCCAGCAGCACGAACACGTGCCACACGGCGTGGGAGAACGGCAGCGACTTCCACAGGTAGAAGGGCACACCGGCGGTGTAGGCCACGCCGCCGCCGAACAGCAGCCACAGGCCACCCGCGGCGAGGTGGTGGAACAGCGGTTCGGCCGCGGCCAGGGCGCTCCAGCCCATGCCGAGGTACAGACCCACCGCGGCCAGTCGGAAGCGCTTGAGCGGGGTCAGCTCCAGCACGATGCCGAACAGGGCCAGCGACCACACCGTGGCAAACAGTCCCCAGCCCCAGGCGCCGCGCAGCGCGATCAGGCTGAAGGGCGTGTAGGTGCCGGCGATGAGCAGGTAGATCGCGATGTGGTCGAGCGCGCGCAGGGTCGGCTTGGCGCCGGCATTGGGCACGCCGTGGTACAGCGTGGAGGCGGTGTAGAGCAGGATCAGGGTGGCGCCGAACACCGCCACGCTGGCCACGTGGCGGGCGTCGCCGTAGAGTGCGGCGAAGCCCACCAGCACGGCCAGGCCAACGATGGACAGGACGATGCCGATGCCGTGGATGAGGCTGCTGGCGATCTCCTCGCGGAGCGAGTAGTGCGACGTGGCGAGCGTGCCCATGGACGGTCTCCTGCTGGCGGTCGAGCGAATCGACGCACCACGATACCGCAGCGCAGCACGCCCGCCAAACGGCCGTTTGAACCGGACATCAGCCGCGCGTGCGCGCCGTCTCGCGGATGCGGCGGAAGTAGTCCAGCAGCCGCGTCGGCAGGGAACCGTCCTTGCGCGGCGGCTCCACCGCCAGGCGGCGCAGGCGCTGCGGCGCCTGGAGCAGCTCGGCGTGCCGTTCGCAGGCGGCGAGGAGCGCACGGCGCAGCAGCTCGCGCGACAGTGGCTTGGGCAGGAAGCGGAAGATCTGCCCCTGGTTGATGAGATCGATGAGCAGGCGCCCGTCGCGCAGGCTGGAGCAGGCGATGGCCAGGGTCTGCGGCGCCTCGCGCTTGAGCCACTTGAGCGCGCCGATGACGTCGTCGCGGCTGTGGCGCAGCTCGGCCAGCAGCAGCGCGAAGGGCCGCTCGGCGAGCAGGGCCAGGGCCATCTCCACGTCGGTCACCGCCACCACCTCGCAACGCGCAGGCAACAGCCCGCGCACCAGGGCGGCCGTGGCGCGGTCCTCGTCCAGCACCAGCGCGCGCAGGCCCGGCGCGGCCGCCGACGGCGGCAGTGGCGCCTCTGGCGGCACCGGCAACGCCTCGGCGAACTCGGCCACGGCGATCTGCGCGGCCTGCTCGACCGCGGCCAGCAGCTGCGCCGCATCCCAGGGTTTTTCCAGGAAGCGGAAGATCTCGCCCTCGTTGACAGAGTCCTCCACCGCGGCGAGGTCGGCGTAACCGGTGAGCAGCAGGCGCATGGTCGCCGGCGATCGGGCGCGCACGCCGCGCAGTACCTCCACGCCGCTCATGCCCGGCATGCGCTGGTCGCTCACCACTACGTGCACCGGCCGCTGCGCCACCCAGGCCAGCGCCTGCGCGCCGTCGCTCGTGGCCAGCACCTCGTAGCGGCCGCGCAGCAGCAGACCGAGCGAACGCAGGATGCGCTCCTCGTCGTCCACCAGCAGCACCACCGGGCGGCTCATGCGCGGGCCTCCGGCGGTGCGGCGGCGAGCGGCAGCGCCAGGACGAAGCGCGTGCCCACCCCCGGCGTGGAGCTGGCGCCGATGCGCCCGCCGTGCGCCTGCACAATCTGCTGGCAGATCGACAGACCCAGGCCCGTGCCCTGGCCCACCGGCTTGGTGGTGAAGAAGGGCTCGAAGATGCGCGGCAGCACGTCGGCGGGTATGCCCTTGCCGTTGTCCTCCACCGCGACCATGGCGTAGCCGCCGAGGCACTGCGTGCGCAGGGTGATGCGGCCCGCGCCGTGCTCGATCGCCTGGGCGGCGTTGGCGATGAGGTTGAGCAGCACCTGGTTGATCTGCGCCGGCGCGCAGCGTACCGGCTGCAGCGCGCCGTAGCGGCGATCCACGACGATGGCCTTCTTCTTCAGCAGGTGGGCACCGATGCGCAGTGCGCTGTCGATCAGACCATGCAGGTCCACCGCCTCGGTGCGGCGCGTGTCGAGGCGCGAATAGTCCTTGAGGTTGCCCACCAGCTCGCCAATCTGCTTCACGCCGTGCAGGGTGTCGTCAAGCAGGCTCTCGAGCTCACCCAGCATGGCCGGATCGAGGGCATCGCGCGCGCTGTCCAGGCGCGCGGCGCGTGCGGCAAACTCCGCCTCGTCGACGCCGCCGAGCAGGCCGTCGACCACGCCGGCATAGGCATCCAGCAGCGTACCCACGCCGGGCAGACTGGCCCGGGTCATCTCCACGTTGTTGCGCACGTAGCCCAGGGGCGTGTTGATCTCGTGGGCGAGGCCGGCGACGAGCTGGCCCAGCGTGGCGAGCTTCTCGGACTGCACCAGCTGGTGCTGCGAGGCCTGCAGGCGGCGATAGGCCTGCTCCAGCTCGTCCGAGCGCTGGCCCAGCTGGTCCTCCAGCGCGCGCAGCACGTCCAGGACGATGCCCACGCCGACGTAGCGTCCCTGCGCGTCCACCACGAGAAAGTCCTCGGTGATCGGCCGGCGCAGGCGCGCGCCGATCAGGGCGCCGGCGCTCTTCACGTCGGCATCGGCGCCGATCAGCAGGGGCGCCGCGTTCATCAGCGTGGTCACCGGGCGGCGCCCGTGCAGCTCGCGGCCGTAGGGTTGCATGTAGACCTTGACCATCAGCTCGTGGCGGCTGACGACGCCGAGCGGCCTGCCGCGGTCGACCACCGGCAGCGACAGCAGTTCGGCGTGGCGCGCTTCCAGGAAGCGCTCGCCCGCCTGCTGCACGCTGCACTCGGGCGTGAGCGCCTCCACCGGCAGGATCAGGGCGCCCAGGCCGCCGCGGGGGATCGCGGCGGGGGCATCGGCGTGGGGCGTGGGGGCGGCGGCGGGCATCGGATGGGCGCGTCGGCGCGGGTTCGCGCGGGAAGCGCAGGCTAGTGGCACGCTGCGTCAGGCGTGTGACGACTGCGCGCCGGCGCTGCCGTCTTCTACCGTAAATTGCCGCAATGTGAAAACCTGTGCATCGGGAGTGCGCGCGTCGTCGAGTGCGCGCAGATGCACGTCCATGCGCTGCGGCGTCAGCCGCGCCTCGATCCAGCCGCGCGAGCGGCAGTCGGCGTAGCGCACGTGCGGATTGAGCGGCAGCGCGGCCTGCAGCGCGGCATAGTCGCCGTCGTCGGTGGTGAGCGAGCTGGTCACGAACTCGGTCGCCACCGTGGCGGACGCAGGATCGGCGAAGTCGGCCTTGAGGTCGCAGACGTGGAAGGCGTGCACGTCACCGCCGAAGCTCACCACGTTGGGCAGGCGCAGCGCGGCAATGTGGCGCAGCAGGCGCTCGCGCGTGGCCGGGTAACCGTCCCAGGCGTCGCTCCACACCTGCGCACGGCCGTCCTCGCCGCGCGTCTGGAACGGCGCGATCAGGGTCTGCTGGGCGATGAGGTTCCAGCGCGCGCTGCTGGCGGCGAGGCCACCGTGCAGCCAGGACTCCTGCGCCGCCCCCAGCAGCGAGCGCGCCGGGTCGGTGCGCTCGGCGCAGGCGGGATCGATGTCCGGCGCGTACCCGCGATCGCGTGGCGCGCAGGCCTGCGGTGCGCGGTACTGGCGGTCGTCCAGCAGGTGCAGGTCGGCCAGCGCGCCAAGGGCGAAGCGGCGGTGGATGCGCGTATTGCCGTCGGCAAGGGCGGCGCGCACCGGCATGTGCTCCAGCCAGGCGCGGTAGGCCGCGGCGCGGCGCGCGCGGAACAGCGCGGGATCCTCGCCGTCCATGGCCTCCTCGCCGGCGTAGTCGTTGGCGACCTCGTGATCGTCCCAGATCGGCGCCCAGGCGGCGGCGGCATGCGCAGCCTGCAGGTCAGGATCGAGCTTGTACCAGGCGTGACGCGCGCGGTAGTCGGCCAGGCTGCGCAGCGGACCGTCCTGCTCGTGGCGGCGCACCCGCTCGCCGAAGCTGCCCTCGTAGACGTAGTCACCGAGATGCAGCACGAGATCGTGGTCGCCCGCGGCAAGGTGGCGGTGTGCGGCGAACCAGCCGTGTTCGTAGTGCTGGCATGACGCCACCGCGAGGCGGAAGGCGTCCAGCGGCAGATGCGGCGGCGGCAGGGTGCGCAAGCGCCCGCTGCGGCTGACGGCCTCGCCGCACAGGAAGCGGTAGTGGTACTCGCGCCGCGGCGCGAGGCCCGCAACAGCCACGTGCACGGCGTGGGCGCGCTCGGGGCGCGCCAGCGCGGTACCGCGGCGCGCGATGCGCGCAAAGGCCGCGTCCTCGGCGACCTCCCAGTGCACTGCCACCGGCGCCGGCGGCATGCCGCCGTCCGGCCACAGCGGCTGCGGTGCCAGACGCGTCCACAGCACCGCGCCGTCGGGGGCCGGATCGCCGCTGGCCACACCCAGGCGGAAGGGATCGTCGGACCAGCTTGGCGGCGCCAGCAGGCGCTGCGGCCGGCCAGCGCACGCCAGTGCCGTCACTGCGACGGCGCCGCGCAGCCAGCGGCGGCGGACGGGATCGAACGGCGGCTGGCGCGGCATGACGCGCTCCGTGGCGGAAGCAACGGGGCGCGAGTTTGGCGGCGGCGCATTGCCCGCCGCTTGCAGGGCGATGGCGCCGAGGTTGCGCGGCGATGTCGCGGCGATGACGCCGCGGCGGGGCTCAGCGGCTGATGACGAACTTGCCGAAGTCGATGCCGAGGTCCACGCCCTCGCCCTTGCCGGCGAGGGCGAGCGAGATCTCGCCCTTGGTCACCACCTGGGCGCCGGCGGACTTCACCACGCCGGCATGGGCACCGCCCTGGGCATAGGTGCCGAGCAGCTCGGTGATGTTGTGCGCCTCGGTGAAGCGGCCGCGGCCGTCGGTGATGGTCTGCTTGCCGAAGGTGAGTCCGCCGCCCTTGGCGCGGATCTTCACCTTCATGGACTGGCCGTTGTCGCAGGTGATGGTGCCGCTGCCGCTGGCGGTCTTGTAGAACACCGACCAGCCGGTGAGCGAGTAGCGCAGCTCGCAGTCGATCTTGTTGCGTGCCTGGACCGCCACCGGGGCGGCGAGCAGGCCGATCAGGACGGCGAGGATGGGCAGGGTACGGCGCATGGGCGTTCTCCGGGCGACGGCGAGGGGCGCATGGTCGGGCAAAAGCGCGCGCGGCGGAAGCGCAGGCGGTCACTCCTTCGTGCAACCCCGGCAGGCGGCCCGGCGCGTTGCATGCCCCACCCCAACCGGAGACCCGCCATGCGCGCCCTGCTGCTCAGTCTTGCCGCCCCCCTGCTCCTTGCCTGCGCCCCCGCCCGCGCCGGCCATCTGGTCGATGTGCAGATCGTCGACCGCGACGGCGGCGGCACGCTGCCGCTGTACCTCGCGCGTGGCAGGCAGTATGTGGCCGGCGTGCCCGGGCACCGCTACAGCGTGCGCCTGAGCAATCGCAGCGGCGCGCGCGTGATGACCGTGCTCAGCGTCGACGGCGTGAACGCCATCACCGGTCAGACGGCCAGCCCGGGCCAATCGGGCTATGTGCTGGGCCCCTACGAGAGCACCGAGATTTCCGGCTGGCGCAAGGATATGAGCGCCGTGGCGGCGTTCGAGTTCACCGCCCTGCCCGACTCCTACGCCGCGCGCACCGGCCGACCCGACAACGTCGGCGTGATCGGTGTGGCGGTGTTCCGCGAACGGGTGCGCCCGCCCGTCCGACGTGAAGACGAGATCGGCGCCGAGGCCCAGCGCGAGCGCAGTGCCGCGCCGGCCGGTGCGCCTCCCGCCACCGCAGCACCCACCCAGTCCTCGGCCGGGGTCGCGCGCGACGCCGCGCGTCGCGCCGACAAGGCTCTGGCCGAGGAGTCGCTCGGCACCGGCCACGGCGCGCGCGAGGCCAGCTACGCCAGCTACACGACCTTCGAGCGCGACAGCGCGCGGCCGGACGAGGTCGTGTCGATCTGGTACGACAGCCTGGCCAAGCTGCAGGCGCGCGGCGTGGTGCCGCGCCCGCGCCCGCTGCCGCCGTCCGAGCCGCAGGCCTTCCCGGCGGGCTTCGTGGCCGATCCGCCGCAGGACTGAGCGGCCCGCACCGCCCGTCGGGCGGCAGGGCACGCTTGCGGCGCAACGCACGGCAGGGCCACGAGTCGCGGCATAGGCTGTGGCCCGCCGTTCCGCGGAGACCGCCATGCGCCCCCTGCCCTGCCTCGTCGCCCTGCTCGCCGCGCTCCCCGCCGCCGGCGTCCACGCCGCCCCGCGGCTGCTCTCGCCCGCCCTGCAGGCGCAATTGCAGGCCCTTCGGCCGGGCGAGCGCATTCTCCTCACCGGCTTCCCCGTGGGCGAGGAGCGCACCGCCACGGCGACGCTGCAGCGCATCGAGGTGTACGCCGCAGACGCCCGCGTCATCGCCGTCACACCGCAAGGCGAGGTGGAGCTGCCGCGCAGCCGTCTGCGCTTCTATCTCGGCTATGCCGCCGACGCGCGCGCCGACATCGGCCTCAGCCTCGACCCGGAGGACGGCAGCCTCAGCGCCACGGTGCGCGGCGCGCTCGGCGACTTCGCCATCCGCGGCCGCCCGCTCGCCGGCGGCCTGGCGCTGGAATCCGCCGCCCTGCACCAGCAGGCGCCCGATGGTTCGGCGCTGCAGACGCAATGCGGCCAGGACCGGCTCGATCCCGGCGTCATCGGCGCCGCGCTGCAGCGCCTGGCAGCGAACACGGGGTCCGCCATCGACGCGGCCAGCGCGCTGAGCGGGCCGCTGCGTCGCGCCGTGGTCGCGGTCGACACCGACGGCGAGCTGCTCAACGCACCGCTGTTCGGCGGCAACACCACCACGGCGACCAACTGGATCGCCCAGCTCTTCGTCGAGATGAACGTGATGTACCAGCGCGACCTCAACCTGCAGTTGCTGCAGGGCACCACCTTCCTCAACACGAACGCTGCAACCGATCCCTACAGCGTCACCGGCTCGCCGGCCGGCTCGGCGCATCTCAACGAGTTCGGCACCTACTGGGCCAACAACCGCGGCCGCGTCTTCCGCCACTTTGCCATGCTGCTGTCGGGCAAGTCGTCGCAACAGAACTCCGCTTCCGGCATCGGCTGGATCAACGCCTATTGCAGCAAGCCCTCGAGCGGCGGCAGCTACACGGTCAATCAGATCTTCACCTTCGCCGGCACCACGCCGGCGCAGAACGCGCCGTTGGTGGCGCACGAGCTCGGCCACAATCTCGGCTCGCCGCATACGCACTGCAACTACGCCACCAACGGCGGCGTACCGCTGGACAGCTGCTACAACGCCGAGGGCAGCGGCTGCTATTCGGGCACTCCCGCCTGCCCCGGTGCGACCAACGGCAACAAGGGCACCTTGATGAGCTACTGCCACATCGGCGCGCCCAGCGGCGCCGGCTGCGGCAGCAACAACTTCAAGCTGGACTACGCCAGCCAGCCGGCCAATCCGGTGCAGGCGCTGATGAACAACCAGATCACGGCGAACTTCAGCACCTGCATCGACCGCATCTTCGCCGACGGCAACCAGTAGCGCAGCGCGTGCACCGATGCCGTGGGCGACCCGCCCCGGCGCGGCAGAAAATCCGCCTTGCGGCGGAGGTCTCCGGCGCTGTCTGATCCGCCCATGGTCGCAGCTGGCGCATCGCACTTGCGGTGCGTTCGTGGTGCAGCAATCCTGCGCGCCCCGCGGCGTTGCGGCCGCGCCTGCCCCGAGTTCCGGAACCATGATCAAGCTGCCCCGCCGCGTGCTGGCGAGCACCATCGCCACCGCCCTGTTTCCCGCCGTTGCGGCCACCGCCGCGCCGCCCGCAAAGAACGATGCGCCCACCGCCCTGGACGAGGTGAAGGTGCAGGAAATCGCCCCGTGGCGCGCCAAGCTCGACTACATCATGCGTGAGGTCGACGGACCGCTGATCACGGTGACCAAGAAGACGTCGATCACCAAGCTGGAGTACCTGCCCACAGTGATCGACAACAATCTGCGCGCCCTGTTCGCGCAGACCCCGGGCCTGTACGTGGGCGAACAGCAGACACCGGGGCAGACCAATCTGTCCTACCGCGGCATCGGCAATCCGCAGGAGTCCGAATTCGTCACCGTGATGCAGGACGGCATCCCGCTGGAGGGCGACTGGATCGGCTTTCCCACCATCTACGTGATGCCTCTGCCGCAGAGCATCGCCGAGGTGCAGCTGATCCGCGGCGGCAGCTCGCTGCTGTACGGGCCCGAGCCGCCGCCGACCGTGAACCTGGTGAGCCGCAAACCCGTGGCCGACCGTGAGCTGGCCGGCTACACGGAAAACGTGGTCGGCAAGGATGGGCTCTTCGCCAGCTTCAACCAGATTTCCGGTACTTCGGGCGCATGGGACTACCTCGCCGATGTGCACTACCGCCGCAGCGACGGCCAGCGCGACAACGGCGATTCCACCCTGCGCGGCGCCGACCTGCACCTGGGCTGGCGCCCCGATGCCACGGCCTACTGGGCGGCCGATTTCCACGCCTCCGACCTCGACACCGGCGATCCGGGCAAGATGGGCTACCCGGTGTTCCAGCGCGACGAGCGCACCACCACCACGCCCGACAACCGCCTGTGGACCGAGCGCTACGTGCTGGCCCTGACGCACGAGCGCAAGTTCGACGACAAGACCCAGCTCGTGGCCAAGCTGTGGAGCGGCTACCAGGACCAGGCCTCGCGCTCGGAAGCGGCCTTCGTGCCGCCGGCGCCGGCGCCGGGCAGCACCACCCTGCAGG
>Ga0208826_1002079_pt1 | contig 15380 bp, 19 predicted proteins | sample AD_UKC115_MetaG_FD_184451 | JGI IMG/M metagenome (GOLD analysis project Ga0208826, IMG submission 184451) | Active sludge microbial communities of municipal wastewater-treating anaerobic digesters from Hong Kong - AD_UKC115_MetaG (SPAdes)... | ecosystem: Engineered > Bioreactor > Anaerobic >...
CCTGCACTAACTACACCACTACTATATTTTAATTTTTCATTGTGTTTTAAAAATATAATTTTTTCTATACCTAATTTTTTATTTAGACTTTTTATTAAATCGTTTATATTCTTATACTCTTTTTTATTTAATTCAATAATCTTATTCTTTATGATACTTAGATAATTTTCAGGTCTTTGTACTTTTTCATAAAATATATGACCTTGATCCACATAATTATCTAATATTCTTTCATATTTTTCATATTATACACCTTAATACTAATATAATAGCATAACTTATTATATTAGTATAAATTAATGAAGGTAAAAAACTAAATGAGTAAAATAACTAAAGAACAAATTATAGAAGATGTAAAGAAAATCAATGATCAATATTTAGCAGAATATCCAGATTCAATATTTATGACAAGAGACTATTACAGAGGACATGGGAAATTTAAAGAAACACAAGTAAATAAGTTGTTTAGCAGTTTTGAAAATCTTAAAAAAGAAATACTTGGTGACTTAGATATAATCAATTATAAAAAGAAGTTGTGTATATTAGAAGAGAAGAATAGGGCACTTGAACAAGAGAATACAAAGCTTATTAAGAATACAGTTGCAGAAGATTCAATATTAGAATTATATGAGAATGCATTAAATAATATACCTCAAGTGAAAATAAATAATGCAACTATCAGTATTAAAGATGATAAAAATAGAGTAGCTATTTTACAATTAAGTGATGCTCATATAGGGGAAATAGTTGCCCCTCAATTTGTTAATGGAGTAAATGAATATAATGAAAAAGTTTGTTTACGTAGATTAGATACAGTATTTAATGTCTTTTTAGCTTACTGCAATAAATTTAAAATTACTAAATGTCATATTTTATTAAATGGTGATATGCTTTCTGGGGGTATTCATACAGAGCTTGTAAGAAATATGTGGTGTAATGAAGTAGAGCAATTATTCTTTGCACAACAATATTTTATTCAGAAACTATCTTACATATCTGAATTTTTTAATAGAATAGATGTCTCAGTTATTGTGGGAAATCACTCAAGGGTATTACAAGGAAAACCATATCATAAAGAGAAAGTAACTATGAACTTTGAATATATTTTAGGTAGACAGCTTAAGATGTATTTTGAAACATTATCAGATCAGAAGAAAAATACAAAAATATTCATAGATGTACCAGAGAGTGCTTTTAAAATAATAAATGTAAATGAAACAAGATTTCTTATTACTCATGGTGATATTCTTATGGGAGCTGGAAGTGGGGGATTTGCGGGAATACCTTTTTATTCAATCTGTATGAGTGCTGCGAAATTATATGGGGTTCTACATCAAATAAATGTTACAAAAGATGTACAGTTTGACCATATTCTTTGTGGGCATCTACACACAAGCACACGAATACCTTTGTTTAATGGCGGGAGCTGTTTTGTGAATGGGGCAATAATTGGCACCAACGAATTTAGTTTAACAAAAATGAAGAGCGTTGCCAAGCAAGAACAATTAATGTTAATAATTGACTCTCATGGTAGAATTGAATTAGAAAAGAATATAATTTTTGATTAAAATTTTTACTAATATACAAAGTCTTATTTGAGGAATAATATAATATGGCGAATAAACATCAAGATAAGATATCAACAAGAACTCTAAATACTTTTAAGAGAGTCTTTAAATTTGGTATTCAACCTAATGCAGATAATCCTATTGATAAAATACAATTGTATAAGTTATTAAAAGGAAAAGATGTTAAAGGTAATATAAATACTGAGTTAGTGAAAGAAATATTCCCTGATGATGTAAAAGCATTATTTCAATATTGGTTAACTAGTTGTCATGATAATCTTTCTTCATGGGAACACATGAAAGATTTATATGATGATATGGATACTCTGTATTATAATTGTGCCCCTATTGCAAAAGCTATAGAAATTATTTCAGATGAAGTATTACAAGCAGATTCAAATAATCAAAAGATATTTATTGAAGCAAAACCAAAAGTTAAAAAAGCTATTGAAGAATTGTTCGATAATATAAATTTAGATGCTTTATTAAGACCAACTGTTTCAGATATAGTTCAATATGGAAATGCTGGATGGATATTAGGTTTTGATAATACTGGGGTAAATGAAGTTATTCAGATAAATCCAAGATATCTACAAGAAAGACTAGAATTTTCACCTTATGAACTTAATGCTAAAATAAAAGGTGGGGATAAATTTATTTCTTCCTATAGACAGTCAGTTAAAAGAATAGATGAACTTATTGATATGATTATGAATAAAGAAAATTCAGTATCATATTATAAAACTTATCTTATTGGATATCAGGTAGAAGATTCAGTATTACCTCCATGGAAATTTATACATTTTAGAAATACAACAAACAAGTCACCTTTCAAACCAATGGGTGTTCCATTATATATTCATGCTATGTCACCTTATAGACAATATGATGCAGCTATGGGATTACAGGTAACAGCAAGAGGGGCTAGATTTCCAAAATCAGTTTATAAATTAAAATTACCTCTAGGGGGGAGTGTTACAGAAAAATTTCAAAAAGCTACCGAATTTATGCAGTATATGTTAAATGCTGGATTTGGGGCTTCTAAAAAAGAACTCCCTGGAATAGGTGAAGTAATTGTTACTATAGAGGATCTGTATGATTTTCAAATGGAAACACCTGATATTGATTTAGGTAAAATAGATGATATTGAAATGCTCAGAGATGAGATACTTGATGCCACTCTATTACCTAGAAGATTAATTGACCCAAAAGATAATGGATTTGGTGAAAGTGGGGTAGCTTACTTAGAACAGTTTAAACCATTCGCAAGACTTATATATAGATTCCAGTCTATACTACTTGAAAATATAAGTCAGCTGGTTAAAATACATCTTATACATTCAGGTAACTTTACATTAGATGAAATTGATTTTATATTATCTATGCCTTACCCTGAATCACAAACTAATAATGATATTATTAGCTCACAGTCTTCTCTATTAGATTTAGCTAATTCTATTATAGAAACATTACAGGATAGAATAACTGATGGTGAAAAATTACCACCTGAATTAGTAAAAACTATTTACAATAAATTTCTCCCTTATGATACTAATAATGTAGATTATTGGATAGATCAAGCTGTTAAGTTTAAGGCAGAAGTAGAAGAAGAAAAAGAAAAAGATGAGGACCAAGAAGATGATTCATTTTCATTTGAAGAAAGCAAGAATTGGAAAATACTGAAAGAAAGTATTGGACTTAATAAGCTTAAAGAAACTGTTGATGATATATGTTTAGAGAAAACTATTGATTCAGCCTTTAGAGAAGGAACTATAAGAAATAGACATATACTTACTTCTAAGAAGAAAAACCCTGATCTTGATATAATTACTTTTGAAAAATTAAAGAGGGATAAAACTTTAAAATTTATTGAAAAAACTATAATACAAGAAGAAAGGTCTAATTTGTATGAGGAATATAAGTTTGAAGTTGATACAGACAAAGCTATGATGGATGAGTTAGAAACAGAAAAATAATTTTAATTTTTATATAGATTTATTTATATTAAAAATATGAAGAAGAAATTCAAAGTCAACTACCACGCCTTAAAGGACGTGGCTTGTAAGGTAACTTACAACGTAAGAGTTGATTAGGGAGCTTAAAATTTTAAAAGAGGTTTTATGCAGAAGTTATCAGAAGAGTTAAAGAACACACCAAAGGATACTTCCCAAGTCCTTTGCTCTGTAAACCATCAATTAAACAAAGAGGAAACTCTTAGTGTTGATAGTATAGTACTGTCTGATAACAATCCCGATGGGAATCAACCCGAGTCAAATCGGAAACAGAACACGAGTGTATCTGTTTATGTCTTAAACCAAAGAGTTGAACCGTTAATGCCTTGCTCACCAAGAAAGGCAAAAGTTTTGTTGAAACAAAGAAAAGCAAAAGTAGTTAAAAGAAGTCCGTTTACAATTCAATTAACTATTGCTACAGGAGAAACAAAACAAGAAGTAATTTTAGGAGTAGATACAGGTTATTCAAATGTAGGGGTATCAGCTATTACAGAAAAGAAAGAATTATTATCAGCAACATTCAAGTTAAGAACGAATATTTCAGACTTATTAAAAGAACGCTCTATGTACAGGAGAGGTAGAAGAAATAGGCTTTGGTATAGAGAACCGAGATGGAAAAATAGAGCCAACGCAAGAAAAGAAGGAAGATTAATGCCTTCAATTCTACATAAAGTTAATACTCATATTTCTATTATTGAGAAGATTAAAAAGTTATTACCTATTTCAAAAGTAGTATTAGAAACAGGATTATTTGATATGCAAAAAATGGAGAATGACAAGATTAAAAATTATCAGTACCAAAAAGGCGAGATGTTTGGGTTTGAAAATGTAAAGTCTTATGTTCTTTCAAGAGACAATCATAAGTGCTATTTTAAATGCAAGGATTCTTCTAAAATTAAAGTACACCATATTAAATTCAGAAGTCAGGGCGGTACAGATAATCCGAATAATTTGATTACTTTATGTGAAAAATGTCATAAGAAAGTTCATCTATGTGAATTGGAGTTAAACATTAAAAAGCATAAAGAATTAAAATCTACCACAGCAATGAATGTTATAAGGAAAAGATTGTTAGAATTTTATACAGAAGCAGAAGAAACATTTGGTTATGAGACAAAAGTTAAAAGAAGAGAAATTGATTTAGAAAAATCTCATTCTAATGATGCTTTTGTAACCGCAAATGGAACTAATCAAATTAGAAGTAAAGAGTTTGAAATAATTCAGAAAAGAAGAAACAATAGGTGTCTTCAGTTAAACCGTAAAGGATACAAACCTTCTATAAAGAAAGAAAGGTCAAAAATACAACCCTTCGATTTGTTTTGGGTTAAAGGAAAACAATACGTACGTAAGGGGATGTTCAACTATGGTAAATATATTTGTTATGGTAGTACTAAATTAAAAGAGTATTTTAAAATAGAGCTATTAGAGAAGCATTATAATCAAGGTGGTTTAGTATGGAATTAAATAATTTAAAAGAGGGGATTCATCCCTGCCCTAAAGAGACAGGGTTTCTCCCCTCAAAGAGGATAAAAGGATTGAGACTAAACATCAGAAAGGCACCAAAGATAGAGGTGCCCAAAAATGTTTATTCTCGAAAACTAAAACACAAAAAGGTACAAAATGAAGTATGATAAAAAGTTTGAAGAGAGAGTTGGTTATATTGAAATCAACAAGGTAGTAGGAGAGTTTTTATCTGACCCTGAAAAAATTCCTGCTGATCTATTATATGCAATCGCTGTAGGATTAGCAAATTTAGGTTATAAAACAGAATCTAAAAAAGTATTAGATTTATCTAATAGAATCTAAGGAGGAAAAAATAAAATGACTGAACAAATAGTTGAACAACTAATAGAAGTTGATGGTGTAAAAGTTACAAAAGAACAATTTCAAGAGATGAGTAATAACCCTAATATTCGTCTAAAAGAAATCACCCCAGGTGTTTACAAGACGTTACAAAAACTACAAGGTTAAGGAGAACTTAATGTTTATACTTTCTGATGAAGAAAAAATAGCCTTTGAAAAAATTGCATCATTATCACTAAAAGATAAAACAGTTATTAAAGATGTTTTATTTTCTATTCTATCCTATGCTTCTATAGAAGGGATGAGATCAGATTCAAGTGAAGTAATAATACCATATCTATGTAAATTGAAAATAAACTATTCTGAATCTGCTTGTGAAGAGGGTATGAAATCTAAACTTCATATAGAAGCAGAACCGTTACCATCTTTATATAAAGAATATGTTTGTATTAAGAATGGTGAAAACCCACCTACTAAGAAATATTTTGAAAAGCAAAACAGACTTCATCTAAAGAAGATTTTAAAAATAGGAGAAGATGAAAGTTGAAGTGGATAGTATTTTATCAGACTCCTTATAATACAGTAGAATTTTTAACATCTTCTAATTCCGAAGAAAAAGACATGATGTCATATTATGATTTTCTACAATTTATTTATTCTGAAATAGATGTGAAAGATATAAATGAGTTTGTATTGAGTTTAGATAGTTTTAAAACTTTATTACTTTATGATACAGGTGAATGGGAAGTAATAGAAGAAGAACAAAAAGAATATTCATTTGAAGAAATGTATGAGGTTAATGTTAATCAAGAAGAAAAAAAATCTATATTTGATGAAACATTAGATAAGAGTAAAAATTATTTAAATTCATTGTTCAGCTTTAGAAAACAAAATAGGAGGTATTAGATTATGATTGATGAAATAATTGTAAATGATAAGGATGAATTATGTTTTAATTTTGACAACTTTGATTTTATATTATTTGGAGATGATAATTATCTTTTATGTGATCAAGGTTATTTTATAGTTGAAGGTTTACAATCTTTTCATCAATTAGAAAGTGGTTGGATTATAAGAAATGAAGAAAGAGATGAGTTTATTTTAACTGATGAACAATTTGAATTAGTTAAAGAAATAGTTATTAAATACTTATAGGAGAAAAAATCTTGTTGAATCAGATAAATTCTGTTTCAGTATATTCACTTCTAAACAGTCTTAATATTAAGTATCAAGGTAAACCGAATAAAAAAGGTTGGTTAGATATTCTATGCCCTAATCATGCAGATAATAATTTTGGGAATTGTTCTATAAATGTAGAGAGTGGTATAATTAGCTGTTTTGCTTGTGGATATACTAATCATATTTCAAATTTAACAAATAATTCAAATATAAATATTTATAGTACTTCTGAGCATAAGAAGATAGCAGAGAAAGTATCTATTCCAAAATTATCCCATAAACAAGAATATAATTTTATTCACATAGATTTATCCCCTGAAGATTTTTATTATACTCAGAAAAGAGGTTTTACAAAAGAGTTCTGTAAAAAGTTTAATTTTGTAAGAGTGTTTAGTTTTCCTTATGAAGACTATTTTGCTTTTCCTATTATAGACTCTAAAAAAGGAATATTCACAGTAGAGTTTAGAAAGCTAAAAGAATATGAATATCTATGTAAGTATTATAAAAGGAAATCTTCTTTTAGAGCTCTTAAACAGAGATTCAAGAATGAATGTGATAGAGATAAAATAGAACTGACAAAAGATTATACTCTCTACAAAAAAGGAAATATTATATATGATGAGAAAATAAAATATCTTCTCGATCATAAAGTTAAATATGAGCCTAATAGTAGACTCAAAGAAACATTATGGAATATTGATAATTTAGATAGAAATAAAACTCTATATGTCGTAGAAGGTATAGGGAGTATTCCTCGGATATGGTTAAATATATCTAAAAATATTACCTGTACTTTTGGTAGTAAAATTACTCAAGATCAGGTAGAATTATTAAAAGAATTTAAAGAAGTTATTATAATCCCAGATAACGATTTAGCTGGAATTATGATGGTAAATAGTATATATCAGCAAATAAATAAAATTTGTGTTATAGGTATAGAAGCTGAAGATACGGATGAAGATTATATTTTTCAAATAAAAAATACTAATAAAATAGAAGCATATAAATGGCTTGCTAATAAAATGATTTTAGAAAACAATCAAATTTCTGAAAGTAAGGTATTATTTTAATGGATATATTTAGAAGTAAGGGAGAAAAGCTTAAACATGAATTAGGATTAGGTAAATTCAAATATGTGTTGATTCAACGAGCATTAGGTATTTCACTTCCTATATTTGTTATTAGTTTTGATTCTCGTTTTCCAAAAGTATTATTGAGTATATCAAAAATTAGAAATTTAAAATTTACATGGCTTGGGAGATTAAAAAGCTCTTTTGACTATGATGATGTACAAAAAAATAAATTAAAATTTACACCACCTTTAAGAATTGAAACTGCTGATGTACTTCCAAGATCAAATGCTGTTGTTCTATTACAAGATTTAGCAGGGGAACATTATAGACAACCTCGTATGTTTGAATATATAGAAAATGATAGTAGAGTTAGATTAAAAGAGATTAAGTAAATGCCTTCTAAAACAAAGAAACAAAGAACATGGATTTTCACACAAAGAAGTAAATATAAATCAAAAGATAATACTCCTGAAGATATGAAATGGATTTGGAAATCTGATTGGGAAAAAGTTGAAGAGGTTAGATTGAAAAGATATAAATCTAAATATATAGAAAGATTTAGTGAAGAGCTTAGACTATCTGATCTTAAGAAACATGCAGGTCTATCTGACTTTACAAATAAGTGGAGAAAAGATAGACAAAGATTAAAAGGTCAGGGGGCTAAATCAACAAAAATAAAATCTATGAAAGTAAACAGAAAGGAAGACTATATTACTTTTGTCTTTACAGCAGAACCTACTTACACAACAAAAGCTAAAGCAGTTAATACTAATAATTTTGAAATAAATAAAAATGTAACTATATATACACAACAAATTAGAATACTTGATTTTTTTAAATGGGCAGATACTAAACCGGGTTATGTTGAAAAAGAAATGACTGTAAAAGAAATTAAAGAAATTTTAGAAGTCGCTAACATACAAGTTTTTTGTAACTGTCCGAGTTTTCATTGGCAGGGGCATAATTATAATATTTCCTCTATGTTTGATGCCTCAATTTATCCAACAGATATAGCCCCTAAGCATTGGAATCAATACCACAATAATGACAACTTTATTTGTAAGCATTTAGATTTAACTATATCACAAGCACTTAATATCTATATAAATAATATGACTCAAATGATTAATAAATACCTAAAGAAATAAGAAGGTGTACATTTATGGAAAAGTATAAATCAAAATTTAAAGAATCTTTTTTAGAAAAAAATGCAGTAGATTTAATTTATAAGAATCTATCACAGCAAGTAGAGAAACAAATAGAAGATGCTAATTATGAACCTATTGATTTAGAAGTTACATTATCCTTTTCTGATTTTGTTAATATCCTTTTATATGCTTGTGATTATAATTCAGGGGTAAAATTTGATTCAATTGTAAGAAACTTTTTAGCAGTATATACTGAAGTTGATCATGTTTTATTTCAAGACCAATCAGGTTCTAATATTAATCGATATGAAAAAGTGATTAAACAAAATTTTAATAATCTTAAAATAGATTATAAATCATTCTCAGAAGTAATTGCAGAATATTTTTATCATCTTAATCTTCATTTTAAAGATAAAATGACTAGGGATTATTGGAAAGAATATTTTCCTTATACTGTCAAAGAATGGATGTCTGATTTAGGTATAATTATAAATAAAAAAGTAGTTAAAAAAGGATATGAAACTGTGATTGAATTTAAGTGAACCCGACAATAAATTTCGCTAATGTCCTATAGAGGTCAAATTCTATAGGACATTTTTCATTTATACTAATAAAATTATACTGAAGGAGAAAATAAAATGAATATACTAATTTGTGGTGATTCGTTTAAATCCATTACAGGACTTAGTGAAGTAGCGATAGGTATATTTAAGTATTTCAAATTAAGAAACTATAAAGTAGCTTATTGTATTATTGAAGGTAAATCATGTACTGATATAGATGTATATAATAATATATATTTACAAGATTTTTCTGACTTTCAATTTTATAATGGTTCTGAGTCACAAGAGAATTTTGATAAAGCTATTTTAGATTTTAAACCTCACATAGTATTCTCAATAAATGATCCATGGAAAGTAGACAACATAGCTTTTTCTACCTATAGAGATACTTATAAATGGATTCATTATTGCCCCATAGAAGGTAATCACTATTCTGAATATCTAATATATCCAGATAAAAATTCATTTAGAAAATCTTTAAAAGAAGTATTTAATGAATGTGACTTAATTATTCCTTATACTCAAATAGGTCAGATGATTATAAAAAGATTAACCGATAAAAATAATGTAACTACTTATTTATATAACGGTATTCAAGATATAGATATAGTCAAAGTTGATAGACATAAAATATTTAAAGGGCATGTCAAAGATGATGATTTTTTATTTATGACCACTGGTACAAATTTTAGAAGAAAAGGAATTGATTATATTATTGAAGCTTTTCATTTATATTTACAATCTGTAGATAATCCAGAAAAATATAAATTATATATACATGGAAATTTAGATACCTTCAATTCTGCGACCGATATTAAATCAATGGTAAAAGATTTAGATATTTTAAATAATGTTATTTATTCAAGTAAAAACCAACTTTCTAAATATGAATTATATGAAAGATATAAATGTGCAGATTGTTATATAGGTTTACCTCTAGCAGAAGGATTTGGTTTAGGTTTTGCAGAAGCAATGCTTAATAAAATTCCAATTATAGCTCATGATTATGGTGGATATATTGAGTATATACAACAATATGAAAAAGTGTCTTCTTGTGCTAATTATTATCCAGATAATCATTTTAGTTTATGGAAAATTCCAAATATAAAAGAAACAGTACAGGCAATGAAAGTTATAGTACAAGGAAAAAATAAATACGACTATACTTCTGAAAATTATCACTTTGCTAAATCAAATTTAATATGGGAAAAAATCTACGAAAAATTAGATATTATTTTAAAAGATATTTTAACTACTTATAGAGAAGATATTGTTCATTCACTTCAAATAAGGAGAGTAATATGAAAGTTTTATATATAGCACCTTTATCAGAAGATAAAGAGCATTCAAGTGGATATGCTTCCGCTTCAGACGGGATTCTTTATGTATTACAGAGAATGGTACATGAAGGGTATATTGAAAGTCTTAATATAGTAAATAATCTATATAATTTTAATATACCTAAAGAATGCTACGATATATGTATAGTAAATCAAAATATTAAATTGATAGTATCAAACTATAATTTATATTTAAAATATTATGAAATCAAAAAGAAGTGTAAAAAAATATATTTTAGTTTTGTATGGGAATCAATTCCTTATCCTAAAAAATTTGATACTTTTTTAAACTCAGATTTACCCGATGGTTTTTTATGTCCTTCTGAGTTTGTTAAAGGATTATTAAAAAATATTGATAAACCTAAATTTTTATATCCTCACTATATAGATACTGAAAAGTTTAAATGTATTGATATAGAACAAAAAAAGAAAGAAGATATTTTTACAGTTTTGATACTTGGTCAAAATACAAGTAGAAAAGGGCATAAAGAAGCAATAATATCTTTTTGTCAAGAATTAGGAAATGAAGAAGATTGTAGACTTATCATTAAAACAAATAGACTATCTGAAACAGAAATATCAATTGAAGATCAATTAAATCTATATTGTACAAGTAACGGTGATATTAGAGCTAAAATTTATGATATAAGTGATACTAATCTTTGCTTCGAAGATATGTTAAAATTATATCATTCTTCTTCTATAGTATTACTTCCAAGTAAGGGTGAAGGATTCGGTTTAAATCTTTATGAAGCAATGAGTTGTGGATTACCTTGTATTTATACTCCTTATCATGCATGGGATGATATGAAATTATATACTGATTCAAATTATATAATAGATTGTGTTTTAGATTCAGTTACCAATATGAATCAATACGGGTACGATCTAAATTCATTATGGTTTCAACCTAAAATTTATTCTATTAAAAATAAATTAAGAGAATCATATGAATCTTGGAAAAAAGATAGAATTTCTTATTTTACAAATTCAATAGATAATAATCGAGAACTAATCGTTAGAAATTATGAATACTCTAAAATAAAAGAATATATAATTAATATATTAAATATAACTGAATTTAATGAAAAGCAAGATAATACGACTTATAGATCCTTATGTACTTATGAAGATTTTGAAAATGATCAATTTAAACATATTACTTCAGAATTAAAACAGGACTTTAGATATCATAGAAAATTATGGGAATGGGTTAAAATAACAGAAGTCTTAGATGGTTTCAATATGTTAGAACAAAATAAACAAGGGATTGGATTTGCAGTAGGTCAAGAACCTTTACCTTCTTATTTTGTAAAGCGTGGTTGTTTTATTACTGCTTCTGATTATATTGATTCAGATATATGGAAAGACAGTAATCAATTAGCTTCTAATTTAGATGATTTGAATAAATTCAATATTATCGATAATAATACTCTAGAAGAAAAAATAAATTTTGAGAATGTTGACATGAATAACATTCCAAAAGAATTAAAAAATAAACAATTTGATTTCTTGTGGTCATCTTGTGCTTTAGAGCATTTAGGGAATTTAGATAATGGAATTAAATTTATTAAAGATTCATTAAATTGTTTGAGAACTGAAGGAATTGCAGTTCATACTACTGAATTTAATTGTTATTCTAATGATGATACTATAACAGAAGGTCATTCTGTTATATATAGAAAAAAAGATATTGAGAAGTTAAAAAACGAATTAAAAGGAATTGCGGATGTAGGTGTTATAAATTATGATTTAGGAAATGATAACCTAGATTATCATATAGATTATCCACCTTATTCAAATGATACACATTTAAAATTATTTTTAGACGGTTATATATGTACGTCTTTATTGATAGTAATTAAAAAATTATAATGGAGAGTTTAATGACTTGTTCTAGAGAAACGGAGACTTGTGAAGTCACACATGATTATACTCCTTTAAATGATTGTTGTAAAAAAATAATTCTTGATACTTTACAATATTTATGTAAAAAATTAGAAGAAAATAATATTCATTATTGGGTAGACTATGGAACTTTACTGGGAGCAATTAGAGATAAAAAATTTATACCCTGGGATAGAGATGCTGATATAGGTATATTAGAAGAAGATGTTTTTAAATTAAAAGCATTATTTCCTGAATTTATCGAAGATGGATATTTACCTACTAATGATAAATTAGAAAATGGATTGGATTCCTGTCATATTCATTTATATGCTAGTCCTATTAATGATAGACATGTTTGTATTTTTACTTGGTATAAAGATGGAAACATGCTAAGAAGATCTGATTATATTGGAATGAGAAGTGAAGTAGGTACAGATGCTAAAAAAGGAGGAGATTTTCCTTTTGAATGGGTTGAAAGTAGAACTATTGTAGATTTTGAAAATAATACATATTATGCCCCTTTATATCCAATTAAAATGTGTATTCACAGATACGGAAATAAATGGCAAACTCCATTAAATGTAGGTGATTGGAATAAAACCGATAAAGAAAATAATTTAATCAATATTTATAATTCCCCTAAATTTAAAGATAAATTAGACATAGCCCAAATACTTAGTAAGTCAGAAGTATATGATTATAGTGGTTTCTATAGTCTTAAACTTTGTGATAAAGGTTTTTTATTACAATCATTTGAAATTGAATCTTTATCTCCTATTATATTTAAAGATGAAAATATAATTTTATTTGAAAATTTTAAAATTGAGTATATCGAACAATTTGAAAGATTTCTTGATACTAATTTAATACCTTATAAACTTTTAGCTAAAACAGAGGATAATTCACACATAGTTATGCATATATTATCATGAAAGAATTATTAAAAAAAATAAATAGTGTTCAAAGTAAATTTGAAGATATTACAGATTTAAAAATAGCTTCATTAGAAAGTTGTTTAAAATTACTTCCAAGTACTATTAAACAAGTTATTGATGTTGGTTATGTTGAAAAATATAAACCATTATATGATAAATATAATTTTGAAGTTTTTTCTTATAATTTGCCTGATTATGATATGCATGAATTTGATCTACCTTGTGAAGCAGTGGTTATGAGGCATGTATTAGAGCATAGTCCTTTTCCATTATTAGTGTTAGATAAGATATATAAAAGTTTAAGTGATAAAGGCTACTTAATAATTATTGTTCCTAAACTAATAAAAGAATGGATTACATTTGCTCCTCACTTTACAGTATTAACTGATGAAGGGTGGCGAAAACTTTTTAAATTTTGTGGTTATAATTTAATTCATTTCGAAGAAGGGATTTGGAGAGATGACGATTTAGGTCAAGAATACAGATATATATTACAAAAAGGTGTTACATGTTAAAAACAAAAACAAGAATTTTAACGTATGGTAATTTTGATTTATTTCATATAGGGCATCTGAGATTATTAGAAAGAGCTTATCAACTAGGGGATGAATTATATGTAGGTGTATCAACTGATGATTTTTCTTTAAAAGATAAAAATAAAAAATGTATAATTCCTTATAAACATAGAGCTGAAATAGTTCAAAATTCAAAATATGTTTATGAAGTTTTTCCTGAGATACATTGGGATCAAAAAATAAGTGATATACAAAAGTATAATATTGATATGTTTGTAATGGGATATTATACAAGGGCAAATAGTGAATTATGTTTACTTGGGACAAAAGGGAAAGTTCTTCCCCGCAAATCCCGTTCTGTTCATCAAGTAATAGAAGAGTATCAATTAGCTACACATATTGAAGAACATAGTAAGAAGCCAGATATAGTAAGAGATAAAATAGTAGAGTTATTTGGGGATTTACCAAGAGTAGAGTTATTTGCCCGTCAAAAAACAGAAGGTTGGGTTTGTTTAGGGAATGAGATTGACGGGAAAGACATTAGGGAAGCGTTGAAAGAGTTTTATTAGCCGTGTTATATGAAATGTCGCCATTAATTTTAAAAGGAGATTAGTTATAATGGAAATAAAGAGATTAAAAACCAAAGGTGAAATAATGATAGAAAGAACAGAAAGTCAATTTTGGTCTTTATAATGTGATGAAAAAAGAAAATATCTTAATATTCAAAAAGGGGGATTAATATAATACCAATCAGCCAATGCCTAATTTTTATAACAGAGAATAAATGCAAGTGAGGTTTATTTTTATATGAAAATCAATTCTGAAATTCAGTATATATGCAAAAGAGACGGACGCATTGCGCCTTTTGATTCTGATAAGATTACAGACGCTATTTTTAAAGCAGTTAAGGCGGAAGGGGTTACATACAGATTTGCACAGGCTGATAAAGAAAAATATCCAGATATAAAAACCGCAGGCAAAAACGATCCTTATTATACCAATTCGGTTCATTTACCTGTTTCCTATACAGATGATCTCTTCGAGGTTCTTGACCATCAAGATGATCTTCAGACAAAGTTTACAGGTGGGACTGTTGTTCATCTTTTCCTTGGAGAAAAGATTGATGATATAGAGGTAGTTAAGGCTTTGGTCAAAAAAATTGCAGAGAATTACTCTCTGCCTTATTTCACTTTAACTCCGACTTTTAGCGTATGCCCTGTTCACGGATATTTGCCAGGTGAACATAAATATTGTCCTTATGATCACTCATCGGAAGAGCTTTTAAAATATGGGATAGAAGCCGAATAAATTAGCAATTTGTATTAAAAAAAGTTTAAATAATTTTCAGGAGGCA
>Ga0208826_1002080_pt1 | contig 15372 bp, 32 predicted proteins | sample AD_UKC115_MetaG_FD_184451 | JGI IMG/M metagenome (GOLD analysis project Ga0208826, IMG submission 184451) | Active sludge microbial communities of municipal wastewater-treating anaerobic digesters from Hong Kong - AD_UKC115_MetaG (SPAdes)... | ecosystem: Engineered > Bioreactor > Anaerobic >...
ATCCCATTCTGTATTCTCTACCCCTTTAACAATATTATCAAATCCTAATTCTAATGGTAAATATCCATCATTTAATTTTTCAATTAAATCTTTTTTATCTGTTTCATCAGAAAGTTTTAATTTGCACCACATAGTGCATTTATAATGTAATTCCATAAATATTTAAAATTTAAGATATTCAAAATGCGCATTGCGTATATTTTTGAGTTAGCAGAAATAAAATTGCCTACCCAACCTTTGTACATTCATCAAGGAAGCAATTATCATTCGTTTCTTCAAACCACACTACCTTACCAATAATGTGCTGTACTGTATAAACAGACCTGTTACCTTTTTCAACCCTTACTTTATCGCCAACGGCAATTTTACTATCTGCTAACACGGGTTTTGCGTCAGCAGGGGTTTGGTGGTTTAATGTATCTTTTTTCATTCTATCAAATTTTAGTTGTTAATTAATCTTTAGTGCTTCTAAGCCCTGCCAAACGCAAAGCCCAATTCCGTTATAGGCAATGCAACGGACACCCTGCGACATCCGTTGCTACCTACGAAAATTATTCTTTTACTTGTGGTGTTTCTGTTTTATTTTCTATTACAATTTTTGTTGCACCAGCTCTTTGCGACATTACTTGTTTGCCTATTTCTTGCAATCCTTTACTTTCGTAAATTTTCATTGCCGTAGATACATCAATAGCTTGTCTTGTTTGTTCGTCTAAATCAAAAGTTAGAGTTATGAAATTCAAGTGAACACCCAATGGTTCTAAAACTTTATTGCTTTCATTTAGTAAATGGGTTTCCATATCACTTTGGTCAAGCTCTACAATATCAGCATCTATAAAAACACCTTTTGCAACATCTTTTATTCTCTTGTCAATTACCATATTTTCAGCACCTTCAAAAGCGTTACCAATAGCATCTTCATTATCTGCGTCAGTATTGGCTTTCCCTAAATATTTTGCTTGTTTAATAAAAGCTAAAGGTTCTGTGATTGAATAATCGTAATCAATGTGAACATTTGCTCTAACTCTATCTTTTAGATTTGATATAAACTTGCTTTCACCTTGCATTGGGTAATTAGGAATTACAACTTTCATATAACAAGCATTTAATCCACCTTTTGGAACTGCATCGCCAGCATTTATTTTTTTCCAAGTCATACCACAATCATCAGAAACTACTACTTGTTGATTTGATTTTGCATAGTTGCAACTTTGCATAGTAAATAAAACAGCGACTATTGATAAAGTCCATACATATTTTACACCTTTTACAAAGCCATAAATAACTAATGCAAGTCCTATAATCATAAATACTGCATTGAAAGGATTATTGATAAGGTAATTACCAAACATTGCTTTTGTAAAACCATAAAGCATAAGGCTAACAATCGTCAAAGCGACTGCAATAATTGAGATTTTAATAAATTTATTCATTTTGAAAATTATTTTTTTTTACTTTCCGTTTAAAATGGGTGTAAAGTTGAACCCTAAAAATGCACTGCCTATAACAGGGGTTTGCCAAAAGGCAGGCAGACGTGCCAAATTTAGCAATGGTACTACTATTAAACTTTAATTCAGAAGTTGAGGCAGTAGTACATTTATCCCCACCTTCTGCAATGCTCCGACCGTTATGCCTCATGCTATCGGACACCCCGAACAGACCAAGTCATTCCAGTAAATCGACCTTTGTAAATAGCAAATTCGATTGACTGACCTATTTCTTTTTGATAATAAAGTTCAGGTTCACATTTAGCAGTTACCACTCTACCGTTTTCAGTTTTGACCATTAAAAGGAATTTTTCAGGCTCACTTTCAGAAGTCATCACTACACCTGTTTGACCAGAGCTTGTTACACCTACACCAGTTCCAGTTCTATGGCTTTCGGCTTTGTAGTGTTTATCAATTACATTTCCTGATAAGTATTCAGGTTTAGACATCAATCCATCTGTTAAGATGAATACTAATCCAATCAGGATTAAAGAAAATATGCTGCTGATTACAGGCATATCTTCAAACATTTCTCGTATCATATATTTGTTTTTAAATTGGTTACTGAATAAAAAAGCACGAAGGCATAACACGTGTTTTGCGTTATGGCGGTTGACGTGCTAAATTCAACCGCAGTAATTCTATTCAACTTTTGTGCTATGGCGACAGTTAGTGCTATTAATCCGCCACAAACGCAAAGCACCTTAACGTTGGGCGAAATTTATTCAACTTCATCCCAATCATTTAATTCTTGAGGGTCGTAATCAATATCAAAATCAGTTATTTTGACAGTTGCTTTTGATTTTATGTAGTTTGAAAAATCTTCTTTAGACATTTTTCTACACAATTCAACTTCTTCTTTTGTTAATTCAACTTCAACTTCAATTTCACCAATATTTTGACTTGTTATATAAGGTGATATTTCAAATTTTGGCATAATAAAAAACTTCGCCCAACATTATATTGGCAAAAGCAGGGCTGATGTGCTAAAACCAACAGAAGTACACTAATTAAACTTTTGTGCTGACATCGGCAGTAGTACTTCTAATCCCTGCCTTCGCCAATATTTTACCGTTAGCGGCAACCCTAATAGACATCACCGACAACAACAAGATTTTCATAATCTATATATTGAGTTAATCCAGTTTTCAGCTTACAAACAAATCGTGCTTTTTCATCATTAAAAATAACTTCAAATGGATAATCCCAAGCATCGTGTTGAACTAAATCGCCCTCATAAATTTCTTTTCCATTTTTGTCAAATAAGCCAGTAAATTGACCTACGTTATCAACAGTCCAAGAAGTTTCGCCATTGGTTATTTCCCAATTACCATTTGTTTGTTTTACCAAGTAACCATACGCCCAATATTCTTGACCGTTTATTCCTTGAAACCAGCCCCTAAATTTTATTTCTCTTTGCATTTTATTTTAGTTTGTGAAGGAGGGCAGCCGCTAACAAGGTATTGCCAATAGTGGGGCTGACGTTACACCATTGAGCAATTGCACTACTATTAAACTTTTGTGCCTGTGTGGAGCAGTAGTGCATTAACGCCCCACCATCGGCAATACTTTTACCGTTATCTGCAAGGCTAAAAACCCACCTCCTGCAAACATTCGTATATAAGTTTTTTAATTCTTGCCTTTTCATTAATAATATCACCAATTGATAAATGACGATACTCTGATGGTCTGTTTTTGTCTGTTATAAATGGGCTATATCTTTTCCAATATCTTTTACCATCTAAATCAGTGTCCCATGTACAACCGCATCCTATATAGTATAAATCATCAGCATTTTTTAGTCGTGGATTGTTTGTATACTCACATCCTACACTGCCATCAAAAATAATGGCATTACCTTCTCTTTTTATTTGGCATTTTTGACCAAATATTTCACCCATTTCAACTTCATTTGTTTTTGGTAAGCATTTTTCAATTTCAATTAATTTGTCTGCCAAATCCAAATTTTTATTTCCTAAAATGTCTTTAATTTTTTGAATAATTTTCATTTTGTTTAAGTATTAAAAATTAATAAATAAAGCCCAGCACATAACACGTGCTATAAGCAAGTTTGCCAATAACATTTGTGCTAAATTTGAACATTTCTGCAAGGCAAACCTGCTCATAATACCATACGTTAGATGCAACTACTACCTTCCGTGTTCTCAACAGGTTTTACCGTTTCTTCTGGCTTAAAAAACATATCGACAAAACATTCTTTTGAACAAAAGTGCATAGTTGCATTGCCAGCATACAATAATGATGGTGAGTGGTGTTCGTTATGAACAGTAACGCCTGAAAGAGTAATCCACCTTAAAGGAATATACTCACCATTGTTTTTGCTTTCGTGGTAGCTATCTGTTTCGTAGCCACAAGTATCACATTGAAATTTTATCATTTTATCTGTTTTATTAAGTTTCTACTAATTCACCGCAGCAGCAGCTAACATGGTATTGCCAAAAGCGGCAGGACACATACTGCGGAATCGGGGCTTTATCTTTGCCGCCTTCGGCAATACCCGGCACGTTAGCAGAAATGCTATCTTACATAACCGCTATCTTGTAAATCTTTAAGTATGTTTAGTGCCAAATCTCTTGTCATATTATTAGCTTGAACTTTATTTAAGTCGTAGCAATCTAAACAGTTTTGTATAATCTTTTCTGCCGTAAGCACTTCTGCTAACACGGGTTTTGCGTCATGCTGCACTTCTGTACTATTTTCATCTTTTGTACTCATAACATTGTTTTTTATTGCGTATATTTGGGAGTTAGCGGCAACCCTAAGACACCTTAAATTTTCGCATTACAGTTGACATTGCTAACCTTCTTTGAAATTCAGCCATTGTAATTTTCTCTTTGTTCCAAGAGTAATCGAAGTTTGCTCTGTCCCAACCATCAGGGTCTAAAACTTCGTAACCCACTTCTTTAATCCATTCTGCGGATGTTTTTTTAGTTTCTTTTGACATTTTATTTTGATTTGTGAAGAAGGGCATCCGCTAACAAGTGCTATACAATATGGCGGTACTGTTCTTTGATTAAAAATTTGTTTTAAATTCAAGTTTTGTGCTTCGTATTGGACTTCCGTGCTGAAAATCCGCCACATCGTATAGCACCGATACGTTAGCTGCCATTAAAATTGACTACCCATAAAACGAGCCAACTCAATAGAATTATATTCTTGTTCTGTTTCTGCCTTTAGTTGTTTCTTGTATAAATCACGTTTCCACTCTAAATGATTTTTAACCGATTGTAACCATTTTTCAAGGTTTTCAGGTTTTACGTAGTATATATTATCGTCTTTTTCTGTATCTACTCTACAAACGTGAAGACCTTTGCAGGTTAAATTGTGTTGCTCAATTGGATATACTTTTACCCAATACTTTTCACGCCCAACCGTATATTTAATAAAGACACCCGAAAACCTAAAAAATGGTTTGTGTCTTGTGAAAACCGAATTAACGGCTGCTAAAACTGCATTGGCTATATTGCCGTCTGACGTGCTAACTTCAACTTTGGTGCTACTATTTAACTCTGTACTCATACTAATCTTTTGTTTTTCAAATTCGGCAACATCGCCAATGCTTCGCCCGTTATAGGAAATTTTATTTTCCCCCTACGCACCTTCGAGATTACTAATGTGTTCGGACATTTTTTCAATAGTTTCGTTCAGACTATCTATTTCGTCCTGCATTTTATCTTTTTCCGCTTCAAGTTCCTCTATTTCAGAAATTAATTCGGAAATAACATTGTTAATATCCAATATTGCAGAGTCAACTCTTTTTGATAAATGTCTATTGTTCATTTTTAAATTTGTTTAAACCAATTCTTAAAAAAATAAAACTATCCTATAACAAGCGGTTGGCAATATACCGCAGGATAGTGCGTGTAGAAAGTTTATCCGTTTAAGTGGCATATCGTCAACACTCAAATCGTTATTGGCTATTTTAAGAAATCTTGTTCTTTTAGAAATTTACGTAAAGCATCAACAATTTCTTTATCATTTTCAGCTAATCTACCTTTTACAAAAATATCTCCATTTTTACAAAGTTTTAGTATTTCTTGATTTGATTTATCTTGTAAAAAGAAGATTATGTTTTTCTCTTGTGGTATTAAATTTATATTTTCCATAATATAAAGTTTTGTTTTTCAATTTAAGTTTTCGTTAATAACTGCTTATATTTGCAACCGTTATATGCAATGCTATGACAGCATACCGTTCAAAAACTTTTCGACACTTTTGTAAGTGTTCGGGTGTATCTCTTGCCATCCTTCGGTATCTTCTCCAAGTCGCTCAATTTTATCAATTCCAGCAACTCCGATTTTACAATACACCCGAACTATTGACACATCATCACACTTATTTGTGTTTAAATAATAATATCCGTTCTTTCTTTCAGCCGAAAAAGTTTTTTCACTACCAAAGAAACAGTTATCAATATGTCCTGCTAATCTTCTCCAGTCATCGGAAGATAAAGCACTGCATATAACACCACTGCATTGCTGTAATGGCTCTGAATGTGCTTCATTTGAAGATTTTTGTTTATTTTCCATTTTGTTTTTGTTTGAAATTTTAGTTTAATTTGTCGCCACTACAGCAATGCTTTTTCGTTATGTGCAACCTTACGACCACACACTATACTCATTTATTTTAATATTGACAGGTTTTTCTAACCAATCAGAAAGACGTTTAGTAATTTCGTCAATAGTTCTACCTTGTTTACCAATCAATAATCCTGGTCTTCCAAGCGTAATGGTTACAACAATATCCGTTTTACTTGTAACTACTCCAATGTGGTGTAATTGCCAAATACCTGAATGTAAATTATTGTCTTCAAAATATTGTTGAAACCAATACTTAATACGTCTTTCGTTTACGTCTTTCTTAACATTCTTGTAAAAAAGGCTGCACATAACACGGGTTTTGTACCATGCCTGCTTTAGTGCTTTAATTGAACTTTTCATTTTCTATTTAATTTTAGTTGTTAATTGAACTTTTGTCCTTCTAATCCCAGCCTTCGGCAAGCCGTAGCCGTTAAATGCCATTACTACCAGACTTTAGGAATGAGAAATACTTCATAAAGTTGTGTGGTGGTAAATAAATATTTTTACCCTTACGACCCTTTTCATACATAGGAACAAGTCTTGCTTTTGAGCAGTAATACACAAATCTTTGCCCAGTATGTAGGACTATGTAAAAACTTTCAGGAGCTTTTTCAATACACTCTTTTACTAATGGTTCAAATTCAGGCAACACTACCTTTTTAAATTCCTCTGACAAGGTTGCCCTCATTATTCCATAAGAAGCATTGAATGCTTTAAAGTCATTGCAATCATCATCCAGATTATTGTATTGCTCTTGCCATTCTTTTAATGATTTCATGTTTGTTTATTTTGACAGTTTACAATTAATATCCCGTAACGGCATTTAACATGAGTATTTATAAAATGGGGGCTGACGATATGGGTTCGCCGTTTTACCCATCGCCCAGCTTCAGCAATAATAGCGGCGGCTGTTCGCTGTTTCCCCCACTTCATAAATACATATCCGTTATGCACAATTTTAAATAACCGTGCGTTCAGCTAATGAAATGGAAATTTTACAACATTCTATTTGTCGTTGTAAAATATTTACTCTACGTTTTGTTCTTGTTATAAAGTTTTTCAACGCCTCTTCTTTTGTTGGATAAGCATATCTTCTTTTTGATTTTTTTGGTATCCACTTTTTGAATGAAAAACCTTTATAACCAATCCAATAACCCTTTTCTGTTTCTTTTAACAAATCGTAAGTTCTTAATTCTAACTTTGGATTTGGATATGGTGAAGCTATCAATTCCCCATCATAATCGTGAGAAGCATATTCTTGCCACTCGTAACGAAAAAACTGTGCATAATATGTGTTATAAGTAATAGTGGTGTCCGTACTATCCGAAAGTTTCTGCTGTTTATTATCTTTTGTCATATTTTGTAAGTTTTGTATTTTTAATCCGCTATTGCTCATAGCACCTTAACGTTATGTGCCATTTTAGGACACGAAATAACTCGGCTTCGGAAATCTATCAGAAAAACTTATACTTTCTTCTTCTGTAAATTCCACATCAAAGGCATCATCCCAATATTTTAGTAAATCTTCATCCTTTGGTAAGTATGCTATTATTACGGAGTACTCTACTTTGTTGTTTTCTCCGTAACCAGAGCACCACCAAGGATATTTAGGATTGAAGATTAACGGTCTGTTGTCGCTGACAGCATAAGTTTTTAAACGGTATCTTTTCCAGTTCATAATTATTGATTTGTGAAGAAAAACGGCGCATAACAGCAAGTATATTCAATTGCTGTTTCTGTGCTTGTTTGTTCATTTTGTTATCTAATTTAAGTTATCACTAATTTGAAAGTTTTGTGCGTTTAATTCCGCAACTAAATATACTTGCAAAACGTTAGGTGCAATAAAAAATAAATTTCCCACCGCACTATATTAATTTGCATTTTACATTTTTCAAAGATTTTAATGGTCTGTGTATTTTATCTGCAAACAATGCGATTGCTGATTGTTTGTTTTTTGCTTCAATCAACCAATTTTTAAATATTCTGGTTGACGTTTCGGCACTTATGCTATACATTTTCATCGTTACTAAATTTTATATCGCTTGATGGTATTTCTGTTCTTGCTATCATAGCATCTAATCTATCAATAGAATCTGCCGCATTAATATAGGCTCTACTCCAAGTATCTGATAAACCTTTTTGATACCCCAACCGTTCTAATTTGACTCTAATTTCAATTAATTCTTCTCGCCCATAAGGACGAAGTTCATCAACATATTGGATGCCAAAATTATCTACACAATTTAAGTCTATTGTTAATATGTTATTATCCCTAATTACATAAGGTATATTAAGTTTGTTAAAATGAGAAAGTAAATTGTTTACTCCTTTACTGTAATTTGTAGGTGCGTTTTCCATTTTTTATTATTTTAAGTTAAAGCCCACGCTAAATTTATTTTTTACAGACACCTAACAGCAGGTAGGCAAAATGCCGCTATGAGCCTGAGTGCTTTGATATTTACATTTGCGGTAAGCGGCACTATCGCCTACCTGCAAACCGTTACCTGCCATTGCGGAACGGCAACTTATTATAGCATTCTTCCGAACATACAACGGGGTCTATCGGCATCCCCATACAACCACACATATATCCCGAACAACACATCTTTGGCTCTTCGCTTTCAAATTCTTGACTACATACCATGCAACGGCAGGTAACAAGCGGTTTTGTGCTATTGCCGTTTTCGGTTGTCGGCTCAACTTTTGAATTACTATTTTGCATTTGTACTAATTTTTAACTGTGAATAATTATGTCTGCAACAGCCACAAAGCCGCCCTAACGTTAGCGGTCATTGCCTGATTTTTCTGAGCAATCCACTTTCAATATATTTTTCAATCTTTTCTTGATTCTTTATCCTGTCTGTTGCTATTGGATACCACCCATCTATTTTGCAGAAATCGTCTGGCTCTGATTTGAAAAACATTTCGTATTCAAAATCAGGCAACGAACCGCTAACAACGTATTGCTGAACATTGCCAGCTTCATCGGTGATTTTAACTTCAATTTTCATATTAACATTTATTTAGGTGTTCAACATTTGTCTCTTAAATTGTCAACGTCAGCAATACGCAAACCGTTATAATCAATATAAAAATGAAATAATTTATCTTTTTCTTTCACCTTCATACCAAATACATTCTTCTGTGTGAATTTCACCATCCTTTTGAGAAGCACCACAACAATTACAAAATGAGCCACCACTATTTTCAATATCCTTTTTCCGTTTCTCATTCATTGCTGCTTCTCTGACATCAGAAAAAGATAAATTATTTTCTTCCAACCACTTTTTAAGTTCTGGTGCGTGATAATGTTTTATCACATCATATTGCTCTTGAGTAATCATTTTTATACTGTTTATAACAACAAATATAAGCAATTATTTCATCACTTCTAATAGATGTTGTCTGTTAATAATTAAGTTTTGTTTTTCAATTTAACTTTGGAGGTTTAATTCCCAACAGGCATAAAGCATTGTAACGTTAGCGGTAATTATTAGCCAAGACAAAATCGACTTTTATCTTAATCCAACCAATCACATATCTATGAGTTCTTCCATTGTCAAAAGTAAAATGAAATAGTGGTGTGTCGTGTTTGTCTTTTTTGCCTTTATCTCCATAAGATATTACTTTTGCACCTCTATTATGGTCTCCATAATTACAATAGGTATCACTCCAATTTACTTCCTCCTGAATTTACTAACCCTAATATTTTTATTTTTTTATCCATAGGATAAATTTAAATATTATTTTTTATTAAATAATAATCATTTATTCCATTATTTTTTTTTTCTAACAAAATATTTATATTATTACCTTTATTTTCAATTAAAGTAGTTACTAATGATTGGTAAGTTACATTTCCTGTTATACAGTTTAATGTATATTCTTGTCCATCTTTTTCAAAACAAACTTTTAATTGATATTTTTCCCCTACTTTTCTGTAGTAGGATTTAGTAATATTACCTTCAAGAGAAGGTAAAACTTCTCCTGAAGGATATACTACAAATTGTCCATTTTTTATATCTATACCTATCATTTTTTTAATCTTTTGATTTTTCTAACATTCCTGTTAGAGGATTATACACGTTTTGAATAGTAATTAAACAATCAGACTTCATTTCTAAATCTGTGTGATTTTTTGTAGAAAGAATACAATCCCCTTCTATAAAAGAAGTTTCTGTGATTTCATCTAACATTACTACTTTTTTTGCACCTTTACACCAATGACCGTTTGTAGATTCTTTACTTGCAACATTGACTCTTTGTTTCTCTTTTAAATTTTCCATTTTTATTTGTTTAAATATTTAAATTTTGATAAATTTTTACTTCTTCTTTCCCCTCTTAAATTTTGTAATAAGTGAGTATAATTTATATTTAACTCTTTTGATAACTCTTTTGCTGAATTAAATATCTTACTATTAGATATATCTATAACTTTTTTAGAACTGTTTTTACCTACTCTATTATTTTTTATTTGGTTATTCCATAAATTGTTGTTATATGCATGTTTTACATTTTCTGAATAACTAACCCATTCTAAATTATCTACAGAATTATTGCTTTTATTTCCATCAATATGATTAACACAAGGTTTATTTTCAGGATTTGGTATAAAATGAATAGCGATTAATCTATGTATATATTCATATTTTACTTTATTATCAAAGTGTATTCCAATTGTTTTATAACCTTTTCCATTATCTTTTGGGGATAATTTTTTATTATATTTACCTATTATATCACCATTTTTAAAAATAGTATATCCTTTATATTTAAAAAAATCAGTCATACTTTTAAAGTTTATAATGAATAAAAATTAATATACAAGTTATTAATAACCATACAAAATTATATTTTAAAGTTATATAATTATTAATTTTTAAATAATCTTTAAAACTTGTAATTATTGTATAGTCTGCTAATTCTGCAAATCTAATACAATTAGCAAATATACATAAAATGGTTGATAGAATAATCATGAATTTAATATTCGTATTTTAATAGTTTAAAATACTCTAAGCCAGAAATAGAAGTCATGTCTTGTATATCTTCTTGTTTCATTTTTTTAAGTAAAGATAACCCTTTTTGTGTAAAATTAGTACTAAAGACTTCCAATTTGTTATCCTAAAAGCTTTTTATCTTTTAGTTCTTACAATTTATCATTTTGTAAGTTCAGCATATATTTTCATCCTTTTAAGGATGTTGAGCACTCTTGGAAGGATTATATTTATTCACCTTCTATGCGTTACACTGTTTCTACACCTTTCGCAATTGTAGAAATTAGCTCGGTATTTTCTATATTGTAAAAATCTCTTACTAATTTAGAAACAGATTTATCTATTTTATCCATTTCTATACAGTAATGATTTATACAATTATTAATATTATTTGAAGTGAAAGATTTTCTTTTTTCACTGGGTTTTCTATATTCTATTGTATAAGTTTGTATTTTAACATTCTTATTTTTACGAATGAATCCTTTTTTAGAAAAAAGTTTTTGTTTTACAATATTATATCTATTAGTTACATATTGTAAATTATTTAAGTTATTATTCTGTTTATTATTATCAATATGGTCTATTACTAGATTTTCTTGTTTTCCAATAAAAGTTTCCGCTATTAATCTATGAACTTTTATTGATACAAATTTTTTCCAAGAATCTCTATAAATATATACTCCTAAATAACCTTTTGTTATTATAGTTTGTTTGATAAACTTATTAGTTTTGATATTTTTAATTCTTCCTAAATTAGAAATTTCATACAAAGAATAATCTTCTAGTTTTTTAAATATTTCTTTCATCTTACAAATATGATATATATTTTGAAAGAGTTCACCGATTTTGCTCAATTTTTTAACATATATTACTATATGAATGGGCAAATTTGTTACCCTGCCTTTGGATACTAACTATTTCATCTTTAAGTTTTCGTGGAACTTGATATAATGAAGCTATTGCATCTTTAGCATTTGTATTTTCAGGGTTTACACCAAGAAAAAACATTCTATCTGTTGATGGACAATAACATCTTATATAAGCTATATCTACATCATTTACATTCCCTTTGAATAAAGTATAAACACCAATGTTCATTCCCTTAGTAGTTCTTTCTAAATACTTACTGTCTTTTTTATCTACAAATGTATCAATTTCTTTTAAATTTTTAGATAAAAATTGAAATAAATATTCATCTCCAAAATTTTGTTGATAGAAACTTAATATTGCTGCTTTAATTTCTTCATTTGGTTCTTTCATCCAATCCTCAAATGTTACTTCTTTTTTGGATAATTTTTCAAATAAATCTTTAGAAATGTTTAAACCATTTACATAATAACAGTCAAAAGGTGCAAATGAATTAGACCATATAACAGCAGATTTTTCTATGTTATTTAATCTGAATTGAGTTTTTTCCTGATGTATTTCTAAAGGATATTTAGAAATAACACAAACTTCTTTTGAAAAAATTGCAGAATAAATATTAGACTCAGAATGTAATTTAAAACATTCTTGAAAATCATCATTAATAGTTAAAGGTAAGTCAAATTCCTTTCTTATAAATTCGAACCAGGTATAATAGACTTCTGAATAAATGTTTAATGTAAACAGATAGTTGGGGTTATATTTTGATAAATCTTTTAGTTTACATTTTTTGAGTTCATTACGAAGCTGACTATCAAGCTGACTATCAAGCTGATTATTAAGCTGACTATCAAGCTGACTATCAAGCTGATTATTAAGCTGATTATTAAGCTGACTATAAAGCTGACTATCAAGCTGACTACGAAGCTGACTATAAAGCTGACTACGAAGCTGACTATAAAGCTGACTATCAAGCTGACTACGAAGCTGACTACGAAGCTGACTATCAAGCTGACTATAAAGCTGACTATAAAGCTGACTATCAAGCTGACTATCAAGCTGACTACGAAGCTGACTATCAAGCTGACTATAAAGCTGACTATAAAGCTGACTATCAAGCTGACTATCAAGCTGATTATTAAGCTGATTATTAAGCTGACTACGAAGCTGACTATAAAGCTGACTATCAAGCTGACTATCAAGCTGACTAATTAGTTGATTATAAAGCTGACTATAAAGCTGATTATTAAGCTGATTATAAAGCTGACTATAAAGCTGACTATAAAGCTGATTATTAAGCTGATTATAAAGCTGACTATAAAGCTGACTATCAAGCTGACTATTAAGCTGATTATTAAGTTCTAAATCAAAAAATAACATAAAATAACTATTTATTCTGCATTTTATGTTATTTATCTCTACTTCTATATATTCATTTTGTAATACATATAATATTTTTTCGTAATACTTTTTATTTAATTTTAAATAATTAAATAGATATTGTTGTTCAAGTGGATTTTCAGCTACTAAAACGATTGGCATTTTATAACCACATTTTTCGTAATTCCATTTGATAGCTTTTTTAGCTTTTTCTAAATCAAAATTATGATATTTAGAACCGTTAAAAATAGGGTCTAAAACTCTTTTTTGATATTTTGGAATTTTAGTCTGTTTTTCTGGAGTTAAATCATTTAATGTTTTCATGGTTAATAAATTGTTAAATAGTGAATTTATTATTTTTTTATTATATCTTTAACCTAAATTTAATTGAAATGGGTTTAAAAATAACATTAGCTACAGGAGAAACTATAGAAGTCGATTATGAGGACTATGAAAAAGTTGATTTTTTTACTCCTGAAGGCAAAGCTGTCTATCAAGAAATAACTTATTATAAAGATTATGTGAAATATTGGGCTAATACTGATTTAGCTGAAATAGAAGACCAATTAAAATTTTTTGATAAAAAAGAAAAAGAAATAGAGGCCTCCTTCGAAGATTTTGAAGAAGACATCTATAAACAAAAATTACAAGATGAAGATTTATTTTAGGATAAATTCTTTATTTGAAATTTTTATCAGACCTTTATCTACCCATTTTTCAATTTTTTCTAATCTTCTATCTGTTTCTTTCCAAATATGATTTCTGAAGTGGATTTTTGCTTCATACATTTTTTCTGCTTTTTTTGAATCAAAAATTTTTTTAGAATCTCCTATTTTTTTTTGAGTTTCAGTAGTTGGAATATATTTATATTTTCCTCCTTTAAAAAAGATCAATCTCTTTTCTTTTATTGCTTTCATTGCTGGATTCATAAAAAAGTAATTTTGTTTTAAAAATAAGGCTTTAACGTCATTTCACCTTTGGCGTTTATTTAAATTAAACTATGCTTCTATTCCTGAGCTAACAGAATTTTTTACTTCAGTAGTTTTTAAAGTATCAAAAATACTACCTTCTCCCAATTTTTCTTGTAATAGAATAATTTCTAAGGGACTTGTTACTTCAGAGAGTTTTTGATAGGTGAATTGTCTTCCAAAGATTTGATCTTCTTCTCTCTCCATTATTTGTACCAAATAGGTTTTTCCTATACTAAATCCTTCATTTTCTGCAATTGTACCTGCAATAATAAATTTGTTAGGTAATTTACCTGCTACAGGTCTAAGCATTACTGGTAATTTACCATTTTTGTCTGCTACATCTGTGTTAAATTGTACTGGGTTTACTAAAGCTAATCCTAAATTTTTCATTTTTTTAATTTTTAAAGTTTGTTAATTTATTTTTTCTATTTTTATAGAGATAGAAACTCCATTAAACCTCTATACTTATATTAATAAGTGACTTTGGGTATAATAATATGTAAAAGAACTAATATTATTTCATTTCTGTAATTATAACACTTCCCATAGAAATAATTTCTTCTATCATTTTTGTAGGTTCTGTAATTAAATGAACATTTTCGTTTGAATCTGATATTTTTTTTAATATACCTGATTCAATATCATCTTCAGGTATTAAAATAATAGAGTATTTTCCGTTTTTTTTAAATGTTATCTTCATAATCTGAATATTTGAACGTAATCAAAAGGTTTTTTCCATATTTCTATTTGAAGTATAGATGAATTCATAGCGTCTATCTTTAAAATAAGCTTAATATTCTTATTTAAATATTCATCTATAACTAATTCACTATCATAATCAATAGAAACATTTCTTTTAACAGAATATTCTTTATTTGCAATTTTTATTTTATTGCATTCATATTGAATAATAAAAGAAGTATCTTTGTAAATAAGATTTTTACCATCAAATCCTATTTGTTTAGATATTTTTAAATCTTTACTATACCCAAAAATAGGTATTATTAAAAGAATAATTAATATTTTTTTCATTGTTTTGTATTTAAAATAAAAACCCTGATAAACCAGTATACTC
>Ga0208826_1002082_pt1 | contig 15356 bp, 13 predicted proteins | sample AD_UKC115_MetaG_FD_184451 | JGI IMG/M metagenome (GOLD analysis project Ga0208826, IMG submission 184451) | Active sludge microbial communities of municipal wastewater-treating anaerobic digesters from Hong Kong - AD_UKC115_MetaG (SPAdes)... | ecosystem: Engineered > Bioreactor > Anaerobic >...
CCGTAACTGGCCACGCGCCCGCGCGGAATCGCCGCCACCGCGGCGCGGATGCGCTGGACCGGGTCGTCGCCGTGTGCGTCCATGGCCGCGCACGGTAGCATAGGGGTCTCCCCCTGCAGACCCGTCGACGATGCACAACTTCGAACACGTCCGCTCGCACGTCAGCGCCCGCCACGCGCTGCGCATCAACGATCCCTATCTGATCTGCTTCGACCTGCTCACCGAGGGCGGCCGGCGCCACCAGGGCATCTACCTGACCGAGCTGGAACACGAGGACGGGCGCAAGTACCTGCGCGTCTCCACGCCGATCGGCCCGCTCACCGGCATGGACGCCAAGCGCTGCCTGCGCTTCAACTGGGAGCAGCGCGTGGGCTTCCTCGCGGTCAGCGACCTCGACGGCTCGCCCTACCTGCACCTGTGCGAGAACCGCCCCTACGAGCTGCTGAGCGCGGGCGAGATCGATCACCTGATCGCCGAGATCGGACCGCTCGGCGACCGCCTGGAGCAGGCCATCTCCGCCGGCGGCGACGCCTTCTGAAGCGGCGCCCCCGGGCGCGGCCTCAGGCCACGCCGAAGGAGCGGATCAACTTCACCAGCAGGTAGCCGAGCCCCGCGGCCACGGGGATGGTGAGGATCCACGCCCACACCATGCGTTCCACCACGGTCCACTTGATGGCGTTGAGGCGCTTGGCCGCGCCCACGCCCATGATGGCCGCGGAGATGTTGTGCGTGGTGGACACCGGGATGCCGAGCGAGGAGGCCGAGAGGATCATCGTGGCCGACGCGGTCTCGGCGGCGAAGCCGTGGATGGGGTGCAGCTTCACCATCTTGTGCCCCAGCGTCTTGATGATGCGCCAGCCACCGGCGGCGGTGCCCGCGGCCATCACCAGGGCGCAGGCCACCTTGATCCAGGTGGCGATCTCGAAGGACTTCTTCGCGTCCTCGTGGATGCGCAGGAAGCCCAGCCAGTCGGGCAAGGCGTCCAGGGTGCCGCTGGCGGTGGCCGAGGCCAGCGCCAGGGCGATGATGCCCATGGTCTTCTGCGCGTCGTTGGAGCCGTGGGCCCAGCCCATGGCGCTGGCCGAGACGATCTGCGCCTTGGCGAAGAAACCGTTGACGAAGCGCGGACGGCCGAGCTTCTGCAGCCAGCCGCGGCGCGCGGCGAGGAAGGAGAACAGGGCCAGGAACAGGCCCATGATGACGATGCCGAGCAGGAAGCCCGCCGCCGGCGAGGTGAGCATCGGCAGGATGACCTTGGGCACCAGGCCCTTGCCCTGCCACCAGTGCGCGCCGCCCGGCACGTTCCAGATGATGGCCTTCCAGTTGTCCCCGGCGGCCGCCAGCGCCGCCCCGCACAGGCCGCCGACCAGGGCGTGCGAGGACGAGGACGGCAGGCCCCACCACCAGGTGATGAGGTTCCACACCGTGGCGCCCGCCAGGGCGCAGATCAGCACGCCCGACGTCACCTGCACCACGCCGGTGTCCACCAGGCCCGACGCGATGGTCTTGGCCACCGCGGTGCCGGCCAGGGCGCCCAGCAGGTTGGTGCCGGCCGCCAGCAGCACGGCCTGCGCCGGACTGAGCACCTTGGTGGCGACGACCGTGGCGATCGAGTTGGCGGTGTCGTGGAAACCGTTGATGTACTCGAACACCAGGGCGATCAGCACGACCGCCAGAACCAGGCTGAGCTCCATGGCCGGTCCTCAGGAGTTCTTCAGCGCGATCGCGTACACCACGTTGCCGGCGTCGCGGCAGCGGTCGATGGCCTTCTCGAGGATCTCGAACAGGTCCTTGCGCAGGAGGAAGCGGATCGGGTCGTTCTCGTTGCGGTAGGTGTCGCGGTACAGGTCGAGGATGAGGCGGTCGGCCTCGCTCTCGATGGTCTGCAGGCGGTCGTTGAGCTGCTTCATCGTGTCGAGCTTCATGCCGCGGCGCAGCTCTCCCACCATCTGTTCGATCACCTCGCAGGCCTTCTCCAGCATGCTGCCGCGGTCGCTGAAGTCCACATCGCCGAGGCGGTCGCCGACCAGGGTGTAGCGCTCGGCGAACTTCTCCACCACCTTGGGGATCTTGTACAGCGCCCCGGCCAGGGCCTCGATGTCCTCGCGTTCCAGCGCGGTGACGAAGGTGTTGACCAGCTCCTGGCTGATCTGGCTCGAGATCTCCTTTTCGCGCTGCCGCGCCAGGCGGAATTCGTCGAGGCTGCCCGGACCGCCCTTGTTGGCGAGCAGGGTGCGCAGCGCCGTCGCGCTCTGCCGCGCCGCCGCGGCGCTGGCCTCCAGCAGGCCGTAGAACTTGTCGCCCTTGCCGAAGATGGTCTGCAACGAAAACATGGCGTACCCCTGCGCCGCGGTGCGCGGCGGCTGTCGCGTGGTGGAAGGCGGGGCCCGACCCGGGCCGGCGCGCAGATTATGTCGGTTTCGTTGCTGATTTGTTACAGCGCAGGAGCGCCCGGGCCGCCGGCCCCGCCCGCGGCCCGCCGGCGCCGGCTGCTACACTCCACGCCATGTCCGCCCCCGATGCCCCCCGGCGATGCTGATCGAGATCGTCGCCGTGGTCCTGCTGGCCGTGCTGAACGGCTTCTTTGCCCTCAGCGAGATGGCGCTGATGACCTCGCGCCCCAGCCGCCTGAAGAGCCTGGCGCACGAGGGACGCCGCGTGCACGCGGCGCTGGCCCTGACGCAGCAACCCGAGCAGTTCCTCGCCACGGTACAGGTGTTCATCACCCTGCTGGGCATCGGCACCGGCGCGGCCCTCGGCGCGCGCATCGGAGGACACATCGCCGCGGCGCTGCAGGGCCTGGACCTGGCCTGGCTGTCCCCCTACAGCGCGCCAGTGGGTGTGGCGCTGTCGGTGTCGGGCATCACCTTCGCCAACATGCTACTGGGCGAGCTGCTGCCCAAGCGCATGGCCCTGGTCGACCCCGAGCGCATCGCCATCGCCGTGGCCCTGCCCATGCGCGTGCTGGCCATCATTGCCAGTCCCTTCGCCTTCGTCCTGATCGGCGTCACGCGGGCCATCCTGCGCGCGCTGCGACTGAACCGCGCCAGCCGCGAGCAGGTGAGCGAGGAGGAGATCCGTCTGCTGGTCAGCGAAGGCGCCGAGCAGGGCGTGATCGACCGTGACGAGCGCAACATGGTCAACCGCGTGCTGCGTCTGGGCGACCGCACCGTCGACAGCCTGATGACGCCGCGCCCGCGCATCGCCTGGCTGGACATCGTCGCCCCGCTGGCCGACAACCTGGAAGTGATGCGGGCCACGCCCTATTCGCGCTACCCGGTCATCCGCGGCAGCGAGCAGGACGTGGTCGGCGTGCTGGAAATCCGCAGCGTCATCGACGCCCTGGGGCGCCCGCAGGTCGACCTGTTCAAGCGCCTGGGCAAGCCACTGTACGTGCCGGCCACGGCGCGCGCGCTGGATCTGCTGGAGGAGTTCCGCGATTCGAATTCGACCCTGGCCATGGTGGTGGACGAGTACGGCGAGATCGAGGGCCTGGTCACCCTCAACGACGTGCTCGGTGCGGTGCTGGGCAAGACGCCGGCGCCCATCGAGGAGCGCCGCGACGCCCCGATCGTGCAGCGCGAGGACGGCAGCTACCTGATCGACGGTGCCCTCGGCACCGAGGACCTGCGCGAGCTGCTCGGCATCGGCCAGCTGCCGGCCGAAGAGGACCACGACTTCCGCACCGCCGCCGGCATGGTGATGGCGCACTTCGGGCGCATTCCCGCCACCGGTGAGTTCTTCCGCTGGCGCGGCTTCCGCTTCGAGGTGGTCGACCTCGACGGCCCGCGCATCGACAAGCTGCTGGTGCAGCGCGTGCCGGAAGAGGCGCCCAGCCCGGAGGAAGCCGGTGGCTGAGTGCCGCCAGCGCGCATCGACCGGCCGATTCGCCCGGCGCCGATGACCCACCCGCACGAACCGCGCACCACGGACCTGCTGCGCCAGGCGCTGGCGGCCAACGGCGAGCGCATCACCCTGGAGCAGTTCCTCGCCCCGCTGGGCGAGCGCAGCTACGGCTTCCTGCTGCTGCTGCTGGCCCTGCCCAACTTCATCCCCCTTCCCCTGGGCGGGGTGATGGGCCTGCTGATCGTCCTGGTCGGCCTGCAGATGCTGCTGGGCCTGCCGCGCCCCTGGCTGCCGCGCCGCGCACGCGAGCACGCCTTCGCCCGCAGCTCGGTCGAGCACTTCCTGGCGCGCATGACGCCGCTGTTCGTGCGTCTGGAACGCGTGTGTTCGCCGCGCCTGGAGCAATTGACGCGGCGTCCGTTCGCCCTGCTGACCGGCGCCCTGCTGGTGCTGGTCGGTCTGCTGCTGTCCCTGCCGATCCCGTTCACCAACTACCTGTTCGGCCTCATTGTCCTGCTGTTCGCCGTGGCCCTGGTGGAGCGCGACGGCGCCCTGCTGCTCGGCCTGTGGATTGTCGCCCTGGTCGTGGCGGTGGCGGCCGTGCACCTGGGCGGCGCCGCGCTGGAGTGGTGGCGCCTGCGCGATTGAGCCGCGGCGCAGCCGTCCTGCGCGTTCACTGTGCGCCGTGCGCCAGCCGCGCCATGCGCTGGGCGTCGGCCAGGATGCCGCGCAGCACGCGCAATTCGCGCTCGTCCGGCGCGGCACGCAGGAACAGGCGGCGCAGGCGCTGCATGATGGTGACCGGCGAGCGGCCCTTGTGGAACTCGATGTCGTCCAGAGTCTGCGCCAGATGGGTAAAGAACCCCTCCATGGCGGCGCTGTCCGCCGGCGGCTCGTCGCGCTCCTCGACAGGGACCGCCGGCGCCACGGCGGGCCCGCCGCGTGCCAGCCCGAGGTCGCGCAGGCGCAGCTCGTAGGCCACCACCTGCACCGCCTGGGCGAGGTTGAGCGAACCGAACGCGGGGTCACTCGGAATGTGCACGGCGCCGTGGCAACGGTGCAGTTCCTCGTTTTCCAGCCCGGTGCGTTCGTTGCCGAAGAGCAGGGCCACCTCGCCCCCATCCAGGGCGGTCTGCTCCGCGCGTGCCGCGGCCGCGGCCGGGGTGTGCTCGGCCAGGCGCACGCCGCGCACGCGCGCGGTGGCGCCCAGGACCAGGCGGCAGTCGCCCACCGCGTCGGCGAGGTCGGAGACGACGCGCAGGTCGCGCAGTACGTCGTCGGCGCCGGCCGCCATGGCGTTGGCGTCTGCGTGCGGGTACTTGTGCGGCGAGACCAGCACCAGGCGGCCATAGCCCATGGTGCGGATGGCCCGCGCCGCCGCACCGATGTTGCCCGGATGCGAGGGACGGACGAGGACGAAGCGAATGTGGCGGACGGTGGGCGGCAAGCTCATGCGCGGCGCGGTGAACACGGGGGCGCACAGGGTAGCGCATGCCCGTGCTGCGGCCGCGCCGGCCGGCGGCGCGACTGACGGCCCCGGCGTCTTCTGCTACCCTTCGCGCCCCGCGCAGGGCCATCGAGCCGCTGCCGCCGCTCTTTCCCCAAGCCACGCCCCTGTCGGAGCCGACATGCCCAGACCCGCCGTCAACGTGGCGGTGCGCGCCGCGCGCGCCGCCGGCAACGTGATCCTGCGCAACATGAACCGCCTGGAGAACGTCCAGGTCGAGGAGAAGGGGCGCCACGACTACGCCTCCGAAGTCGACCGCATGGCCGAGGCGCAGATCGTGCGCGAGCTCAAGCGCGCCTTCCCCAATCACGCCATCCTGGCCGAGGAAGGCGGCGAAATGGGGCGCAAGTCGCGCCACACCTGGGTCATCGATCCGCTTGACGGCACGCACAACTACCTGCGCGGCCTGCCGCACTTCTGCGTGTCGATCGCCCTGCTGGAGAACGGCGACCCGCTCTACGGCGTGGTGTTCGATCCGATCCGCGACGAAATGTTCACCGCCAGCCGCGGCGACGGCGCCTTTCTCAACGACCGCCGCATCCGCGTGAGCAGCCGCGAAGGCCTGTCCGGTGCCCTGCTCTGCACCGGCTTCCCGTACCGTCAGCGCCGCCACCTGCAGGCCCAACTCGGCTACACGGCCAAGCTGCTGGAGGAGGCCGAGGACATCCGCCGCACCGGATCGGCCGCGCTGGATCTGGCCTATGTCGCGGCCGGGCGTCTCGACGGCTATTTCGAGTTCGGCCTGAAGCCCTGGGACATGGCCGCCGGCTGCCTGCTGGTGCGCGAGGCGGGCGGGCGCTACTGCGACTTCTCCGGCCGCGAGGGGATACCCGAGAGCGGCCACCTCATCGCCGGCAACCACAAGGTCGCCTTCGCCCTGGTCGACCGCGCTGCCGAATGCCTGCCGCCGGAACTGCTGCGCGCCTGAACGTCCCAGCACCGCGGTCTGCGCTTGGGCGCCGCCGCGCCGACGAGGCTTGCACAGACTCGAACGCTGGCCGAGCCCCGAATGAAAAAGGCCCGGCTTGCGCCGGGCCTTTCTGCAGGCGATCGAGCTGGTCTTACTGCTCGACGGTCAGCTCGGTGCGGCGGTTGCGCGCACGGCCTTCCTTGGTGCTGTTGGTGTCGATCGGCTTGGACTCACCGTAGCCCTTCGGACCATCCAGGCGGCTCGCGGCGATGCCGTGCGAGGTCAGGTAGTCGAACACGATGCGCGCGCGGCGCTCGGACAGGCTCTGGTTGTACTCGTCGGTACCGATCGAGTCGGTGTGGCCGGCGACTTCCACCTTGATGTCCGGATAGCGCTTGAGCGTGTCCACGGCCTGGTCGAGGATGGCGATCGACTCGGCGGTCGGCTCCTGCAGGGTCGGGCCGATGTTCTTCTCGCCGACCGACGGACGGTCAAACTTGAAGTTCACGCCACGCAGATCGATGACGACCTTCTGCGGGCAGCCGTCGGGGCCGACGATGGTGCCGGACGGCGTGGCCGGGCAGCGGTCGTCGCAGTTGTTCACGCCGTCCTTGTCGTCGTCGAGGTCCTTGCAGGAGGTCTGCGGGGCCGGCGGCGGGTTGACGGGCTGCTGCGCCGGAGCGGCGGCCTCACCGCCCATGGCAATGACCAGGCCCGCGCTCAGGATGGCGTCGGTGTAGCCGATCTGGTTGCGACCGGTGACGAAGCGCGAGTTGTTGTCGCGGTCGTAACGGGCCGCCAGCTCGCCGCGGAAGGCGACGCGCTGCGACAGGTTGTACTGCACGCCACCACCGACGGTCAGCATCGGGTCCCAGCCGTTCGTCTTGGTGTCGCCCAGCAGGCTCTGCGAGATCGGGGCATGGCGCAGCGCGCCGAGGCCACCCATGACGTACGGACGCCAGCCTTCACCCATTTCGCCAAAGAACCAGCGACCGGAGAAGCCCAGGCCCACGCTCTCCCACTCGTGACCGTTGCGCAGCGCCTTGTTCTTGAAATCGGCGTTGTTGAGGGTCCACTCCGCGTCAATGGCGAAGTTGGGGTTCACCCACCAGCCAATGCCGAGCCCGGTGAACAGCGAGGTCTGTGTGTCGCGGCCGGAATCCGGGAACACCGCGCCCACGCGCGGAGCGATGTACCAGTTGCTGAAGTCCTGCGCCTGGGCGGCACCCACGCCGCTCAGGGCCAGCGCGATCAGCGCGAACAAGCCATTACGTTTCATCGGAGTCTCCTCATTGGTGTTATAGCGAGCGCCTGCTCCACCCCGTGCAGGACGCAAGGCCCGGGCACTCTACTCCAGGGTCAGTCGAGTGCGCGAGCCTTAACAATCGTCACCCGGTGATCGGGCGGCGGCAGTCTAACAAAATCAAACAATTGCAACCACTCGGACGGACGCCTCGTTTAGGCCGCAGTCAGTGCGGCTTAACAATTGGAGCGGTCACAGCGCGAACAGGGCCATGAACTCGTGCACCGGCGTGGCTTCAAGGCGGTCGGCATTGCCGCACACCGCCAGGATCTGGTGCACGCGCCGCGCCGGCAGGTGGCCGGCCAGGGCGTCCTCGAACTTCTTGATCAGCACCGGGATGCCCTCGTCGCGCCGCTTGCGATGGCCGATCGGGTAGTCGATGGAGACCTTCTCGGTGCTGCTGCCGTCCTTGAAGAAGACTTGCACCGAGTTGCCGATGTAGCGCTTGTCGGGGTCGAAGTAGTCCCGCGTGAACTGCGGATTCTCCTTGACGGTCATGCGCTCGCGCAGGGCATCGATGCGCGGATCGGCGGCGACCGCGTCGGTGTAGTCGTCCGCGGTCAGGCGGCCAAAGATCAGCGGCACGGCCACCATGTACTGGATGCAGTGGTCGCGGTCGGCGTAATTGGCCAGCGGGCCGGTCTTGTCAATGATGCGCACGCCGGCTTCCTGCGTCTCGATCTCGATGCGCTCGATCTGGTCGATCCTGCCGGCAACCTGCGCGTGCAGGCGCATGGCGCACTCCACCGCGGTCTGGGCGTGGAATTCGGCCGGAAAGGAGATCTTGAACAGCACGTTCTCCATCACGTAGCTGCCGAAGGGCCGCTCGAACTCGAAGGCCTTGCCCTTGAAGGCGACATCGTAGAAGCCCCAGGTCTTGGCGCTCAGGGCCGAGGGATAGCCCACGCAGCCCTTCACCGCGTTGAGGGCGTGGGTGACGGCACGCCGGCAGGCGTCGCCGGCGGCCCAGCTCTTGCGCGGCCCGGTGTTGGGCGCATGGCGATAGGTGCGCAGCACGCCGTTGTCGATCCAGCTGTGGCTGACGGCATTGATGATCTCTTCCTTGCCGCCGCCGAGCAGGCGCGTGGCCACGGCCGTGGAGGCCAGGCGCACCAGGATGACGTGATCCAGGCCCACGCGGTTGAAGGAGTTCTTCAGCGCGTAGCCGCCCTGGATCTCGTGTGCCTTGATCGCCGCGGTGAGGACATCGCGCACGGTCAGCGGCGCCTTGCCCTCGGCCACGTTGCGGCGCGACAGCCAGTCGGCCACGCCGAGGATGGCGCCGAGGTTGTCGGACGGGTGGCCCCACTCGGCCGCCAGCCAGGTGTCGTTGAAATCCAGCCAGCGCACCTGCACGCCGATGTTGTAGGCGGCCTGCACCGGATCGAGCTCGTGGCTCGTGCCGGGCACGCGGGTGCCGCCGGCCAGGGTGGCGCCGGGCACCAGCGGGCCGAGGTGCTTCACGCACTCGGGAAACTTCATCGCCAGCATGGCGCAGCCCAGCGAATCCATCAGCATGTAGCGCGCCGTGGCATAGGCCTCCTTGGAGTCGATGCGGGCGTCGACGACGTAGTCGGCGATGTCGACCATGGGCTGGTCGGGGTCGGGGCGCTTGGCCGAGCGGATGTCGTGGTGAGCCATGGGAAGTCCTTGCGCAGGGGCAGCGGAAGTGGGCGGGAAGGGGGTCGGTCCGGCGGTCCGGACAGAAGACGAATTGTGCCAGAAGCCGGCCCAAGCCGACGCGGCGCGACGCCCTGCCGCGGTCCCCGCGGGTGGCCCGCCGCTCCCGGTGCGAGGTCGTGCCGATGGGCCTGGAACGTGAATTTCTGCGCGGCCGCTTGACCTGGGCCGCCGCGACCGCTACTTATGCGTCATCGAAGGGGAGTAGCTCCTCAGCGCGACGGTCGTCATCACGAGCCAGGCCTGCAATGGGTCTGCTCCGGCCCCGCGGCAGTGTCGGTACCCGCCGCGCTGTGAGCAAGACCTTCGCCGGCCACGGCGAAGGTATGTGCGCGATTCCCGTGTCCTCCACTGCAGCGCGCCGGGCGACGGCTGGCCGCCGCCCCGAACCGGACACACCATGGCCTACTTTTCCGCCGAATTCTTCACCGCCCTCGCCGCGATCGTGCTCATCGACATCGTGCTGGCGGGCGATAACGCGATCGTCATCGCCCTCGCCGCGCGCAGCCTGCCGGGTGAGCTGCAGAAGAAGGCGATCGTCTGGGGCACGGTCGGTGCCATCGTGGTGCGCTCGGCCATGACCCTGGCCGTGGTGTGGATGCTCAAGCTGCCCGGTCTCATGCTGCTGGGCGGCCTGCTGCTGGTGCCCATCGCGCTCAAGCTGCTGCGTGAAGAGGAGCCCGACCCCGGCCACGATGTCGGCCGCGCGAGCGGTTTCTGGGGGGCGATGCGCACCATCATCATTGCCGACGCCCTGATGGGCGTGGACAACGTGCTCGGCGTAGCCGGCGCGGCCGGCGGCAGCTTCGTGCTGGTGGTGCTGGGGCTGCTCATTTCCATCCCGATCGTGGTGTGGGGCAGCACCCTGATCCTGAAACTGGTCGAACGCTTCCCTGTCGTGGTCTACGTCGGTGCCGGCGCGCTGCTGTGGACTGCCGCCAAGATGATCGTGGCCGAGCCGCTGCTGCGCCCGCTGCTGGGCCACGGGGTGCTGGCCAAGATCGCCGTGTTCGTGCTGGTCATCGGCGGCGGACTCGGCTTCGGCTGGTGGCGCGAGCAGCGCGCGCGCGGCGCCCGCGCACGCTGACCCGCGCGTATGCCGGCGCAGGTGCGGCGGATCGCCGTGCGCGCCGCCAACCGTCACCCGCCCCTCCGGAAGTGTCCCGACGCCGAGCACGGCTGGCGCCGACCGCCGGCGCCGCCTAGGCTTGCCTGGCCTTCCCGCCGCAGCGACCCCGCATGAAAGCCGTCGGCCTCACCCGCTACCTGCCCATCGACGATCCGCAGTCGCTGTGCGATCTCGATCTGACCGAACCGCCGCCACCGCGCGGTCACGACCTGTGCGTGCGCGTGGAGGCGGTGGCGGTCAATCCGGTCGATGCCAAGGTGCGGGCCCCCAAGGCGACGGTGGAAACCGTGCCGCGCGTGCTCGGCTGGGACGCCGCTGGCGTGGTGGAGGCAGTGGGTGACGCAGTGACCCTGTTCCGGCCGGGCGACGCCGTGTACTACGCCGGCGACATCACCCGCCCCGGCAGCAATGCGCAGCTGCAGCTGGTGGACGAGCGCATCGCCGCGCACAAGCCGCGCTCGCTCGGTTTCGCCGAGGCGGCCGCCCTGCCCCTCACCGCCATCACCGCCTGGGAGCTGCTGTTCGACCGTTTCGGCATCGACCCGCAGGGCGCGCAGCGGGGTCGCAGCCTGCTGGTGCTGGCGGGCGCCGGCGGCCTGGGCCTGATGACCCTGCAACTGGCCAAGCGCGCCGGCCTGGTGGTGATCGCCACCGCCTCGCGCGCCGAGAGCACCGCGGCCTGCCGCGAATTCGGCGCCGACCACGTGGTCGACCACGCGCAGCCGCTGCCGCCGCAGCTGGCGGCGCTCGGCCACGCCCAGGTCGATTACGTCGCCAACTTCGTCGACGTGAACCGGTACTGGGAGCTCGCCTGTGCGGTGGTCGCTCCCCAGGGCAAGATCGGCCTGGTCACCACGCCGCGCGGTCCGGTCGACCTCGAACCGCTGAAGAACAAGTGCGTCAGTCTGCACTGGGAGTTCATGTTCGGCCGGCCGATGTTCGCCACGCCCGACCTCATCGCCCAGCACCGCCTGCTCACCGAGGTGGCGCGCCGGATCGACGCCGGCGAACTGCGCGGCACCCTGCGCCAGCGCCTGTCGCCCATCAACGCGGCCAACCTGCGCGAGGCGCACCGGCGCATCGAGTCCGGCCGCACCGTCGGCAAGATCGTGCTGGAAGGCTGGAGCTGAGGCGGCGTCGCCGGCCCCACGGACCGGAAGACGCGGCATGAGGAACGCGGCTGCGTGCTGCCGCACGCCCGCCGCGCGCGGCGCTGCGGCTGACTGGCGAGCGCCGACGCCGCGCCCTCACTGGAAGCCGTTGGCGAACAGGCGGTCGATGGGCTCGGTGGGAATCGTGCTGGTGCGGCGGTAGCGCAGCAGGTGCACCTTGTGGTGGTTGAGGTAATCGGGTCCGCTGGTGGCCACGACATAGAACAGGTCCGGACCCGCCGGCACGATGCGGTGGATGGCCGCGCTGGCATCGAAGCCGGATGGCGCCCCCAGGCTCACGGTACCGGCCTGGTCGTAGTTGCCGTCGGAGGTGCGGTACACCGCCAGGCTGGGGCGGGCTGTCGAGGCGCCATTGATGGTCTCGCTGTACGCGCTCACCGCCACGCCGTCGCTCTCCAGCAGCACCAGGCCGCCACCGCTGCGCTCGGTATTGGCGTAGCCGTAGGGAATCAGCGCGTTGGCGTTGAAGGCGTCGTCGCGCGAGCCGTCGCCCTTGAGGCGGATGAGGAAATCGCGCGTCGCCGTGCTGCCGTTGTCGTTGGTGCGCCACACGCCGCTGGCGTAGATGCGCCCGGCGCTGTCCACGGCGAGTCCGCTGACGTCGCAGCGCCAGTTGCCGCCGGAATTGCTGAAGTTGTCGATCTTCACCACGCCGCCGCCGGAGAACACGCCGCTGGCGAAGTCGCCGTCAAGCTGGCCGTTCTCGCGCAGGCGCGCCACGAAGCAGCGACCGTCGGGATTGCTGCCCGAGCCCGTCGTGATGCCGCCGCCGATGAGCAAGCGGTGCTGCTGGTCTTCCTGTATCACGTGCACGCGCACCTGCTTGGCGCCGAGGTCGACCACGCTGCGGCCGTTGCTGCCGAAGCCGGGCTCCTCCGCGCACTGCGGCGACAGACGCGTGGCGACGAGTCGGTAGTTGCCGCTGCCTGCGTCGGCGGCGCCGGCCAGCACCTGGCGCCCCTGGGCGTCCTGGTACAGCGCGCCGGCGAAGTCCTCGCGCGCACCGGCGCCGCCGAGGTCGAAGGCATAGTTGCGGCCGAAGCTGCCGCTGCAGCCGGCATAGCCCTCGCTGCCGTCGACGTGCGTGCGGTTGACGCGGAAGTCGTAATCGGCGCTGCCGATGAACACGGACGTGAGCACGGTCAGCGAGCCGTCGGCCGACTGCACCAGGCCCGCGGCGTTCCAGCCACCGATGCCCAGGGGCGTGTAGGGACCGGAACCCGGCGAGGGCGGCGTGACGCTGCCGTCGGGATCGAACCAGTTGAGCTGGCCGCTCTGACTGGTGCCCACGCGCAACTGGGCGAGCACCGCGAACTTGCCGTTGGACAGGGGAGCCATCCAGCCGTCGGCGGCATTCCACTGGTAGGCCATCCAGGCGGGCCACTCGTAGGTGGCCACGCCGCCGACGCCGAAGCTCGGGTCGAGCTGGAAGACGGGACTGGCCTCTGCCGCGGCCGCCGCCCCAAGGGCAGCGGCGAGGAGGCAGCGCGAAAGGCGGGATCTCACCGGGTCGTCTCCTAGACGGGGGAATGCCGGGAAAGACGCAAGTCCGCGGCGCGTCCTATCACGGCGCGGCTTGCGTGCTCGAGGCCTTCCGGGCAAGGTGCGGACTTCCAAACGATCGTTTGATGCGCCATGGCCACGCCCTACCCGCACCTGCTCTCGCCGCTGGACCTCGGCCACGTCACCTTGCCCAATCGCGTGCTGATGGGTTCCATGCACACCGGGCTGGAAGACCACGCGCGCGACTACGACAAGCTCGCCGCCTACTTCGCCGAGCGCGCCCGCGGCGGCGTGGGCCTGATGGTGACCGGCGGCATCGCACCGAACATCGCCGGCTGGCTCAAGCCCTTCGGTGGGCGCCTGTCGATGCCCTGGCACGTGGCGCGGCACCGCAAGCTCACCAGCGCGGTGCACGCCGAAGGCGGCCGGATCGCCCTGCAGATCCTGCATGCCGGCCGCTACGGCTACCACCCGCTGTCGGTCGCGCCCTCGCGCCTGAAGGCGCCGATCACGCCCTTCACCCCGCGCGCACTCTCGGCACGCGGCGTGGAACGCACCATCGCCGACTTCGTCAACTGCGCCCGGCTCGCGCGCGAAGCGGGCTACGACGGCGTGGAGGTAATGGGCTCGGAGGGTTACCTCATCAATCAGTTCATCGCCGCGCGCACCAACCGCCGCGACGACGCCTGGGGCGGCGACTACGTCAATCGCATGCGCCTGCCGGTGGAGATCGTGCGGCGCACGCGCGAGGCGGTGGGCAAGGACTTCCTCATCATCTACCGCCTGTCCATGCTCGACCTGGTGGAGGACGGCTCGCGCTGGGACGAAGTGGTGCAACTCGCCCGGGCCATCGAGGCTGCGGGAGCCTCGCTCATCAACACCGGTATCGGCTGGCACGAGGCGCGCGTGCCGACCATCGTCACCAGCGTGCCGCGCGCGGCCTTCGCCTGGATCACCGGCAAGCTCAAGACGGAGCTGCGCCTGCCGCTCATCGCCACCAACCGCATCAACATGCCCGAGGTGGCCGAGCGCATCCTCGCCGCCGGCGAGGCGGACATGGTCTCGATGGCGCGCCCGCTACTGGCCGATCCGCACTGGGTGCGCAAGGCAGCGGCCGGCCAGGCCGAGGCGATCAACACCTGCATCGCCTGCAATCAGGCCTGCCTCGACCACGTGTTCGAGAACAAGCTGGCCTCCTGCCTGGTGAACCCGCGCGCCTGCCACGAGACCGAACTGCTGGTCGCACCCACAAGCGCGCCGCAGCGCATCGCCGTGGTCGGCGCGGGCCCGGCCGGCCTGGCCTGCGCCACCACGCTCGCCGAGCGCGGCCACGCCGTGACTCTGTTCGAACGCGGCAGCGAAATCGGCGGCCAGTTCAACTACGCCAAGCGCATTCCGGGCAAGGAGGAGTTCCACGAGACCCTGCGCTATTTCCGCCGCCGCCTCGCCGACACCGGCGTGACGCTGCGCCTGGGCACGGAGGCCACGCCGGATCTGCTGCGCGAGGGCGGCTTCCAGCGCGTAGTGATCGCCACCGGCATCACGCCGCGACGGCTGAGCCTGCCCGGCGCCGACCACCGCAAGGTGCTGGGCTACCTGGACGTGCTGCGCGACGACCACCCCGTCGGTGCGCGCGTGGCCATCATCGGCGCCGGGGGCATCGGCTTCGACGTGGCCGAGTTCCTGGTGCAGGGCGCCCCCTCGCCCACGACCGACGCGGAACGCTGGTCGCGCGAGTGGGGCGTGGACCGCAGCTACGCCGCCCCAGGTGCGCTGACGACGCCTCGCCCCGAACCGTCCTTGCGCCAGGTGTGGCTGCTGCAGCGCAGTCCCGGCAAGCCCGGCGCGCGCCTCAACAAGACCAGCGGCTGGGTGCATCGCGCCGCGCTCAGGCACAAGGGCGTCACCCTGCTCGGCGGTGTCGGCTACGAGCGCATCGACGACGCCGGCCTGCACCTCGTCGTCGACGGCCAGGCGCAGTGCCTGGCGGTGGACCACGTCATCGTCTGCGCCGGCCAGGAGCCCAACCGCGCCCTGGCCGACGCGCTGACCCCTTCGGGCATCCCCGTGCATGTGATCGGCGGCGCCGACGTGGCGGCGGAACTCGACGCGAAGCGGGCGATCGACCAGGGCACGCGCCTGGCCGCGGTGCTTTAGCCGGCTCGACCGCCCGACGCCGTGCAGCGTGCGGCCTCAGCGGCGCTGCGCGCGCGGCGCCAGCACGTCCGCGGTGTAGGTTTCCACCACCACGCTGATGGCCCCCAGGGTCGGCGTGGACAGCACCGCGACGTGACGCAACACCTCGC
>Ga0208826_1002083_pt1 | contig 15356 bp, 10 predicted proteins | sample AD_UKC115_MetaG_FD_184451 | JGI IMG/M metagenome (GOLD analysis project Ga0208826, IMG submission 184451) | Active sludge microbial communities of municipal wastewater-treating anaerobic digesters from Hong Kong - AD_UKC115_MetaG (SPAdes)... | ecosystem: Engineered > Bioreactor > Anaerobic >...
AGATTTCCGGCAGCGGCAGTGGTGCAGTCGATGCCAGTTGGAATCCGAACGCCTCGACCGCATTCAGCAGCGTGAATGCGCTGGCGTTGAGCGCGGCGGGCGACGTCTACGCCGGCGGCAGCTTCACTACCATCGGCGGGCTCACGCGCAATCGTCTGGCCAAAATTGCCGGCGGCGGCACGGGTGTGGTCGATGCGAGTTGGGATCCGAATGCGGCCAGCAGCGTGTACGCGCTGGCCGTGAATGCGAACGGTGATGTTTACGTCGGCGGTGGCTTCACCACCATCGGCGGGGCGACGCGCTACTTCATCGCCAAGGTGGCGGGCAGCGGCACGGGTGCGCTCGATCCGACCTGGAAATCCTTCGCCGGCGGCTATGTCTCCTCGCTCGCGCTCGATGCGGGCGGCAACGTGATCGCCACCGGCGGTTTTACCAATGCGGCGACGGCGCTCGGTGCGGGGCAGCCGCGCAATTACATCGCCCGCTTCGCCGGCAGCGATGGCACGCTGGATGCGTGGAATCCTTCGATGGGTGGCATTCCCAACGCAGTCGCAGTGGCTCCGAACGGAACGGTCTACGCGGGCGGAAAATTTCCCACCGTGGGTACGCTGCCGCGGTTGAGTTTCGCCGGCATCGATGCGACGAGTGGCGTGGCTACGGCGGCGATGGATGTGGAGCAACCCGCCATCGTCAATGTGATGGTGCGCCAACCCAATGGCGGCATCGTTGCGGGCGGCGACTTTCTGAAACTCGGCGCGATCTCGCGCCCATACCTGTTGCGCTTGCAGGCCGACGGCACGCTTGATCCAAACTGGCATCCGGCGGCGAATGGACAAGTCATTGCCCTGGCCGCCAACGCGGCAGGGGACATTTTTGCAGGTGGATTCTTCGGCTCCATCGATGGCGTGTCGCGCCCGTACATCGCCAAACTTGTCGGCAGCACCGGCACGGTCGATGCAACGTGGAACCCGAATTCCAACGGCTCGGTCAACGTGCTCACGGTGGGCGGGGACGGCTCGGTGTATGTCGGCGGCGGTGGCTTCAGTACTATCGGCGGGCAGCCGCGCAGCAACCTTGCGAAACTTTCCGGCAGCGGCACGGGCGCGGCGGATGCAAGCTGGAATCCAGCGCCGAACAATACCGTCTACGCGCTGGCCGAAGACGGTACCGGCAACGTGTTCGTTGGCGGCAGCTTCACTACCATCGGCGGCCAGACTCGCAATCGCCTTGCCAAAGTTGCAGCGGATGGCAGCGTCGATGCGAACTGGAACCCCGGCGCCAACAGCACCGTGTACGCGCTGACGCTCGATGCCGCACACGCAACGGTGTACGCGGGTGGCGTGTTTTCCAGCATTGGCACGCCGGCACCTTCGCCTGCGATCCAGCGCGTGGCGCGGCTCGCGCAGGGCGGTACCGGCGCCATCGATACGGCGTGGGCGCCAGTCACCGCCGGCGGCACGGTACGCAGCATTGCCTTCGCCGCGGACGGCTCGATCTTCGTCGGCGGATCGTTGTTCTGGAGCGGACGCAGCTCGCTGACCAAACTTGCCGCGAGTAACGCAGCGGTGGATCCGTATTGGAATCCCTCGGCCAACAACACGGTGTACGCGCTGCTGGCCGCGCCGAGCAACACGCTGTTTGTGGGTGGTGCGTTCGACACCATCGGCGGCACGCCGCGCAACATGCTCGCACTGCTCGGCGGCTCAGTGAGTTACCTCGTCACGCCGACCAAGAGCGGCGACAACGGCGATCCGGGCAACAGCATTTCGCCAGCCACGCCGCAAAGCGTCGTTGCTGGCACGACGACACAATTCAGCATCGTCCACGCGGCCGACTATTCGTTGACGGTGAGCGACACTTGCGGCACCGGCGGTGTGAGCAATGGCAGTTACGATGGCAACACGCACCTCTACACCACCGGCACTATCGGCGCCGATTGCACCGTCACGGCCAGCTACACCGCCCTGCCGATCAATGGCGTATGCGGTGCGGCGAATGGACAAACGCTCAACAGCCTGCCCAATGCCAACCTATGCAATACGGGCACGGCAAGTGCCGTTAGCGGCAACGGCCATCCGTGGACATGGACTTGCAACGGCACCGGCGTGCATCAGGGCGTCGCAGCGAATTGTTCGGCGACCATTCGCACTTGGAGCGTGACCCCCGGCGCGAGCGCGGGCGGTGCGATCCTTCCCGCCACGCCACAAACGGTGGATAACGGCGCGGCGTTTGTATTCACGGCCCAGCCGTCGCAGGGCTATGCGTTGAGCGGCGTGAGCGGAAGCTGCACGACCAGCGTCACGGGGCTTGCCGTTACCGTGGCGCCGGTAACGGCCGATTGCAACCTCGCCCTGAACTTCGCTCCCATTGAACACCCGGTGCCGGCGCCCCTGCGTACATGGACGGGGTGGGCGCTGCTCTTCGCCATCGTGGTCGTGTCGCTGCACCGATTGCACGCGCGCGCCCGCAGGCCGCGCTGAATGCGCGCGGGCAAGAGCACCCTTGCCCGCCGCTGACTCGACAGGCACTTCATGCACACCTGACCGCAGCCCGCCGTGGCCGCTTTGAGCGTTGCCCCGAGCAGTCGCCACGCCACCGGACGTGGCGGCTCACTCACCGCGAAAAATCTTCCAGTGTCGTTTTCGCACTCCGCATTGCGTTTCCCAGAGCACACCGGCGAGTTTGCGTGAAGCAGCGCGCCGAATATGCCTCGATTGGATACGCGGAGAATTCCATGAAAACGCACTTGCCCTCCCTCGCGCTTTTCCTTGCCGCTGTGTACGCATCCACCTCACTCGGCGCAATGCCGACACCCCACGATGTGCAACCACTGGCGACGGCGCCGACGATGAATTTTGCGGGCTTGTCGGGCGCATGGATCAGCCCTTCGCAACCCGGCAGCCGCATGCTGTGGCAGGTGTCGACCGATGCCGCCGCGCCCGGCAAGCTCTCCTTCGCCGGGCGCTGGTTTACCTTCGATGGCATGCTGGCGAGCGATGAACGCAATCAGCGTTGGTATTCGCTGCAAGGCGAACTGAGTGCCGGCACCCACATCGCACAACTTTCGCTGTATCGCACTGTCGGCGGCAATTTCGATGCGGCCTCTGCAGTAGACATGAGCCTCGTCGGCAGCGCCACGCTCACCTTCGCGGACTGTAACAACGCCACGTTCGAATTTCATTTCAACGACGCTGCGCGCGGCGCGGAAACCGGCGGTATCGATCTGCGCATTCCGCAAAACGGTTCGCTGGTTTTGCAGCGGCAAGGCAACAGTGCGGCCTGTTCCGGTGCGGCTTCGGCGGTGGCGGTCGGCGGCTTGTCCGGCGCGTGGTCTGACCCGGCCAAGAGTGGGCAAGGCGTGTGGTTCGACGTCGATGCGCAGGACGGCACGCTCGCCGCCGGCTGGGCCACGTTCGCGCCGGCGGATGATGTCCGTTTCCTCGGCGTTTGGCGCCAACGCTGGTTTACCTTGCGCGCGCCGATGTCCGATCCGAAATCGATTGCTTCCATCCCGATCTACTCGACCATCGGCGCAAATTTCAACGCCACCTCACCGGCCCCGACCACGCTGCAGGTCGGCACCGCGTCGCTGAGTTTTGATGGCTGCACGCGCGCCACGCTCAACTACACCTTCACCCGCGGGCTCAACGCCGGGCTGTCAGGCACAACCCAACTCAGCCACGACAGCAACGCGCAAGCGTGCGATGTCTCGACTTTGGCAATCACCGGGCGGGTCGCCCTTGCCGGGAACCTGACTGACCTGAGCGTGATCGCAGGCGATGATGCGCTCGCAGTAGCCGCCGATGGCACGTTCTCGGCCCCGCGCGGCGCGGGCGAGCCGATCCTCGCCTGGGTCATGCACAAGGACGGTTACGCGGCCGCCGTCGGTTTTATCGATCCCGCCGCGGCGTCGATTCGCATCGATGTGCATTCGAGCGCGATGGCGCTGATGTACCTGGGCCTCGGCAGTACGTATCTGCCGATGGTGGCCAAACGCACATTGATCGCCACGCTCGATACCGCTCCCGCCACCGCGACCTTCGCGGAGGCCATCCAGACCCGGCTGCGCGCGAATCCACGCGCATTCGATGAGTTCGACGAAACCATTGCGGCCGCCTTGCAAACGGCACTGGCGACGATTCGCAGCACCACGGCAATGGCCAATTTGCGCGCCGAGATCAAGTCGCTCGCAGCCGCTGCATCGCCTGGGAATGGGGCAGCCGCGGAGGCAGCGGGCGACGCGGCGCAACTGATCAACATCTCGCCGAGCGAACAAAGCGGCCTGAGCGTGCTGCAAACGCCGGACAACTCCGGCATCGTCGTGCAGAACAGCAAGCGCCGCGAGGCCATCGCCCAGGTCTACAAGCGCGCCGTCGTCGACGAAGACGGCAAACGCACCGACCTCACCCCGATGGGCGTCGTCCACGATTTCGTGCCGGTGCCGCCGACGGCTGCGATCAGCGCGTTCAACATCGTCGACATTCTGTTGGGCAAGACACCGCCGCTCGCGCCGGTGCTCTCAGCACCCATGCCGTTGAGCAATGATCCGGGCGTCACGCGCACCGATTTCGACGTGGTGGTGCTCACGCCCGTGTTCGGTCAACGCAATGTCTCGGATTTGGCGGACGCGCGCTTCAACGCCGTGCGCGACGATCTCAATACGCGGCTGGACAACTTGTACGTTCGCGCCGGCATGCAGCTCACACTCGGCACGCTGCTCGAAGCGTTCGGCGTGCGCGGATTCCAGGCCGCCGGGCCGGCGTTCGATGCGTGGCTGGAAAGTTTCATCGCCACGCCTTCGCCCTCGCTCGCCGAATTTCTGTTGTCGTTGAAGACTGGCGACATGTATCTGCGCGCCGCACAACGCTTCATTGCCAGCGTCGTCGACGGCATCGGCCGCTTGCCTACGGCGGGCGAAATCGCCGGCGCCGCCAACGAAGGGCTGCTCGGCTCCAAGGCGATGGCGAAGATTCTCGAAGTCGCCGATCCGGCGATGGCCAAGATGGTAGCGCAGAAGAATCTGAGTATCGCCATGCAGCGTGCGAAGATGACCGCGCTGCGCGTGTCGGCGGCGGTCACCGCCATCGTGTCCGGTGCCGATGTGGTCGCGCAACTCGCGGACTTCAGCACCGGCAGCGCAATCAACGTGTATTCGGTGAACCTGCTGCAACCGCGCGTGCGACTCGAACCGCAGAACGCCACGATGAACCTCGGCGACACGCTGAGCCTCAAGGCTACGGTATCGGGCTACACGGACGATCCCAACATCACTTATTCGTGGGCTCTGACCTCGGGCGACCAAAGCATTCTGCGCGATTCGGCAGGCCATTCCGTCGTCGGCAACGGCGCATTCGACAGCACGTCGAACGAAGTGAATTTTCTGACCGACAATTTCATCACCCGCAGCGATGTCGCCCATCAAGTCGAAGTGCAGGTGTACTACAAGACATCCTCCGGTGCGTACCAATTCGTCGGCAAGGCAAGCACGTCGATTTCGATCAATGGCTTCCAAGTGCAGCTCATCCCCGATCAGGTCACGATGGGGCACAACAAACAACGCGCCTTCGGCATCGGCGTGACACCGTTTCCAGACAACGCCATCCTGGCAAAATTCCAATACGACTGGAGTGCGGACACCAACGGACGCTGCGGCACATTGACCTCCGCCGGTGTCAGCAACAGCGCAAGCACCCCTGTCGTGAGCACGCACTCCGCGCACGCGACGTATGCGGGCGATGCGACCAACCCGCCGAATTGCGCGGGCGACATCGTCCACGTCGCCTTGTTCACCATGGACAACGGCGTGCGTACCGACTTGGGCTCGGCCGATGCCGTCATCGTCTTCACCGACTTCGACATCAATTTTCCCGCCATTGCCCCGGTGCAGATCGACTCGACAACGACCATCGCAGCGACCTTGAACCCGCCGGCGCCGGTAGATGCGAGCGTCGTGTGGACCTGGTCGGTCAGCGGCAATGGCAGTCTCCAGTCGCAGAACGACAACGGCGGCCTCGGCTCATCTATCGCGCTGCGTGCGGGCAGCATCGTCGGCACGGCAACCGTGACCGTGCGGGCCAAGGTGACTCTGGCCAATGGCCTGGTCGAGACTTTGAGCCCGGTCTCGCGACAGGTGCAAGTGGTGAATACCGGCGTCACCCCGGTAATTTCCGGCGCCACGCAGTACTACACGACGGATCGTTGCAGCATCGCCTACGTTACCCTCCCGCGCCTGTCCGGCAAAAACCATTACCGCATCACCGGCGTCAGCGGGCAGCACCCGCTCGGCAATGGCCCCTCGAACACCACCGGTGGCCTTACCGCGATGGAGCCGCTACATGTTTTCAACGGTTTGATCTACGACGTGCTCGATCAAACCGCCGCCGTATCGTGTTTGCAATCGCCGTTGAGTTCCACTCTGCTGGGCGATGCGACGACCTTGCGCCTCGTGCTTGCGCGCGCACTGATCATCGATGGCAACTCCACGCCGAGCTGGACGGCCGCGTGGGAGGCCGAATTCCGCGCGGCGTATGGCAGCGTCGTCATCAACGCCGAAGCATTCCACTCCGACACCACGCCATGACAGACGCCTCAGGCGATGGCGGCAGGCTGCGGCAGCGACAACGCAACCGCCAGCCCGCCGCCTTCGCGATTGGCGAGCGCAATACGGCCGCCATGCGCCTCGACGATCTCGCGCGCGAGCGCGAGGCCGAGGCCGGTGCCGCTGCGCTTGGTCGAATAAAACGGCAGCAGGGCGTTGGCGAGTACCGCCTCGCTCATGCCCGCACCGCGATCGCGCACTTCGATGCGGATTTCGTTGCCGCATTCGCGAAGTTCAATCTCGACTTCTTCGCTCGGCCCGTTCGCCTCATACGCGTTCTTGAGCAAATTGATCAGCACCTGCTCGATCTGGCTGCGATCGAACGCGCCATCGCGTGCGGGCAGGTCGCCGACGCGGCGAAACGGATACTGCTGCACAAGCGCATCGAGAAATGGCGGCCAGGCCACCGCCTCGATGCGCGGTTGCGGCAACTTGGCGAACTCGGCATAGCCGCCGATGAACTCGTGCAAATGGCGTGCGCGGCCTTCGATCGTGTCGAACACGGGGGCGAGCTTGTCGGTCGTGCCGCGGCGCGCGAGTTCGCGCCCGGAATGCGCCAGCGAGGAGATCGGCGCGAGCGAGTTGTTGAGCTCGTGACTGATGACACGGATGACCTTTTTCCAGGTCTGAACTTCTTGCCGCGACAGCTCGCGCGTGAGACGTTTGAGCAACAACATGCGATGTTCGCGGCCGTGCAGGCGGAAACGTTTTTGGGCAAGATGAAACGTCTCGCTTTCGCCGCCGATATCGACGCCGAACAGGCCGTCCTGCTGACCGAGCAAGGCGTCGCGCAGCGTCGCCGGACAGGCGTGCGCGAGCTCGACGAACGCCATGCCGTTCATGAGGCGACCTTCGTTGAGCAGTGCGCGCGCGGCGAGGTTGGCGTAGACGACGAACTGCGCGGCATCGATCAGGATCAGCGCCGTCGGCGAATTCTGCACCATCGTATCGAGCAGCAATTCGCGTTCGATCAGATTGCGCCGTTGCTCGCGCAGCACGCGACCGAGTTCGTTGTGGGTGGCGATGAGTTCACCGAATTCGTCGCGCCGCGCCTCGACCAGCGAGGTCGAAAAATCGCCGTCGCGATACCTCGCCACGCCCCCCGACAGCGCCCGCATCAGGCTTCCAACCGGCTTGGTCGCGACATGTGCGAGCATGAGCGCGGGCAAGGCAAGCGCCGCGAATGTCGCGCTGGCCGCGAGCCACGGCGGCAGCCAGCGCGCCAGCATCGCGGTCGTCGTGCAACCGATTAGGAGCACCGCCACCAACACGCCGGCCAATTTGCCTTCGAGTGAAAAGAGCCGCATGCCTCAAGGCTAACCGAACTGGCACGACGGCGGAAATCGGCCTGCCCCAACGCCACGCTGCAAGAAGGCATTCCGGTCGATTTGTACTATGCTTGACTCGCTCGCGGTGGCCTCGCACGACGATGCCGTCGCGACGGGATCATCGAGGAGTCGAGCATGCCGCACGGTTTTCGCAGCGATCCACCCGCCCCGCCGCGCCGCCAATTCCTGCGCCGCGCCGGTGCCGCCGGCCTTGGCAGCCTGTTCGGCATCAGTCCACTCGCGGCACTGGCCGACGACATCGTCGCACTTCCGTTCGGCAACGGTGAGCGCCCCTTGGTGAAATATCCCCAGAAGCGCGCCCTGCTGCGCCTGACTACACGACCGCCGCAGTTGGAAACGCCGTTCGCCGTATTCGATGAAAATATCATCACGCCGAACGATGCGTTTTTCGTGCGCTATCACCTCGCCGGCATTCCGACCCGGATCGATCCGGCAACCTACCGCCTGGCCGTGCGTGGCAGCGTCGCCTCGCCGTTGTCGCTTGGGCTCGACGATTTGAAGAAAAATTTCGAGCCGATCGAATACGTCGCGGTCAATCAATGCTCGGGCAACAGCCGCGGCTTTTCCGAACCGCGCGTGCCGGGCGGGCAGAGCGGCAACGGCGCGATGGGCAACGCACGCTGGCGCGGCGTACCGCTCAAGACTGTTCTCGAAAAAGCGGGCGTGCAGGCCGGTGCCAAGCAAGTGAGTTTCAACGGCCTCGATACGCCGGTTTTGCCGACCACGCCGGATTTCGTCAAAGCCCTCGACCTTGATCACGCGCTCGACGGCGAAGTCATGCTCGCCTACGCGATGAATGGCGCCGACCTGCCGATGCTCAACGGCTATCCGTTGCGCCTGATCGTGCCCGGCCACTACGGCACGTACTGGGTCAAGCACTTGTCCGACATCGTCGTGCACGATGCCGCGTTCGACGGCTTCTGGATGGCCAAGGCCTACCGCGTTCCGGACAATGCCTGTGCCTGCGTCGAGCCGGGAACTGCGCCGTCGCGGACCGTGCCGATCGGCCGCTTCGACGTGCGCTCGTTCATCACCAACGTCGCCGATGGGGCGCACGTGAAGGCGAATCGGCCGCAAATCGTGCGCGGCATCGCCTTCGATGGCGGCTACGGCATCCGCGAGGTGCTGTTTTCCGAGGATGGCGGAGCGCATTGGCGCGCGGCCCGGCTCGGCGAGGACCTCGGCAGGTATTCGTTCCGCGCATGGACGATCGAAACCACCCTCGCTGCGGGTCCCCATGCGTTGCAGGTGCGCGCGCTCAATCGCATCGGCCAATCGCAACCCCTCGCACCGCTGTGGAACCCTCCCGGCTACATGCGCAACGTGGTCGAAACCACGCACATCACGGCCGCGTGAGGAGATCGCCATGTCACGTTCGCATCGTCTCACCGCCACGCTCGCCGGGATGCTCGCCGCCACGCTGGCCAGCGCCGCCATTCTCACGATCGATCTGCCGCCGGAAACGACCACAACTTACAAACCCGGGCCGAATCTCGAACTCGTCAACGCACGCTGCCTGATCTGCCATTCGACCGACTACGTCGCCACGCAGCCGCCGAACCTGCCACGCAAGACCTGGGAGGCGGAGGTGACGAAGATGAAAAAAACCTATGGCGCGCCCATCGCCGACGATGAAATCGCCACCTTGACGGACTACTTCGCCAAAACGTATGGCGACGAACGACCCGGCGCGACGAAACCGTGACCGCTAACTTTCGATGCCCATTTTTTCCATGCGTCGATACAGCGCCTGGCGCGACAAGCCGAGCTCCGCCGCCGCCTGACTGATGACGCCCTTCGCGCGCGCGATCGCCTGCTCGATCGTCTCGCGGTCGAATTCGACATCGTTGCTTGCCCGCGCCGGCACGGTCGAATGCACGGCAAGCCCGAGATCGTCCGGCCTGATCACGCCATCGCGGCAGAGCAGGCTCGCGCGCTGAATCGCGTTTTTCAGTTCGCGCACGTTGCCGGGCCAGGAGTGCGCGACCAGTGTCGTGCGCGCCTGCGGGCTGAGCGCGACATCGCCTGCGACGAAGGCTTCCGCCAACGGCAACACGTCGTCGGGCCGTTGCGCCAGCGGCGGCAGCACAAGCTCGATCACATTGAGCCGATAGTACAAATCTTCGCGAAAGGTGCCGGCGCGGATCATCGCCGCCAGATTGGCATTGGTTGCACTGACCACGCGCACTTTCACTTCGCGCGTCTTGCTCGAACCGAGCCGCTCGAACTTGCCGGTTTCCAGAACGCGCAACAATTTCATCTGCCCCGACATGGGCAGATTGCCGATCTCATCGAGCAGCAAGGTGCCGCCATCGGCTGCCTCGAAGCGACCCGCGCGCGCCTTGTTCGCGCCGGTGTAGGCGCCGGCTTCCGCGCCGAACAATTCGGCCTCGATCAAATCCTGCGGCAGCGCGCCGCAATTGACCGTGACGAACGGCCCGGCCTTCACCACCGAGTTGTAGTGCACGATCTCGGCGATGCGCTCCTTGCCCGCGCCATTCGGGCCGGTGATGAGCACCGGCGCATCGGCGCGCGCGACGCGGCAGGCCAGCTCGATCAGTCGCTCCATCGCCAACGACGCATAGACGGTTCCGCGCAGATCGAATTGCTCGCGCAGCGTGCTGCGATGTGCGCGCCGCTCGCTACGCAAGCGCGACACTTCACGCGCACTCTCCGACAGTTCGAGCAGGTTCTCGACCGACGCGACGAGCTTGTGATCGTCCCAGGGCTTGGCCAGATAATCGGCCGCGCCGGCCTTGACCAGTTCGATCGCGGTTTCCAGATGCGTCCACGCCGTCAGCAGGATCACGGGCAGATCCGGTTCGCGTTCGCGAATCGCACGAAACAAAGCGACCCCCTCCTCGCCTGATGTCGTGTCTGCGCGGAAATTCATGTCCTGCAACACGAGGTCGACCCGCTCGCGCGCGAGCAACGCAAGGCCCTCTTCGGGCGAAGCCGCGTGCAGCGTGCGGATGTCGCGCAGGCCAAGCAGCACGTCGAGCGCGGTGACGACCGCGGGGTTGTCGTCGATGACGAGTACGGTTCGCATGGATTTGGTGAGTAAGGGCCGACCGTCGCGCATGATGCTCGGATGCGCGTAGCGGCAATTTGGTTGCAGGCGAGGATATCGGAAACGACGACCGCATGCTGGCCGCAGGTCATGCTTCCGTCGGCAACAACTCCATCGCCATCACGATCGCATCCTCGCGCCCGTTTCGGGTTGGATAGTAGTTCGGTCGCGTCGCGATTTCGTTGAAACCGAGCGTGGGATACAGGGCCACGGCGGCAAGGTTCGACGGGCGCACTTCCAGAAAAATCCGCTCTACGCGGTGCCAGCGTGCCAGCTCGATCATGCGTTTGACCAGGTGTCGACCATAACCCTGCCCTTGCAGCGGTGGCGCCACGCAGACATTGAGCAGATGCGCCTCGCCGGCCGCGATGGAAAGGATGCCGTAGCCGACGATTTCGCTGCCCCGACACAACACCCAACACTCGTAGCCGGCGCGCAGGCAATCGCTGAAAATGCCTAGCGTCCATGGAAATGCGTAGGCCGCCATCTCGATGCCGACGACCGCGTCGAGATCGTCGAGATGCATTGCCCGCATCTGCGCGCGCGGTTCGGCGAGTATCGCAACCACGGCCTACCTCGCTGCCTCGCGCACGCGGCGCGCGATGGGTTTGAGCGTCTGCCACAAGGCGCGCTTGTCGGCCGCACTGCCAAGCAGTTGCGCCGACTCCGCCGTGACCGCGATCGTGGCCGCGCCTTGCTGCGCCGTCGACAACTGCGCACCGAGCGCGCGCGCGGCGGCGGCGCCGAACACGAGATAGGAATCGGCCTGAATCACGTCCGCCACATGACCCTCCGCATCGACATCGCGCCAGGCGATCGCGTCCGCATCGATGCCCAGCGCGCGCGGCAGATGCTGGAAGAAATGCGCGAAACGCGCCGCATCGCGCATCGCGCTGGGACGCACGACGACCAACGCGACGCCACCCTGCACGCCGCTTGCGGCAGTGACTCCGCCCGCACTCCCCACGCTCGGGAAACCCGCAAGGCCCGACGCCGCCGGCGTGCGCGGCAGGTACACATCGATGCCCATGGTTTGCAACAGGCGCAAGCGCGTCGCATCGATCATGATTTGCCTTCCTGCATGGCGACCAGGTCTGCGACGAACGTCGAAAATGTCGTGTCGACGGCGGTGCCGAACGCGCGCGCCATCGCCGCCATGTCCGGGCCTGTGGCGACTGCCTCGGCGCGATAGCGGCGTTCCAGCAAAGGTTCGCCGGAATCCTGCTCGATGCGCATCTCGAATTCGACCAAGGCGCTGACCTTCGCCGCGTTCTGCACTCGCTCGTAATGCAGGATGCGGCCTTGGATGCGCAACGCTTGCACGCTGCTCGGCAGGCGGTCGGTGACGAGCGGCGCGACGCCAGCGTCACGCAGCCGATCGGTCAGGCGCTCCTGCAATCCGCGCGCGGGCGGATCGCTCCACATCTGGTAGTGGTAGGCGCGCAGCGCCCCCGCATCCGGCGTTGTCGCATAGAGCACCGCTTGCTCGGCATAGACGCCATCCGCACGAAAGGTATCGACCTCGATCGGCAGCGACGACAACGGCGTCGCCATGCGCGCCACGGCGGCGGGCGCAGGCAGGCGAAAATAGGTCACTTCGGGAATGGCCGGCGACGAACATGCCGCCAGCCACAGCAGCGGCGCCAACGGAACGACGCATCGCAGCGAGATCATCGCGGCTCCTCCTCGATCTTGTCGCGTTTGGGCGCGATCAGCAGGCGATTCGGACTCATGCGCACCTCACGCGAGAATTCGTTGAAATTGCGCGAAGCAACGGCGAGATTCTGTGTGATCGAGTCGATACGTTCGGACAGAGCGGCGAGGATGCCACGCAAATCGTCGACCGAGTCGCGTACGCCCGGGCGATTTTCGCGAATCGCGCCATCGATCTGGCCGATGGCTTGGGCCAGTCGGGCTTGCGTCGCACGCAAATCCTGCGACAACGCCTGCGCGTTGCCGAGGATCGCGCCGATCGCCGCACGATTCTGCGGCTTGAGCAAATCGTCCACCGAGGCCGACGCCGAATTCAACCGCTGCAACAGTTGACGAGACTGAGCGACGATTTCCGGTGCGCCCGCGTCGAGCTGACTCGCGATCGAATCCACATGTGAGGTCAAGGTTTTCACCAACGGGGCGACCTGGTTGCGGGCCAGGTCGCCGAGCTGCGCAGCAAGCGCATTCATCGAGGCGAACAGATCGGCGTTCTCGACGCCGGCGAGTTCCGCGCCCGGCTTGGCGACCTCTGCGCTGGCCCCTTCGCTGATACCGACCGCGACATCGGCGAGCAAGCCGGTCGAGGTCAGGCGCGCGACCGAATCGCGCGGGATCGGCCAGTCGCGGCGGAGGGCGAGAACGACCTTGTAGCGCGTTTCGAGCTTGCCGGCTTTCGTCGAACGCTCGGGGTCGATCGCCGTCACCTGGCCGATGCGGAAACCTTCGTAGAATACCGGTGCGCCATCGTGCAGGCCGGTGACATTGCGATAGCGCGCAATGTAGTCGGTGCTTGCTCCGCTGCGGCCCGTGATCGCGACGAGGGCGGCAAGCAGCAGAACAATGGCTGCCACAACGACGCCGCCGACCAGCACATAGTTGATGTTGTCGCGTTTCACCCGCGCCACTCCCGAATCGCGTCGGCTCGGCGCCGCGCGCGGAAATCATACACGGCAGACGCGCGAGCGGCGCGCTCAGAACTGCGCGGCATGCTCCTGCGCGGCGAACCCCAATGCCAGCGCGCCAACGCCGACGTTGACCATGCCGGTCACGCTCATCGGGCTTTCGAGCAATTCCACACCATGCTCGGCACAGGTCGTTCGCAGCAGATCGTGTCCGGGGAGTGCGGCGAGTTCGGCCAGATCGCCGCCGTAACTCAAGCACATCAGTGGCGTGAGCAACCCCGCACGAATTCGCGCACAGGCATAGGCGAACAGCATTTTCGAGCCCGCTTCAAAACCGCGCGCCTTGCCCACGGGGCCGGTCTCGCCGCGCCAGGCACGCAAGATCGGCTTGATATCGAGCGCGCTGCCCAGCGCCGCGCTCATCCAGCCGACGCTGCGGTCGTTCCGCTTCTGCCCACGCGCACGCAAATAGAACAGGTCGCGTGGTATCAGGTAACCGTAGGTGTTCTGGGCGATGAATTCCAGACGCTCACGGATGGCGCCAACGCTCGCCCCGGCCGCGATCAAGCGCGTTGCCTCGTGGACCGCGACGCCCTGGGCCGCGAACAAGGTCTGGCTGTCGATCACGCGCATCAGGAAAGGCCCCTCGACACCGGCCGCTTTGCGCACCGCCCCGTAACTGCCGAGGATGGCGAAACTGGCCTTGCGTGCATGCTCGAAGATCGGGCTGCGCGTGGAAGTGATGGTCAGACAGAACACGCAGTCGTAATCGAGCACGAGGCGGCTCAGGAAAACATCGCAGATCTGCTCGACCGTGTAAGCCTCGGTTTCCGCCCCGGCCCCGCGTGTGCCGAGGTCGCCGGCGAGGTAGCCCTCGATCAAGGCAGGTGCATGATTGTCGACGAGCGTTTGGCCGTCGATGTGGACGGTGATCGGCAGAATGCCGATATCGTGTTTTGCGAAAAACTCCGCCGGCAGATCGCAGGTGGAATCGACCATGATACCGAAGCGCATTCGATACCTCCCCCGACATGGTTTCAGTCTGCTTGTCTGAGAAGAATCACACAACTTGCGACGCAATTTCGTAATCTGCGTCACAATTTGTGCTCAATCGAGCCTGCTGCGATCTTCTGTGAGGCGGCGCAAATAGGCATCGGCATCGACCACCACCTCGCGCGCGCGGCGGTTGAGCAAGTCCTGAATCCGCGCATTGTCGGCGCCGCGCACTTCGTCGACCGTGCCGGTCATCAAGATTTCGCCTCGATCGAGCACGGTGATCGTGTCGGCGATCTTGAACGCGCTTTCCAACTCGTGGGTGACGACGACGATGGTCATGCGCAGCGCATCGCGCAAGCGCAAAATCAATTCGTCGAGTTCGGCCGAAACGACGGGATCGAGACCCGCCGAGGGTTCATCGAAGAACAGCAGTTTCGGATCCAGCGCGATCGCGCGCGCGAGCGCAGCGCGCTTGATCATGCCGCCGGAAAGCTGCGCGGGCATCAAGTCCTGAAAACCGCCGAGATCGACCATTTCCAGTTTCAGCCGACTCATGATGCGAATCGTGCCCTCATCGAGCGTGGTGAGCTCGCGCAACGGCAGGGCGACGTTGTCGCCAACGCTGAGCGAGGTCAGTAGCGCGCCGCCCTGAAACGACACGCCGATCTGTCTGCGTACGGCAAGCATCTCCGCCGCGCCCGCCCGACCGATATCGACGCCGAGCAGCT
>Ga0208826_1002086_pt1 | contig 15335 bp, 11 predicted proteins | sample AD_UKC115_MetaG_FD_184451 | JGI IMG/M metagenome (GOLD analysis project Ga0208826, IMG submission 184451) | Active sludge microbial communities of municipal wastewater-treating anaerobic digesters from Hong Kong - AD_UKC115_MetaG (SPAdes)... | ecosystem: Engineered > Bioreactor > Anaerobic >...
TCCTTCTCACCAAACTCTATGCCGACAATGTAATTGTTGTTGACGACGGCAGCACTGACCGCACAGCTGAAGTTGCCAGGAAAGCCGGGGCGCAGGTGATTGTACACGAAGCAAGCAAAGGAAAAGCTGAATCTCTCAAGGTAGGGTTCAATACCGCAGCTGACATGGGCGCAGATATTATAGTTACCATGGACTCGGATGGACAGCACAATCCCGCAGATATCCCCAGGCTTGTTGCTCCTATCCTTAAAGGCGATGCTGATATGGTAAATGGTAGCCGCTATCTCAATTATCCTGGTAAAAATGTCCCACTCTACCGTCGTGTGGGACAGACCCTTCAGGATACAACTGCAAAAATGAATTTCAACCTTAAAATAACTGACACTCAGAGCGGTTTCCGTGCCTATGCAGCCTCTACAAAAGATATCTTCCGTTTCAGTGGCGAAAAAGCATCCATAGAAAACGAAATGCTTGCTGATGCAGGTAGGTCCGGGTTGCGGATTAAGGAAGTCGAGATTGGGGTATACAAAAACTCCAGAACTTCGATCAGAAACCCGACAAAGTACATTTTCGGAGCTTTGAAAACTGTAGTCGAAGATATAGAAGCCAACAAACCTCTATATTTCTACACTGTTCCGGGTTTTGCTCTTGCAACCTGCGGTTTCTATATGGGTTTCAAGTTCATGGAAGCTTTCTTCCTCGGCAGTGCAAGCCTCAATTTCGGGCACACCTTCCTGATGGTATTCCTGGCCATTGCAGGCGCATACATGACTCTCAGGGGAATAATCGAGCATGCGTTGGCAGGTGCGGTCAGGCAGACAGAACCTGCCTGATATTTTCTCAGTAAATGTAAATCAAATTTAATAACTGGGTTTTTATTAAAATGTTTGACATCTTAATCCTATGTCTAATATTTTAATAATAAAACAGTTTGATTTGTATACTCTCAATTTAAATACTTCTTCATTGGTAGCTAATCAGGCACGAATCTGTATGGATTAAGTTAAGCAAGGTGTTGATTTGCATGTTTTATGTATCTTAATCGTTATAATCTATTTTATTTATTCACCGTTTACTTTATATCTTGTGAATTCCTTATAACTTCTGTTATTATTTACTTCCTAACTTATATATAAATTTTATAACTCGTCAATTCCCATTGACTTCAATAATAATCTATTATTCCGGGGTTATTCGAATGAACAAAGATCAATGTATTGGAAAGACTGCCTCTATAATTACCAAAAAAGAGGGACTTCTAAGTACCATAGGTTCATATTTTGAAAGTTTAACCACTATTCTACCGATTATCTTCTTACTCGCCTCTTGAATTGTATTCTTGAATTGTTTTCATCAATACTGGAGGGCTGAACATTTTTTAGTGACAATTTACAATTTTTGACTACTACATCCACAAAATTCAGAGATGTCCCCAATGACCCTAACAATTGCGGCAATGCCCGCCTATAATGAGTCCAAATCAATTGCAAACGTAATCCTGGGCTGCAAGAAATACGTTGACAAAGTAGTTGTAGTCGATGACGGCAGCAAGGACAACACCGCCGAGCTCGCCGAATCCCTCGGTGCCTACGTAGTCCGCCACGAGACCAACAAAGGCTATGGAGTAGCCCTAAAAAACTGTTTTGAAACTGCCCGCAAACTCAATGCAAATGCCATGGTAATAATCGATTCCGACGGCCAGCACGACCCCCATGAGATCCCCAAACTCCTTGATCCCCTGGAAGATGGTTTTGACCTGGTAATCGGTTCAAGGTTTGTCAACGGCAACGGCAAAAATGTCCCCCTTTACCGTAAATTCGGGATGAAAGTCCTCGATGTTGCAACTATAATGGCAGGCGGTCTCCACGTTACCGATTCCCAGAGCGGCTTCCGCGCCTACGGCAAAAAAGCCATTGAAAATATTAATTTAAGTGGTGCCGATATGTCCGCAGGCTCTGAGATTCTTCTCCAGGCCCACGATCATCGTCTAAAACATAAAGAAGTGGAAATTCATTGCAGGTATGACGTGGAGAACTGCTCCAGTCAAAGCCCGTTTGTACATGGGTCTAAGGTTCTGTTGCGACTTTTAAGGGATATGGAATACAGGAGACCATTATACTATTTTACTGCCCCTGGAATGTTTTTAGGTGCAATCGGAATGTTTATGGGGCTAAAATTTTTACAAACTTTTTATCTTGGTGAAAGTCTGAGTTTTGGGCCGACATTGCTGATGATATTGCTAACTATTGTTGGGATGTTCATGGCATTTACGGGAATTATACTGCATGCGATTTCTAAAATGATTCGCGAATTTAAACTAAGTGGGGTTTGAGTTTTCTTATTAAAAACATAGTAAGAATATTGATCTTAAAGGTTGACATCTATCTAATATTTCTCATTTCTTTGAGGTGATTTCTATAACTGAACCTACTGTTACTGTTATTATCCCCAATTATAATGGAAAACATTATTTGTATGATTGTTTAACTTCTCTAAGCAATCAATCGTTTACAGATTTTGAGGTTGTTGTTGTAGACAACGCATCTGTTGACGGTTCAGTAGATTTTATAAAAACGAATTTTCCCAAGTTCAAAGTTATAGAGAACTCCTCTAATCTCGGATTTTCAAAGGCTGTGAACCAGGGATCAAAGTACTCTAAGGCTAAATTTCTAGCAATTTTGAACAATGATACCCTCGTAGACTCTAAATGGTTAGAATCATTCATTAATTTTGCTAAGGATAACAACGACTTTGGAGCATGTCAATCTAAGGTTCTTTTGCATGATTCCAGGGAAACCGTTAATACCGTTGGGAATGAAATTTTTTATCTGGGCCAGGGTTGGTCAGGTGGATATGGCCAACTTGAGAGATTATATCATGAAACTAAAGAAATTACCTACTGTAGTGGAGCCTCTATGTTTATAAAAAGAGAGGTTCTAGAACGCGTTGGTTATTTTGATGATGAAGAAGTTTTTATGTATCACGACGATTTAGACTTAGGTTGGCGCTTGTTGCTTTTTGGTTACAAAAACTACTTGATTCCAGAATCTATCGTTTATCATAAATATCAATATAGTCGAAACCAAAGAAAATATTACTTTTTAGAAGTCAGCAGATTTGTTTCCATAATAAAATATTATGAACTAAAAACATTAGTGTTGATTCTTCCTGCTATGTTAATATTAGAGGCAGGTATACTTGTTTTTTCTATACTTCATGGATGGTTCAATGATAAAATTAAAGCATACTTTTATATAATCTCTAACTTTAGTAGATTGCTGAGAAAAAGAAGTCTGGTTCAAAAGGCTAGGTGTATGTCCGATAGAGATATCTCAATGTACTTCAAAGGTGAAATAACTTTTAAAGAACTTAACAATGTATGTTTGCAATTAGTTAACCCTTTGTTTAATGTTTATTGGCACTCTGTACAAAAAATTCTTTAATTTAGGGTGTTTTTATGAAAATTGCTGAAATATCATCTACTTTTCCACCTTATTTAGCTGGAACTGGGAATGTCTGTTATCATAATTCTATTGAGCTGGCAAACTTAGGACATCAAGTTGACGTTTACACCAGTAATTATCCAAAAAATTCTTATAAATATCCTTCTAATATTAACGTCAAAAGATTAAATTACTTGTTTCGGATTGGAAATGCTCCTTTTTTGCCTCAGTTAACTTTGTTAAATAAATATGATATTATTCATCTACATTATCCGTTCTTTTTTGGAGCGGAATTTTTATATCTAAACTCTGTACTTCGAAATTCTAAATATGTTTTAACATATCATAATGATGTAGTTTCTGAAGGATTATTTGGATTATTTTTTAAGATTCATAAACATACACTAATGAAATTAATTTTAAGTAGAGCTGAGAAAATATTTGTTACTTCAGTTGATTACTCCAACAATTCCTTTCTTTCAAACATATCTAGAGAAAACCCTGACAAAATAATAGAAATACCAAATGGTGTTGATATCAATACATACAATCATGCTAATGACGGTTCTATTATCAAAAAAAAACTTCACATTGAAAATCAAAAAGTAATTCTATTTGTAGGGGCTCTCGATAAACCACATTTTTTTAAAGGTGTAAACGTTTTGCTAGATAGTTTTAAAAAGTTATATAGTTCAAATTATCATTTAATTATAGTTGGGGATGGTGACCTTAAATCAAGTTATATTGAGAAAGCAACTAAATTGGGGTTAAATTCTAACGTAACTTTCGCAGGCAGGGTTTCTAATGAGGATCTACCCTTATATTATGCGGCATCAGATGTTACAGTTTTGCCCTCTACCACAATGGGTGAAGCATTTGGATTAGTATTAGTTGAAGCCATGGCAACCGGAAAGCCTGTAATTGCAAGTAACTTGCCTGGAGTTAGGTCAGTTGTAGATGATGGCAAGAATGGTTATCTAGTTATTCCAGGAGACGCCAATGATTTGGCCTCTAAAATTGACTCTATCCTTAGTAGTGAAAAGATATGTTCTAAGTTTGGTGAGGTTGGAAGGGAAAAAGCTGTAAAAAAATACAATTGGCTCAATATCGCTAAGAAACTAGAAGCTACATTGCTTATTCTTGGAAAAAATAATTAATTACCTAATCATTGAGTAATGGTGAACTTGGTGAGTTTTGTGAAAAACAAAATTAAAGTATGTTATGTTGGAGACTATTCTGGAAATTTAGATGAAGGTATTAAAAACGTTTCCTATTATTTATCACATGGATATAGTAAAAAAATTCTTGTAAAAAGGGCAGACATCACTAAAATAAAAACTATTACTTTTTGGAAAGAAATATACAACTATAGACCAGATGTGATTCATTATTTGGCAGGGCCTTCAATATACAGTTTAATAATTTCAAAAATTTTAAAGATTGTTACTCGGTCAAAGGTCATAATCTCTGCAACTCATCCTAACTTAAATAAATTTTCCTTAAGTTTCTCAAGATTCTTAAAACCAGATTTACTGTTTGCTCAATCAGATGATAGTTTACTTATGTTTAAGGAAATTGGTTTTAATGTGAGGTATCTTTGCAATGGAGTGGATCTTGATAAATTTCATCAAGTTTCTCAGGAACAAAAAAAACAACTCCGCATAAAGTACGGAATTGATAATGATAAATTTACTGTTTTACATGTAGGACACTTGATTAAAGCGAGGAAATTAGACTTTTTAGAAAAGATCTCTGATAAAGATCTCCAATTTGTAATAGTTGTTAGTACTCATGCAGACATTGATGTGGATGTTGAAAGAAAACTGGAAAGCATGGGCTGTATTCTTTTTAAGGGATATTTTAAATCTATTGAAGAGTTTTTTCAATTGTCTGATTGTTATATTTTCCCTGTCACTGAAGGAGATAGTATATTAACCCCGCTTTCTGTTTTAGAGGCAATGGCGTGTAATTTACCTGTTATTACTACTAAATTTGGGGGTCTTACTAAGATGTTTAAGGAAGGGCAAGGACTCTATTTCCTCAAAGAGGATTCTGATGTTAATGGAATCTTATCCAATCTAAAAACAAATAGGTCTAAAATTGAATGTAGAAATATGGTACATGAGAGCTCTTGGAGCTATGTGAGAAGTGAGTTGGAGGGAATATATGAAGAACTTCTCTCAGAATAACTCTTCAATCTTTGGTAAAAAAAAGGGATTATTCATATGTTTTGCAGGAATTGACGGTTCTGGAAAAACTACGTTGTCTAAATCCTTAGTTAAAGATCTGGAAACTAAAGACTTAAGATTTTCTTATGTTTATAACAGATATATTCCTTTCACTTTAAGGCCATTCATGAAATTAGGAGAATTGATTTTTTTACGAAATCATAACTTCTTTGAGAATTATAGCAGTTACTCTCAAGCAAAGAAAAGTAATACAAAAAAACATCCCTTCTTAGGGAAGATATATCAATCTATACTTATAATTGACTATTATTTCCAAACTTTATTTAAAATAAAAATCCCTCTTCTTTTGGGAAAAAACATAGTATGTGATCGTTATATATATGATACAATAGTTACAGATTTATCTGTGGACTTTAACTATTCTAAATCAAATCTTGATTTTATTTCGAAATTAATGCAAAAATTCTTTCCTACTCCAGATTTTATTTTTTTTGTTGATGTTCAGGAGGAAGTTGCATTTCTCAGAAAAGATGACGTTCCTTCTATCGAATATTTAAGAGATCGAAGATCTTTGTTTTCACATTTGTCTTTTTTGTTTAATATGAAAAAGTTAGATGGTACTAAAAAAATTGATGATTTATTAAGAGATATTGAAAACGAGTTAGGAGTTTAAACAATGTCCAAAGTATTTTTATTCGGAATTGATTCTTTAGATCTTATTTTGTTAAATAAATTTAAAAATGAGCTTCCTAATTTTTCAAAGTTAATGGATAATGGTCCAAAAATCTCCATGACTTCTGTCGAGCCGCCAGACTCCGCCTCGGCTTGGCCAAGCATATTTACCGGATTAAATCCCGCTGAACATGGGATGGTTTATTTTGTTGATCCTTTAGATAAAGTCAGTTCAACTGTAAATGAAATTGTGGATAGTGCTCCTATTAAGGGTAAAGCTTTTTGGGATATTGCAGGTCAAAATGGCAAAAGAGTTTGTATATTGTTTCCTCATGTGTGCTACCCTGGTTGGGAAGTCAATGGAATTATGGTCGTCAGAGATGAAGTTGATAATCAAATAAAGTCATATCCTGAGAATATTGCCAGTGGAGTCAATGTTTCCGATTTAATGGTATTACAGGGTCTCCCTACTAATAATAAAAAACGACTAGAGTATATTGAGAAAGGTAAAAAATTAATTCTTAATGAAATGGAATTTTCTATTCAGCTTTACAAAAAAGAAGAATGGGATCTTTTCTTTACATACTCTTCTGTAATGGATTATATCTCCCATAATTTTTGGAACTATATGGATGACAAAGATCCTAGTTATTCTGGAGATAACAATCCTTTTAAAGATACAATAAAAAACTTTTATCTTTTGTATGATCAGGTTTTAGGCGAGTACTTAAGTTTGATTGATCCTGATACAATTTTCTTTGTATTTAGTGACCATGGACATGGAATGAGACCTCCAAAAGTATTTGATCTAAATAAATATCTTACAAAAATGAATTTATACTTTCCAAAAACGAAGGATAACAGGGTAAACCCAATAGCAACATCCTCTGGATTTCTCTTAAATAGTATGAAAGATTATGTAAATGAAAACCCTTGGACATGGAATTTTGCCATGAGAGGTTTGAACTTATTCCCAAATATAAGAAAAAAATTTACCACTCCTCCTTCAGTAGATTGGTCTAAAACAATTGCATATAGTTCTGATCAGTCAGGAATTAAGGCTTACAATTATGGTGGAGTTATAATTAATACTTTAGAAGATGAAGATTATGAACGTACAAGAAATCTTATTATTAATAAACTCAAAGATATCGAAGTAGATTCCAAAAAATTGTTTAGATTTGTTTGCAAAAGAGAGGATATATATTCTGGTCCATTTATATCAAAATACCCAGACTTAGTTTTTGAACTAACAGATGAGTATGGGATAGGACAGATACAAGGCTCTTCATTATTTGGAGAATGCTCTACACACAACATTCAACCAGGTAGTCATAAAAGATATAGTACTGTGTTCCTTACGTCAAATCTTAATCATTTTGGTAAACAAAATTTAACACTAATGGATATAAGAAATATAATTTTAAATCTCTTATAACCTTCTTTTTTATACCTCACATATATTTTTCATTTCTCAAAATAAGTATCGAGCAGACCTAAAAGTTAGAACTCTACTTAACATCTATAGATTACTATAAATTTGAAATTCGAATTACTAGCACTGAAATTCCAAAGTATATCTCCAAAACTTGATTTTTGGATCTGTCCCATAATTATGGATTTCCTTCCAATAAGGAACCATTTTGGAATCAAAGTACTAGTTTTAATATTTGAGATCTGTTATCTAAATTAAATAAACACTTCTTTAACTATATATTGGCTTAGATAACAGTAATTTATTGGCTGTATATTTAAGACCTTGAAAATATCCTTTATAAAAATAAAAAATTCTTTTAATGTCTCTATAATACAAAAGATAGTATAAAATGTACGTGGGCATTGTGACAGAGCTAAATAAAATTAAAAATATGGGTAATTGAAACTTAGTAAGATTTTTGTTACTAAATATAAATCTATTTTTTATTCCTCTCATCACAGCTACGTAATTTTGCTTGTGCCTATCAAACGAGGCTCCTACCTTGTGCCATATTTTTGCTTTAGGCACATATAGACATCTAAAGCCGTTTTTTCTCATTTGGTAACAATAATCAATATCTTCCCATTGTAAAAAATATTCTGTTGGAATTAGTCCTACCTTCTCAATTACTTGTTTTTGTATTAACATGCAAGCGCCAGCCACAAAGTCAAATTCTTGAATCGAATCAAATTTTCCGCTATCTTTCTGATTAGTACCTATCATTTTATGTTGCCCTAGATACACATTTAACTTCCCACCAACTGAAAATAAAGTATCAGGTTTGCTTAAGTAATATGTTTTCGGACTTGCTATTCCAACATTAGTTTCAGTTTCTGATACTTCTATTAGGGCATTTAAAAAATAAGGATCCACCACTATATCATTATTTAATATTAATATGTAGTCTGTCCCAGACTCTAAAGCAAACTTAATTCCAATGTTATTCCCTTCTGCATATCCGTAATTTCTATCATTTTTGATGACATAAATATAATCATTAAATCTTGATTTTAGTTCTTCAACATCATTTCCTTCTGAAGCATTATCTACAACTATTATTTTGTAGTCCTCATATGTTATTTTTTTCAATGATTCAATACACTTTATAGTATCTTCAAGTCCATTCCAATTTAATATTATTATACTTACATTTTTTTCCATTCTATCCCTCCTTAAACCCTAGTATAAATTATACCTATATCATTATTATACACAAGGTTAAGTTCAGGTGTATCAAATTTGTCGGTAAAGTTCTGAGCCGCTGATTTAAACACGTATGTATTACAATGAATTCCAAGCTTTTCATCTGCTAATCTTCTGGATAAATAAATATAATTTATTGACTCTCCTTTTATATTAATTTCATTTAATGATTTCACTGCTTCTTCTGTATTCTCTTTGTAATAAAGTGTTTCCAAATATTTTATTGTTTTATTGGGATCGCCTACATCTTCTACTCCTATTAACTTAAAAAAATCGTACAGTATTAAAGGAGTAACTATTCTATACTCACTAAATATGGTTGAATTTTGATTTATATTTCTAGAGATCCAGTTTAACGAGCTAAACTCAGAATATGTTAATTTATCTGTCTTTGGTTCTGAAGGCGGTGAAAAAGTAAAGATTGACATAATAACTGAGATCAATAATAGATATTTGATCAATTTAAGATATTTTGTTTTATCGGGAGACGTCAATATGACTATAAAAACAATCATGGATACTAAAAAAGAGTAAACGTTTGTTCTTGAATATATTCCTTGCAAACCTGCCCAAGCAAATATTCCTATTGAAAAAATAACTATAGAAGCTATCCACCCGCTTACACAAGAACTAACTTTTTCTCCTCCAATCAATGAATACCTTTTTCTAATGAAGTAATACATAAATATTAATATTGGTATTTGACTTAATATTATATTTATCACTCGATATATGAGATAAGAAGATGATGTATTTATTAAATAAGATGAAAATACTGAGGATCTATGATCAAAAAAAGAAGACAAATCTAAAGTAACTTTTACCATAAAATCAAAAAAGTTATTTGATATAAATATATAATATGATATTATTAGTATTATTGGTAGATATATTGTAGATAATTCATATCTTCTCAACTGTTTGTCTTTTAATATTAACTTAAAAATAAGCATAGATATCATTATACAAAGTAAAAATAAGGCTGCTGGTCGATGGATAGTAATTGTTGTTACAGTGAAAAAAACATATAAGAATGGAAACACTGGTGATTCTTTATATCTTAATAAACTATAAAATATAAATATCATGAAGGTCCATTCCATGCCCGTAGTTTCTGAAATTAAACTAAAGCTTGTCCATTTAATTGTCAACCAGTTTCCAAAAACGGCAAGTAAGTATATTAAAATGATCTCTACATAGTCTAACTTTCCTTTATTCTTATTCAAATAACTATATAAACTCAATATAGCAAAGGGAAATATTACTAACCCTTCTATTAAATAGAATCTATGGTATATCGTATATTGGTCTATAGTAGTAAATCCCATAATAATCAATATAATTGCAGGATAAACGTTTCTAGTTATATCATCTAGTCCAGTATATATTCCATAAGTATATGATGTTGTTATAATATTAGGATTTATAGAAATTATATGCCCATATTTAACAATATATTCTATTGGATATATTAGCCACACAGCCCAAGAACCTGGTATAGGGTGATATGTAACTGTTGGATATATTCTAAGATATGCACTCCAGATTAAGATATTGATAATTACTAAATATAAATTAAGTTTACTTAGACTATGAAGCTTCATTACATGCCACTTCCATGTTTCTTAAGTATTTTTCTTCTAATAATATCACTATTATATGATGGGGCATTCTAAACGAAAGATTTTTTTTCGTCAAAAAATTATAGTTTGAGTTTTAAAACTCAAACTTGTTGTTTTTGTAAAAGTGCATTTTTGAGTTGGTATTTAGATGTCTAGCTCCTTATTAGTGTTGATAACTCTTAAACCAGAAGCTTGATATTTATCGAGTTTCCATCGGTAGCTGATCATTGGTTTTTCGTGAACTGATATAGGGTGTTTGTTGGTTACTTTGGTTAGAGGGATAGTCAACTGCCCATCCTATCTGCAAGTGTTTATTCCTTTCATCAATGAAATTTTTGATAAGTCCAATTAATCGTAAATAATTTTCCTGAATTCTATTGCCAAATTATTACTTCAAGTGAAAAGTGTGCAAATTGGCTTTTTGGGAAAACTGAGTAATCTTCAGAAAATTTGATGTTTTTGTTCGATTTTGCTTTTTTATAGGGATAAACTTTTACTTGCGAATATAGTAAAGTCAAGATATTACCTCCTTAATAATTTTCCTTAGCTCCTTCGTCTCTCTATGAAGACTCATAACAGTAATCCCAACGAACAGTATACTGTAAACACAAAACCCAGTAACCCATGTTTTGGCTACTAAGTAGGTTTCCAAGAATACACCAATATATGCACCGATCACTACAATCCATTTTATAATCTCTCTGGAAGGGATAGTAATAAGACGTTGGAGAGCCAATTCATTGAGAAGGTACCAAAGGCTGAAGTTAACAACCGCCGTGTCAGCCATTGCGTGGAGTGTCCCGAAAAAAGATACTGCAAGCAAGTTGAGTATTCCTGCCCCAATGAGGGAGATCCCCGCGATAATGAAATATGTCCTCTGCTTTCTGTTTACCTTAAAGAAGTTGACATGGAGGATATTTATCTGTCCGCTGAACCCTACAGTGCAGAGAAGAATCGCCATTAGTGGAAGGCTGTTTGAATATTGAGGTAGATAATGCCTGATCCACACCGAAAAGGGAAAATAGGCAGCAAGTACTGCTGCCCAGAATATCACAAGGGCGGGTTTGAGAAGACCATATGCCTTTGTTCGCGTTTCAGTGCTAGATCCGGAAAGGTAGGGAAAAAATACTTGTGCTACTGCTTGGAGAAATACTGTAGCAAGGCTACACATTGTCACAGCGAAAGCATATACAGCAAACTGAGTTATGGGGAAGAAATATCCGACTGTCAATCGATCAATTGTTGCAAAGATTATTGCAGTGAAATTTCCAAGTAAAACAAAGATCCCAATCCCTATGTTTTCTTTTCCATACTGGATAAAGGATTTACTATAATTACTTTGGAAGAATAAACAGTCACGAATATAAAAGGCAAACAAAGACATTATAATAATTCCTGTAGCCATGGTTGCAAGGATTAGCGAGAAGTAACTGAAATAACCGCTAAAGAAAATAAGTAGAATAAAGACAATAAATAATAATCCTCTTCCTATGTTCGCTGCGGTCATAACTTTAAAGCGTCTTGTTGCCTGCGCTATAAAGAGAAAGAATGTGAGCATATTGAGGATGATGGCATTGGCAAGCACGGCGAAAACGATCTTCTTGGAGGGTATATCGATAAATCCGACAATTATCACAAGGGCTCCGACAATAAGACCCTGTTCCAGTAGAATAAACCTAAAGGCTGTAGGAATCTCTTCTCTGAGAACTTCAAGGTTTTTTCCCGCCCACCTTACAAGAATGCCATCTAGGAACCCAAAGTGCAGGATGCCTACGTAAGTCGTGTAGAGTAGGAAAAGCTGCCAGTGACCATATTCAACTGTAGGTAGATATTTAGGAATAATCAGGCTCTGGATAAATCCGAAGATTAGAAGGAAGACCTGTCCGGAGGAATAAACTAGGATATCACTACTGAACTTTTTAACATTGAAATTGTTGCTAAACTCTGTTTTATGGTTCACTTACTTGCTCCTCTGAGAAAAGCACAGGCTAATTCTCTTTTCCTATCTTCGTTTTTATTTCAGTCGAATACCCCGCTAGCTTGCTGCGTGGATGGAAAACTTCCCCGATAACCATTAATGGTAATATAATATATCAATTCAATTTTTGGGCTGTGAATTTCTGCTCAAACTAAATTGTTTAGGGTTAATGTTTACTACGAAATTTGGAGCGGGCGCGCAAACATACCGTTGCTTGCAGCGGGGCGCCACCGCAACTTTGATTTCTCATCTGTTGATGGTATTTCAGAAAAAGTTCTATTTATTTGGACTATCCAATCTGTTCTTCTGAATCATCAGGCTGGATCTTAATAAACTTTCAAACGTCCCTGCATCACTCCAGAAACCCTCAAGAACTCCATACTCCATGGCTCCTCTGTTTACGTAATAATTATTTACATCCGTTATCTCAAGTTCCCCTCTTCCGGAAGGCTTGAGTGTCTTAATTGCATTAAAAACCTCAGAATCATAGATATAGAGTCCTGTGACCGCAAAATTAGATTTAGGCTCTTTTGGTTTTTCCTCAATCCCGATTACTTTTTCACCCTTCAGTTCCGCTACTCCAAACCTGTGAGCATCAGCCACTTCTTTTAAGAAAATCTTGGCACCGTCATTAAAGGTTGCAACATCTTCTTTGATGTTGTCCTGGAAGATGTTGTCCCCAAGAATAACAGTTACACTGTCCCCCTCTACAAAATCTTCAGCTAAACTAAGTGCCTGGGCAATGCCTCCAGATTTTTCCTGAATTTCATAGGTAAAATGCACTCCAAAATCCACACCGGAACCCAATAGTTCAAGAAAATGTCCTGCATGCCCTCTTCCGGATACGATCATAATGTCTTTTATTCCGGCGTTTATCAGGGTCTCCATCGGGTAATAGATCATTGGTTTGTCGTAAACCGGCAAAAGGTGCTTATTAGTAACTTTAGTTAGAGGATACAGTCTGCTGCCTGTACCACCTGCAAGTATTACTCCTTTCATATATTTCTCTCCTGCAAATAGTTCTTAAGTGCTTCTCTCCAATGTCTCATGGATTCGGTTTTAGTGTTCACAAGAACTGAATATTTTGGCCTTTTTGCCTTTCTTGGAAATTCTTCACTTGTACAGGGAATTACATTATCGATAATAGAAGAAGCAAATTCATACCAGGAACATATGCCATCATTAGTAATATGATAAATTCCAGAATCAAGTTCGATTATTTCTCTTATTTTGTTGGCAAGGTCCATTGTATAGGTGGGTTTGCCGAACTGGTCGTTGACAACCTTAACAATATCCATTTCCTTGGATAACTTTAGCATAGTTTCGACGAAATTTTTTCCATGTATTCCAAAAAGCCAGGAAATTCTTACAATCCTGTAATCATTCATGTTCTCAATGATTTTCTTTTCACCGAGAAGTTTTGAATGGCCGTATAGATTAATCGGATTTGGGATGTCAGACTCTACATACTCTTTTTTGGAACCGTCAAATACATAATCAGTACTGAAATGAACGAGTTTTGCACCTGCTTTGGAGCAGGCTTCTGCAATGTATCCCGGTCCATATCCATTGACCTGAAACGCAAGTTCCTTGTTGTCTTCACAGCCGTCCACATTGGTATAGGCTGCTGCATTTATCACAACATCAGGTTTTATTTTTAGAATGGATTCAATAACCTGCTCTCTGTCTGTAATGTCGAGGTCATGGTGTGTCAGTCTAACAGCATCGGGAAAGACTTTGCACAGGTCTGATCCGAGCATTCCGTTAGAACCTATAATCAGCGTTTTAGTAATGGCTCCCACCACCATCTGTTTCCAACATACCATTTGACTGTCTGTTCGAGAGCGGCATCAAAATCATATTGAGGTTTCCAGCCCATTTTTTCCAGTTTGCTGCCGTCAAGGGAGTACCTGAAGTCGTGGCCTTTTCTGTCTTTAACATACTCGATTGAAGATTCATCCTTGCCAAGCATTTTAAGAAGGCGGTGCGTGATTTCCAGGTTTGTAAGTTCGTTTCCGCCGTCTATATTGTAGATTTCCCCGTTGCTTCCGTTGTGGAGGACAAAATCTACCGCAGAACAGTGGTCTTCCACGTAGATCCAGTCCCGGATGTTCATGCCTGTACCGTAGACAGGGACTTTCTTTCCTTCCATTAACCTGCTGATGAAAAATGGAATTAATTTTTCCGGGTACTGGTAGGGACCAAAGTTGTTTGTGCATCTGGTAATGCATACCGGCAGTCCGTATGTAGTGTAGTAGGACATTGCAAGGAGGTCTGAGCCTGCTTTGCTTGAAGAATAGGGACTTGAAGGGTTCAAATTGTCTGTTTCGGTAAAAGAGCCTTCCATTGTGCTTCCGTAAACCTCATCAGTAGAAACATGAATGAATTTTTTGATCTTATTTGCAAGGGCACTCTGGAGAAGAGTGTTTGTCCCGAGCACATTCGTCCTCACAAAAACCGAGCCGTCCTCAATTGAGCGGTCAACATGGCTTTCGGCTGCAAAATGAACTACCTGATCTACTTTCTTCATGACCTCATTAACAATTACAGGGTCACAAATGTCACCTTTGACAAAAGAGTAGTTCTGGTTGTCTTCAAGGTCTTTGAGGTTTGCGGGGTTTCCTGCATAGGTCAGTTTATCAAGGTTTACAATTTGATAATCCGGATATTTTTTCAGCATATAACGGATAAAATTGCTGCCTATGAATCCGCAGCCGCCTGTTACAAGCAGTTTCAATTGAGTCACCTTTT
>Ga0208826_1002087_pt1 | contig 15326 bp, 14 predicted proteins | sample AD_UKC115_MetaG_FD_184451 | JGI IMG/M metagenome (GOLD analysis project Ga0208826, IMG submission 184451) | Active sludge microbial communities of municipal wastewater-treating anaerobic digesters from Hong Kong - AD_UKC115_MetaG (SPAdes)... | ecosystem: Engineered > Bioreactor > Anaerobic >...
GAACTGCCATCTATACTTCAGAACAAAATAGATTCCAAACGCTTGAAATTCAATCTAATTATTTGTGGTTCTTCTCAACAGCTAATGTATGGTTTGGTTTTGGATGCAACATCTCCACTTTATGGGAGAGCCGATGCAATTCTTAAAATTACGCCAATAAAAGTGCCATATATTCAAGACGCTCTTGGCGTTTCGGCTGTTGAAGCAGTGGAGGAGTATGCTGTTTGGGGCGGAGTGCCACGATACTGGGAGCTGAGGGAAGGCTATGCTAATCTGCGTGAAGCTATTGAAAACAATTTATTATCAGTGAACGGAACTCTGTATGAAGAACCTTTAAAACTCTTCAAAGACGATATTAATGATATTGTTAAAACTGCGACTATTATGTCGTATGTGGGAGCAGGAGCGCACCGCATGTCCGAGATAGCGGGAAGAAGCGGTGAAATTGCAACAAATCTTTCAAGACCGCTTGCCAAAATGATTTCATTAGGGTACCTGACCAAAGAGATCCCTTTTGGAGAGAATGAAAAAAACTCAAAGAAAAGCCTTTATAAAATAAGCGACCCGTTTATGAACTTTTATTTCCGGTTTGTCATTCCTAACAGATCTTTTATTGAGATAGGCCGGATATCTCCGATACTGGCAGATCTCGACGCTCACTTTTCTGACTTTGTGAGTGAGTATTGGGAAAAGCTTTGCCGTGAAACCGTTTCAGGGAATGAACTAGACGGGATAACATATGGAATTGCCCGACGTTGGTGGGGCAATGTTTCAAGAGAGGAACGGATTGAGTTGGATGTTGTTGCAGAGTCATCAGACAAAAAATATTTGCTTGTGGGTGAGTGTAAATGGACAACCCAAGAGAATAGCGGTCGTCTGTTGGCAGAGCTAAAGGAAAAAGCCCAAAAATTACCTTTTGCCAAAAACCATACAATTATTCCAAAACTGTTCCTGAAAAATATCCCTGAAGGAACGTTGACGGATGTGTTGCTTCCGGAAGATGTTATGAAGAAGTAATGTTCTTTTTCATTCAAATGACAAATAAGTTAAACTAAAACGAGTTATAATGGCAAACAAATTATTTCATACACGTTTGTCAGTAATAATGCTAATAATCAATTTAATACTATCAGCAACGAATACGATTATTGCCCAAACGCCCAAAGAGAATGATATTCAAAAACATGAAGGGTTTTGTCTTTTCGATACCCGGTTTACAGACTACAAATCTACAAACACCCCATATGGAAAGGATTTGTTAAAAGAATGGGTTATGCTTTCCAGGCCGAAGGTATAAAAATAGGATTTTATTACTCTTTGCTGGACTGGCATCATCCGGACTATACCATAGATAGAAATCATCCTCGAAGTCAAACATCTGATTCCGCCTATGCAGCTGTTAACAAAGGGAAAAACATGGATGTCTATAGAGAATATGTTAAAAATCAGGTGACAGAATTATTGACCAATTATAGAGAAGTAAGTATTATTTGGCTTGACTACTCTTTCACTGCTCCTTTCAATATGACCAGTGGATTATCCTCAAAGGAGAAGCTGGTGGATACATTCATCCCCCTGGAGACTTCCAAAGAATAAATGTTCCATGATTCCTGCACTTTGGGGGTAAAGTGAATTTCATAAGTTTTCCGGATATTTTCTCACATCTGATTTCGCATTTAACAACATCCTGTGCCCTGCTGATAAATGAAAAACACAGTAATAAAACTATCAGACTTGTTCACTTTATTCTTCTCTTCTTTATTTCATCGTTTTCTTCATTGTTACCTTTGTCCTTCGCTTCATTAGTTGTTTCATTCTTTGCTTAAGTGTTTACTCTATTTCCGGATAAGATATACATGTCTGTATCGTCCTGAAAAAAGTTGACAGGTTATTAGTCTATAATAATTTGTTTGAGCGCAGTATATCGAATAGGCTGTCGCGCCCTATATCAAAACCTAAACCTATCAACATCGATAACAACTTCTGACCTCCAAGCCTGGGAAAATCTTTTTCGCTTCTGATCTCTTCAACTGCTGAGATGATTACTGCTTCGTCCACTATGTATCTTTCTTGGACTACTTTGGATTTGTAGTATGCTTGTCTCGAATAGCCGAATCGGTCGCAGAGATTCTCGACACTCACTCCTTTGTGGTTTTCTTTAAGCTCTCCGACGACCCGGCTCCTGGTTTTTTTGACAAATCGATCCCGTATTGACAGCGGCTCTGGTAGACAGATTAACCCATAAGGCTTATCGGATAGATAAGAACGGAAAATCATACAGACTGAAAGAAACCAGACAAATGATTGGTGAAAAATGAAAACGGTAGTGAAAATAAGAGCACCTGTTTTATGGTTTTTGGGGTACCCCAAAAACCATAAAACAAACTTGGAGATTATTTTAAATTGGTATACTTTTAGAGTATACAATAAACACGTACGCAAAAAGCAGCAAAAAAGAGGGAAATGTAGTTATGATAAAGAAATTTGGACTACTCACAGCCATTATTCTGCTTTCATTTTCTTCATTCTCACAGCCAAGGGGAAGCCTGAGAGCCGATATTACTTTATCTGTCAGAGATAGTCTCACGGATGCACCGTTGGAATTGGTAACGGCTGTGTTGTCTAAAATTGACCAAAAACACAAGAAGGAGATATTCACCTATGCAATTTCTGACAGCTCCGGAAACATCAAATTCAATAGAATTCCCGCATCTGACTATGAGATTTCTCTTCAGTATATGGGCTATTTTATGAAAATTGTCCCTGTTAAAATTGATGTAAAAGAGTTGATTGAAGGCAATAATAAATTCGACCTTGGTGTTATCAAATTACGTGAAAATGTTGTTGAACTCAATGCAGTGACCATCAGGGAGCATGTTGCTCCAATAAAATATCTGGGAGATACTATTCAGTATAATGCAGCAGCATTCAAACTAACAGACACCGATGTTCTTGAAGATTTTTTTAAGAAGCTGCCTGGATGGAGTGTAGATAGAGATGGAAAAATCACAGCCAATGGTAAAGTAATTGAACAGATAACTGTTAATGGAAGAATATTTTTCCTGAACGACCCTGTATTTGTCAGCCGTAATCTGCCTGCAAAATTATTAAAAAACATAAAACTGTTTGAAAAGCAGTCTGAGAGATCAACGTTCACAGGAATTGATGACGGTGCCAGGACAAATACTGTAGATGTTACCATCAAAGAGGATATGCTTAACGGATGGGTAGGAAGCATTAAGGCTGGCGGAGGAACAGATAAGCGTTATAAGACAAATGACTTTATTGCTAACTTCAACAAATACAATCAAATTGCAATTGTTGGAAATGCATCAAACCTGAACGAAGCCCCTATGATGCCAGGCGTGGCAGTATCATCCGGTTTATCAAGAAATTACTCAATTGGGAGCAATATAAACCTTTCAAATAAGAAGAATAATTTTGAAGCCGATATTTCATACAAGCTAAACGATAAATCCATTTTTAATGATAATGAAGTTCACAGGACAAACTTTTTAAAAGACAGTATATTCGTTTATGATAAAAGCTCCAGAAGTGACAATTCAAATATAAACCATCTTCTTTCTGGACAAATTAATTGGAGCGGTAAAAAGAGCAAGATATCAATAAATCCAAAAGTTATGATGGTATATGGTAATTACTCAGATTCTGTAAAATACAGGACAATCGGCGGTTTCTCGGGTGTCACTATCAACGAGGGAGAGAGTGTAAACTCTGGTAGGAGGTCTATTGAAAATTTTTCGACAGATATCCAGTATATTACAAAAACAGGCAAGAGTATGAGGACATTCAGCATAAAAGGGACTGTTGGGATAGATAAACGGGAGAGCGAAGGGAAAAATAAAATATTGAACAGATCAGATCAACAGTACTTTACTGATGACAAATCCTTTGATGTATCGGCCAAAGTATCCTATACCGAGCCAATTACTAAAAAAATAATATTCGGCTCAAACTACAGTATAGCATCCTCAATATATTCGAAGAGTAAAGAGACTTATAATTCAGATAATAACGGCAATTATTCAGAACTTGATTCGCTTTTGTCTGCTAACTCAAACAATATTGAGTTAACACAAAATATTGAGTTCTATCTTCAGAAACCCAAAAGAAAAGATGAAGTTAGCTATTTTATGCTTGGAGCATCAATTTTGCCATCATATTTAAAGAGAGATAGTCATCAACAAGAATTTGACAAATGGTTCTGGAATATTTCTCCAAATGCTGAGTATAGATTGACAACTAAAGACTTTCTCTCTATTTTCCTTAAATATTCAGGAAATGTAAGGACTCCTTCTCTAACATTAATGATGCCCATTCCGGATAACACAAATCCTTTATTAATCAGATTGGGAAATTCAGAGTTAAAAAGCGAGTATGAGCACAATGTTAATCTATCTATTAGAAAAATCACATCGCTTTCAGGTGGATTTGGTTATGGTATTCTTTTAACAACAAAAGCATCTTATTTTAAAAACAGAATTTTGAATAAATCATGGTTTGATGAAGATGGAATTCAATATACTATGCCAATCAACTACAGCGGAGACTATTTCATAACTTCAAACCTGCACTGGGAACAACCTTTCTTCAAAGGAGTTTTAACAATTGCAAATATTATAAACGGAGGGCTTTATAATAATATTTCCTTTGTCAACGGAGAGAAAAACACAACTAAAAGGAATGTCTTAGGAGAAAGTCTTAATCTCACTTTGAAACTAAATAAAATATATTTTCAGACAAAAGCGACATTTAATTATGAGCTATCTGTAAATTCAATCTTTCCAGAGAAAAAAACAAAAACTTGGAGAAATGTAATTGAGGGATATATCAGCTATTCGATGCCTTTTGATATTACTTTTAAATCAGACATCGCTTATCAGTACTTTAAAGGTTATACAGCTCAGTACGACAAGCCATATCTTCTCTGGAATGCAGAAATTTCCAGGCCTTTAATCAAAAACAAGCTGACAATAAGCTTCTCTGCAAATGACATCCTTAATCAAAATAAAAACATTCAACGAGAGGTAACCGATTTCTATATCCAGGAGACGCGCTATAACACTGTCCGTCAATACTTCCTTTTCTCATTGACCTATAAATTCCTTATAGGTGGTAAGACAGGCGCATTTAAAGAAAGAGCAAATTCTGTAATTAGATCAAACGAGACTATAACTTACTAATCTGTAATATTGGAGTTGCTAGCTTAAATAGGCCAATTAGATTTGCAATTCCAGCCACAAATTGTGACTTTATTTAATTAATGGTTAAGCTTTTTATTTAGCTTCCATGCCATGTACAGTTCTGTCACACCGTAAATCAGCGAAAATATGCCAATAAAGATCAGAATAGTCTGTGCGCTAGTAAAAGGATTGGTAAACAGAACAATTCCTCCAATGATCATTAGCATTGAAATAGAGAAATAAATCCATGACCACCCATAATCGTGTCGAATACTTAACGCACTGATTAATTGAAAAATACCTATTAACAGAAAACCAATGCCAATGGCAATGACAAAAATATTAACCATCATTGTTGGCAACAGTACAAAAAACAATCCGAAAATAAGATTGAATAAGGCATTTGCCGTAAAGATGTTTTTAGTAACTCTCACCTGACTGCGAAGAGAAAAAACAAAAGAGACTATTCCACTAACCAAAATCAATATCCCGATGCAGATAACAAAACTCCGCAATGTAATATCCGGCATAAAAACAGCCAGTCCGCCTATAATCAAGGCAATAATACCTCTGATAAGCGATTCATGTGATGTTGTAAAAAAATGATTTTTCATAAATACGATGTTATTTATCTAGTAACACTGAATTTTTAGAGCGTTTATAAACAAAATTCTTGATTCTTGATCAAAATTAATGTTTTTTTGCTTTCCATTGTCAATTGTACAATTTTGGTGTACAAAATGCCAATCTGGAATTTATAACTTAGCATGGACAAAGAGTTAAGCAAAAAACTTAACTTTAAGACATGAAAGGCAATCGTATGCACTATGATCGTAAATTCAAGGAAAATGCGGTCAAATTAAGTTATCAACGGGACAATCTCAATGATCTGGCACGTGAATTAGGAATCCGGACAGAGTTAGTTTATCGTTGGCGCAGGGAATTAAAGGAGTACGGCACCGGGAGCTTTTCCGGACACGGAGTTCCCAACCTTACTCCAGAGATGAAGGAGCTTTCTGATCTCAAGAAACAGATTCAACGTATAGAGACCGAGAATGACATATTAAAAAAAGCTTTGAGCATCATCTCCAAGAGCGACCGTTGATTTACAGGTTTATATTTGATCATGAGTATAAATGGACGATTGAGATGATGTGCAGGGTATTGATGATAAAACGGAGCAGCTATTATGCATGGAAACACAGGAAAGACGGTAAAACTGCCTCATACCGGGACACTCTTGAGAAAAACATAAAAGAGGAGTATTCCCTGTCGAAAAGTCGTTATGGAAGTCCAAGAATAACAACCGAATTGAACAGTAAAGGAATAAAAGTTTCCAGAAAGACAGTTGCCAAGTATATGAAAAGGATGGGTATAAGAAGTAAATATTCGAAAAAATACAGGACTACAACTGATTCCAACCATAATTACCCGGTTGCTGAGAATATTCTCAACAGGGAATTCAATGTTGCCGGACCAGGCAAGGCATATGTGTCGGATATAACATATATTCCTACAAACGAAGGATTTATCTATCTTACAAATGTGTTAGATCTTTTTGACAGGAAGTTCATCGGGTGGTCAATGAGTAACTGACTGAGTTGCCAGGAAACTGTGATACCTGCCTTGAATATGGCATTAAAACGCAGGAAAAAATGCAAAGACCTGATTTTTCATTCAGACAGGGGCATTCAATATGCCTGCAAAGCGGCGGTAAATACCTTGGAATCTTACAACATAACACAAAGTATGAGCAGAAAGGGGAACTGTTGGGACAATGCCGTTGCCGAGAGTTTTTCAAGAATTGCAATCTTTGAATACATCGAACTGTGGTATAATAAAAAACGAAGACACTCTGCTCTTAACAACCTCACAATAGATGAATTCTGGAATAATTTTTATAAAACAAAAACTAATTTATTAAATGTTGCTTAACTCTTTGTCCAAATAAAGTTTGCAATTCCAATCTTCTTTACTTTGTCATCTGTGCCAGATGAGCAGTTATGATAAATCTCTTAATGTAACTTATTCTTTTACTACATGTCTTTTTCAATAGGTTTCCCTTTTGCGTAAATTTAAACACTAATTAGTCGCTACACGAATGGTATAGTTTTGGGTTATATAACATTAAAGAATTAATTTGATATTTTCTTGTAGAATTAATAAAAAATTATGACTTTTGGACAAAATTTGGCCAATGAAGAACATAAACAAATGTTGTACATTTGGAGAACGTCTAAGGACTCTACGACAAAAGTCAGGTCTTACACTCAAAGAAGTTGCAAAGAGTATTGAAATTGACACATCGCTTCTCGCAAAAATTGAAAGAGATGAGAGAATTCCCACTAAACTTCTGATTATTACTATTGCTGACTATTTTAAAGTGGATGCCAAGGAACTTATTAATGAATTTATGAGTGACCAGATTGCTTACAAAATATTGGATGAGGAATCAGACATTGATATATTGAAGGTAGCAGAAAAAAAATTTAAATATAGAATTACAAAACATTAATAAATGGTAGAATTATTGTCAATACAAGAAGCAAGCCAATGGGCTACTAAATATTTAAACAAGAATGTAACTGCTTCTAATATATCTTATTTAATTCAATATGGTAGAATTAGAAAAATTGGCGATAATGGTTCAACTAAAGTATTAAAAGAAGATTTGCTGGAATATTTCAAACACAAAAATAAATCTCGACAAGAAGAATGGAAAGAACAGCTTGGAGAAGATTTGAATTGGTCATTATCTTTCGAACAATACAAGGAAACTGAGACCACAAAGCATGTTCACAGACTGCATCCATATAAGGGTAAATTTATTCCTCAATTAGTTGAATACTTCTTAGACGATCATATTGATAAATTTAAAAAAGAAGTTTATTTCAGGCCTGGGGACATTGTTTTAGACCCATTTTCAGGGAGTGGAACAACAATGGTTCAAGCTTGCGAATTGGGAATTCACGCTTTAGGAATTGATGTTTCAGCATTTAACGCAATGATTGGTAATTGCAAAGTTGATAAATACAATTTTGATAATGTTCAAGGTGAAATTAACAGAATCTCTGCTGCATTAAACAAATTTATTGCTAACTCAAATGCAGTAGAATTTGAAGAAAAATTGCTCCAAGAATTGTATTCATTTAACAATAAATATTTCCCCGTACCTGAATATAAATATAAAGTTAAAAGAAATGAAATTGATGAAAATTCTTATGGAGCAGCAAAGGAAAAAGAGTTTTTGCCTATTTATAACAAACTAGTTAAAGAATACAACATTAAGCTTCGTCAAGAAAAAGAGGAGTCGTTTCTTGACAAGTGGTACTCACAGCATATCCGTAATGAAATTGAATTTGTTCATAATGAAATCAAAAAAATTCAGAATACGGAAACGAAGAAAATAATATGCTTAATTCTAAGTAGGACTGTAAGAAGTTGCAGGGCGACTACTCATGCTGATTTAGCTACACTGTTGGAACCAATTACAACAACCTATTATTGCAGAAAACACGGTAAAATATGTAAACCATTATTTTCAATAGTGAAATGGTGGAACACATACTCAAGGGACACAATATCAAGACTTAAGCAATACGACAAACTCAAAAAAGACACATTTCATACTTGTTTAACAGGTGATAGCAGAAATATTGACATTGTTAAGCTACTGAGCATTGACAATCCTGAATTTGCCAAGTTAGTCTGCAAGCAAAAAATTAAAGGTATTTTTTCTTCACCTCCATATGTTGGTTTGATAGATTATCATGAGCAACATGCTTATGCCTATGATTTATTTGGATTTGAAAGAAAGGATGGACTTGAAATCGGGCCACTATACAAAGGACAAGGGACAGAAGCAAAACAAAGTTATATACAAGCAATTTCAGACGTTTTAAATAATTGTAAAAATTATCTTATAGATGACTACGATATTTTTCTTGTGGCAAACGATAAGTACAATATGTACCCAACTATTGCAGAAAAATCAGGAATGAAAATCGTTAACCAATTTAAAAGGCCCGTTCTAAACAGAACAGAGAAAGATAAAGGAGCTTATGCTGAGATAATTTTTCATTTAAAAAATAAATAATAAATGCCACTAACTAATAAGCAAAAAGAAAATATATCAATAGAAGTAATTAAAACATTAGTGACTCGTTTTGAAAGTTTTCCAGAAGATGCTTCGAATAATAGGAATGCTCCTTTTCATGAAGCGTTCCTGAGAGCTTTCTCTGACAAACTGGATAGCAAAGTGCCTGATACTCCATTTTTCATTAGTCTCAGTAGTTGGCTTCAGGGGTTAAACACAACACTCGGTCAAACTTTTTTTGAGAAAGTAGCACATTATCTGAGCAATGGCGAAAAAAGAGAATACACATCAAAAAAATTAGGCAATCTGCAAATATCTCAAAATCAAAAACTTAATATTAATAATATTATAACAAATTTAAGTAATTCTGCTGTAATCCCTAATTTGGATACAGAAAATAATTTGATCTTTCAGAATAACAATGAAGATATCATGGTTAATGCGATAGATTTTTCAGCAGACGTGTTTATAGAAGATATCAATTCTATTACCGCAATTGAATTAAAATCTGTTAGACCAAATTCAGGTGAAATGCGTGGAGAAAAACAAAAAATTCTTGAAGGAAAGGCAGCATTATATAGAAGGTTTCCCAATAAACAAATAAATTTTTTTATTGGCTTTCCATTTGATCCTACTGTAAATCCGGTCAATGAGCCCAATACTAGTTTTAATAAAGAAAGATTTCTGGATTCAATTATTAATATGAGAAAGTATTTTGCACCAAATGAGACATTAGTTTCCAGCGAATTATGGGATATGCTTTCAGAGCAACAAAATACAATGGAAGATATTTTAACAATAATAAACTCAATTTCCACTACATCATTCCTCACTAAATTTCAACTTTTATGCGATAACGAAAAAAGATTAACACCTGAGTATAAAAATCAATTAACTGAATGGAATTTATTTTCAGAAATTGAATTAATCAACAATAATGATAAAATTATACAAGCTATTGAAAATGATACTACATTAATAAGGACATTCAACAAAAACGCATTTGATAACAAAGGAAATTATAATTTAGAAAGGTATTCAACTTTAGAAAAAGTTATACATACAAATCCCAATTAATTTATCATAGCATCATAAGGAAGGCGTTATTAAAAATTTTGTAATATTATTTATACTATTTATCTTTGCAACCCTAAAAGAAAAGTCTGTTCTTATTGTTGTTTGAATTAATCGGGGTGTGGCGCAGTTGGCTAGCGCACCTGCTTTGGGAGCAGGGGGTCCTCCGTTCGAGTCGGAGTACCCCGACAACAAAAAAGCCTGCAAATATTTGCAGGCTTTTTTGTTAACTGTATCTGGATAAATGACTAATTTTGCACAACTTGAGCTTTTACAAAAATGACGAGAAACAAAAAAAACATCATTCTCACTCTACTTATCTTTCTGTCAATTAACAGTTATGCGAAGGAAGTAAATAGAATTATTTCACTTGCACCTTCTATCACTAACATGATTTATCTTTTAGAAGCACAGAATAAACTCGTCGGATGTACCAATTACTGCCTCGAAGGTGTAAAGGACGGGAAAAATATTGTAGGCAATGCCATAGACGTCAATGTTGAAAAAGTATTCCTTTTAAAACCTGATATAGTTTTTACAGCGGGCCTGACCAAACCCTCCACTATTGAAGCATTGAAAAAGCTGAACATTAATGTTCTAACATTTCCGAGTGCCAAAACATATACTGAAATATGCGAACAGTTCATCACAATTGCAGGTTATACGGGCAGAGAGCAGTTGGCAAAAAAAATAGTGGAATACCAAAAGAGAAGGCTCGACAGCATTAAAAAATCAATTCCGAAAGGGGAAAAACCTAAAATTTTCATAGAACTTGGAGCAAAACCGCTTTTTACCGCCGTCCCAAACACTTTTATGGATGACTTTATAGCTCAGGCAGGAGGCATTAATATAGCCACTGATATTAGCACCGGAATTATTACACGTGAAAATGTAATATTAAAAGATCCAGACGCCATTGTTATTGTTATAGTAACCATGGGCATAGTGGGTGAAGAAGAAAAAGCGGTATGGAAAAGATATAAGCAACTTTCTGCCGCCAGAAAAGGAAAAATATTTACTGTTGACCCTTACAAGTCTTGTGGCCCAAATCCAGTAACTTTTGTCGATGTTGTTGAAGAACTTGTTACAAAACTTTACAAATGAACCGTTCTAAGTATATTAAATGGGGACTTTGGCTTATTACATTTTTGCTGATTGCAGTAATGACAGTAATATTCTCTCTTGCAAAAGGAGAGATAGATATTCCTTTGTCAAAAATATACAACATTCTTATTAATAGAAATAACGATCTCGAATATACAGTTTTAAAAGAAATTAGACTGCCAAGAATTATTCTTGGACTTTCTGTAGGAGGAGCATTAAGTCTCGCTGGGGTAATACTTCAAGGTATATATCGCAATCCTCTGGTTGAACCATACACTCTAGGAATTTCAGGTGGAGCCGCCCTTGGAGTTGCATTCGCAATAGTAGCCGGTCTTAATTTTTCAGTCGGTTCTTTTATGCTTCCTGCTTCTGGTTTCGTTGGCGCTTTAATTACCGTCTTTCTTGTGTATATTTTGAGTGTCCGAAAAGGCAAAATTCATACTCAAAACATGCTCCTGATTGGTGTAATGGTCAGTTTTATAGCCTCTTCAGCAATTATGTTTATTATGGCAACAACAACCAACGAAAATCTTCATAATATAGTCTTTTGGGTAATGGGTTCTCTAGATGAAACAAACAAGGATTTAATAAAGGTGGCTGTAATAGTTTCTATGCTTTGTCTTTTAATCTCCTATATTTTTATCGATCCTCTCAATGCTCTCCGACTGGGTGAAGATAAAGCAAGACACTTGGGCATTAATACAGATCTCTCTATTAAACTCCTGTTTATTATCTCCTCTCTTCTTACAGGAATGTGTGTCTCAATAGCCGGTGTTATAGGTTTTGTTGGGTTGATAATCCCTCAATTCATGAGGCTTATTGTAGGTTCTGATTTTAGAATATTACTAATCAGCTCATTTCTTACCGGCGGAGGATTTATAGTTTTTTGCGATACTCTTGCGCGAACAATTGTAGCTCCAAATGAACTTCCTGTGGGAGTTATTACCGGAATCATTGGTGGAATATCATTTATTGCGATATTGATAAATCTCAACAAAAACACGAAAAATATATGATATTAAGAAAATGGGAGATTTTTTTGTTATAGATAATATTTCGTGTGGATATGGAAATAAATTCAAGATATCTGAAATTAGTATTAGTGTAAATCAAGGAAACTTTCTTGGAATCATTGGCCCTAATGGATCCGGAAAAACAACACTCTTCAGGGCTATAACTGGAGATTTGAAAATAGAGAGCGGTTCAATCAAATTAAATGGGAAAAATCTTAAAAAATTCTCCCAGAAAGAGAGGGCCCAAAATATAGCAATAGTGACACAGGACATTGAAAGTCCTGATATAACAGTCGAGGATTATGTGTTAATGGGAAGACTGCCTTTTCACAAGGGGTATCAGTTTTTTGAAAGCAAAGAGGATGTCAGAATAGCAGAAAAGTATATGAAAATGACGGCTGTTAATAAAATGAAAAATAAATATCTCTCTCAATTAAGTGGTGGAGAGAGACAAATGGTTGCAATTACAAGGGCTCTTGTACAGGAGCCCAAACTTCTTTTGCTTGATGAACCAACATCTCATCTTGATATTGCACTACAAATCCAGATTCTTAATCTGGTACAACAACTTAATGCAGAATTGGGTCTGACAGTCTTGATGATTATTCACGATCTTAATCTGGCAGGAGAATATTGTGACGAACTAATCATGATGAGTAATGGTAAAATAAAGGATAAAGGTTCTCCGGAAAAAGTTCTTACCTATTCAAACATCGAAGATGTATACGGTACAGTTGTATTTACTCAACCTAATCCTTTATCAGGCAGACCAGCAATTTTTTTGGTCTCAAAAAGAATACTCAATAGTATAAACAACACAAAATGAGAGTAGATATTCACGTTAACCCTGAATTTAGTTCATTGACACAATTTGTTGAACTGCTGCCAGATAATTTTGATAATACTGGAGAAGTTATTCATCTTGGAAGAAATCAGATAAGAACTGTTGAAATAAACGGCGAAAAGCTTGTTATAAAATATTTCAAAAAAATCACTCCTTTCAACAGGTTTATATATGGAAATTTGAGAAAAAGCAAAGCTAAAAGGTCTTTTGAAAATTCAGTGACTCTCTTGAAAAATGGGATAGGAACTCCGAAACCTGTTGGATATATTGATGCTTTCAGTCATCTTCTTCTTAAGAAAAGTTTTTATGTCTGCTTTTATACAGATTACGCAGATATAAAAAATTTACTGGATCTACCACTTTCTGAGGCTGAGAACGGAATAAGAGCTTTAGCACTATTGTCCGGAAAGATGCATCATTCAGGAATCTTTCATGGAGATTTCAATACAAGCAATGTCCTCTTCAAGGTAATTGACAGAAATTATGATTTCTGTCTAATTGACAATAACAGAATTAAATTTAAGAGATTTACATTAAAATCCGGAGCGAAAAATTTCAAAAGGATGAGGCTCACCGTTGAACAAACTGCCATTATTGGAAGTGAATACGCAAGAATGTACGGATACAATGAGAGGTTTTTCGTCATGAAAATCCTTTGGTTCAGATCGCTGTTTGTATTTAGAGAAAATTCTAAAGTAAAATTTAAGAGAGCATTTCATAAAATACTGAAGTGAGTGGACAATTATCAGTTAAAGCTCTTTTAATTTAATGAAATTATTATTAACTTTCGGTTCAAAAATTGTGAAAGCTGTTATAAAACTTGAATAATCTCAATTACAATATGTTATTTTTTTACATATTGGTGACATATTAACCTAATATTAACCCAAAATATTTTTAAAAAGTGAAAAAAATACTTGTTCTAACGTTTTTATCCATTTGGATAATCTCCCCACAAGCGTTTGCTCAAGGGAAACAAAAGTTTACTCTTGAAGGGAAAATTACTCTTTATGGTACAGAGGAACCTATCCCTTATGCGAACGTGCTCATAAAAGAGCTAAATGTATGGGGTACCTCTGACGTCAACGGTGTATTCAAAGTTACAGGCATCATACCTGGAACTTATACACTTGAATCAAGCTGTCTTGGTTATCAAAAAGTCTCCTTTCCTATCACTGTTACAAGGAATATAAAAGACTTCAAGATTCAACTAAAAGAGGAGAATCTGACTCTGGATGATGTAGTAGTTACTGCAACAGTAGGAGGCTCCTTAAATTCATCATCCAGAATAGATAAGAGTGCAATTGAACACGTTCAGGCTTCCAGCCTTGCAGGGATTATGCAGCTGGTACCCGGCAATGTAACCGTCAACCCATCACTCACATCTGCCAATGGAGTAACTATCAGAACCATAGGCGGTATTACTACGGGTACCGGTGGTGACATTAATGGTAATAACCAGAGAGGTGTTGGACTTATGATTAATGGTGCAAGAATTTCTGCTGACGCAAAAATTTCAAAAGAGGGATCAACAAGTCTTACAGAACAGATAGACTATCGTAATTTCCCAACCGAACATATTGAGTCAGTAGAAGTTTTGAAAGGTGTCCTTTCTGCAGAATATGGAGACGTCACATCTGGAGCTATTATTGTTAAAACTAAAACCGGTTATACTCCTTATGAAGTTAAGGTCAAAACAGATCCTCACACAAAGGCAATCGCACTGGGTAAGGGATTCTCTCTTGGAGAAAAAGCTGGAACCCTCAACATAAATGCTGACTATGCCAGAGCTTTTTCTGATTGGGCGTCTCCAGTTGACATTTTTGATAGAACAACATTGAATCTTACTTATTCAAACATTTTTAATACTTCAAAAACTCCATTAAAGTTTAATGCTAGTGTAAATGGTTTTATTTCAGGCAACAATACTGAAGCAGACCCTGATGTCTCTTCTCTGGATTTTTCAAAATATCGCAGCAAAAATCTGACTG
>Ga0208826_1002089_pt1 | contig 15321 bp, 9 predicted proteins | sample AD_UKC115_MetaG_FD_184451 | JGI IMG/M metagenome (GOLD analysis project Ga0208826, IMG submission 184451) | Active sludge microbial communities of municipal wastewater-treating anaerobic digesters from Hong Kong - AD_UKC115_MetaG (SPAdes)... | ecosystem: Engineered > Bioreactor > Anaerobic >...
TGTTTTGTCTTTTGCCTTTGTGGATTTTGTGATTGCTTCAATCTTCTCTTTAGATGCACATTCTAACTTAATCATAAATTCTAATTTATGTCAGTTTTTGGATTTTATTGACGATTTATAGTTTTCAATATTTTACTAATCTCTTCTTTCTTATGCTTACGCCCGGCATATCTAATCATTGTACTTTGGTTGATTGTGTATTTTTGAGTAGCGTTACGCATAATCGTGTATATTTCGTTTCCTTGAAAAGATATTAGCTCTTTGTCCGTAGCCAAATCTACTAACATTTTTTCGAGTGTTGCCATATAGCAATTTTTAACTTTTCGCATTGGAGAGTCTGATACCAATGGACGAACAAAAATTGAGTTATTGAAATCCGATAAATCACCATAGAGGTTATTGATTAACATTACTTTTGAATATTGTTCTTTTAGAACATAATACACGCTGTCTAATGCATCTTTCTCTACATCCACGAATAAAATATTGAAATTGATTAGATGTTGAGAAAAGTAATTGACGTATGATAACTCCCACTGACAAAAATTAATAAATGGAAATTGCTTGCTTATTAACTGACTGATAGATTTTATCTTATGAGTAATTTCAGGAACAAACATTTCTGTTTTTCCAAAACGATATAAGCCTTTGCCGACCCTTTGAAGTATTCCATTTTGGACAAGATTATGTACGCGCCAGTTCACAGTTGTTTGAGGAACAACCGGTTCTGTCTTCTTATAGAAAGCGGTAATATCTTTTAATTCAATGATATTTTTACTTTCAAATTCTTTTCGTAGTTCATCTATATTTGCCTTTTTACTCATATCCTTTCGGTTTCTTTTGTACAAAGATAATCAAATTTACGTCAATACATTCACTTTATTGACGTAAATTTGAAAATAAAGCCCGTGCCTGTCATCTCGACGATACGTACTTTTTCACAATAACCTAAAAAAACTACTATGAACAATAGATATATAAAATGAATTAGTAAAGACTTAATCTGACAAATACAAATAAAAAGAATCATTTTGTAAAAGAAAACAGATTGAGTTATGACCACATCAGAAAAAGTCATCAAGAACAAATTGGAATTGTTGGTTACGCCATGATATGGAAACCTTGCAGCTGAATGCATTTTTAACCTCTTCCATTGTTGGAAAAATATCCAGTACTTCAAACTCCTTGAATACCTCTTGCATTGTGGCACTATATTTAAAAAGTTCTGTATTTATTTCAAATGCACTCTGTTTAAGTTAATTTTAAGTGTAGTTAAAAAGTTACACCCAAAATAACACCCAATTTTTGAGATATTAAAATAGATTCTATGATATTAACCTTAGGGTGGGATTGCCTCGCTTAAGCTCGGCGATCCCTGAACGGGGGAACTTCCAAAGAAAAAGCCTCCGACAGGCATTAAAAATTGCGCCTGTCGATTGGTTTTTTATTGCCCCTTCTGCTCAAGCAAGCTTGGCAGCAGGGTGGGATTGCCTCGCTTAAGCTCGGCGATCCCTGAACGGGGGAACTTCCAAAGAAAAAGCCTCCGACAGGCATTAAAAATTGCGCCTGTCGATTGGTTTTTTATTGCCCCTTCTGCTCAAGCAAGCTTGGCAGCAGGGCAATAAAAAACCAGCGCTTTTCTGCGCCGGCTTTTTCTTTGGGTGGAAGATGGGATTCGAACCCACGACCCCTAGTGCCACAAACTAGTGCTCTAACCAGCTGAGCTACAACCACCATATAACCCATAATTCATATGGGGCTGCAAAGTTAGCTAAAAAAATCAAATAAAGTATTAATAGTCGAAAAATAGCACCAGTTTCAAATCTTAAGCAAAATGTATCAAATCGACACAATAGATTATTTAAATATTTCTTACTTTTGCCAAACTAAATTGTTTATATAATAAATTTTTTGACATATGGCTCGCGAAATTAAATTCTCTCTGTTATACAGAGATATGTGGCAATCATCAGGCAAATATGTTCCGATGGTACACCAGCTAAAACAGATTGCTCCTGTCATCATCGAAATGGGTTGCTTCGACCGGGTCGAGACAAATGGTGGTGCTTTTGAACAAGTTAATCTTCTCTTTGGTGAAAATCCCAATAAAGCTGTAAGGGAATGGACTGCTCCATTTAACAAAGCCGGCATTCAGACTCATATGCTCGAACGCGGCCTTAACGCACTTCGCATGAATCCCGTTCCTGCTGATGTTCGTGAACTTATGTACAAAGTCAAGGCTAAACAAGGAACTAATATATCACGTTCTTTCTGCGGACTAAATGATCCAAGAAACTTGGAATTGTCTGTAAAGTATGCAAAAAGTGGAGGGATGATTTCTCAGGTTGCTTTAAGTATCACTCATTCTCCTGTTCATACTGTTGAATATTATATGAATTTGGTTGACAAAGTTGTAGAGTTCGGTGCTGATGAGATTTGCTTGAAAGATATGGCAGGCATCGGTCGTCCGGCATTTCTCGGAAGATTGACCAAGGCTATTAAGGATAAATATCCAAAAATGATAGTCCAATATCATGGCCATAGCGGCCCAGGTTTTTCTGTCGCCTCAATGCTCGAAGTTGCACGCGCAGGAGCAGATTATATTGACGTAGCTATGGAGCCTCTGTCCTGGGGAATGGTTCATCCTGATGTCATAACAATTCAGGCAATGCTTAAAGATGCCGGATTCCTGGTCAAAGATATCAACATGGATGCCTATATGGAAGCAAGGAGTCTTACTCAGTCTTTCATTGACGATTATCTGGGATATTTTATTGACCCTGGCAATAAAGTCAGCACATCTTTGCTGGTAGGTTGCGGTCTTCCGGGTGGAATGATGGGATCTATGATGGCAGACCTTAAAGGGTTCCAAGGTGCAATTAATGCTTCACTTAAAAATCAAGGCAAAAAGGAACTTAAACTCGACGAGCTTGTGGTTATGCTTTTCCAGGAGGTCGAATATGTTTGGCCGCGTTTAGGTTACCCTCCTCTCGTGACTCCATTCAGCCAATATGTCAAGAATACCGCGCTGATGAACCTTATGCATATTCTTAAAGGTGAACCAAGATGGTCAACAATAGACAAGGATACATGGAACATGATTCTTGGCAAAACCGGCAAATTGCCTGGCGAACTTGCACCTGAGATCAAGCAGCTTGCAAAGGAAAGAGGAATGGAATTTTATAATGGCAATCCACAGGATGCATTTCCAAACGAACTTGATCGCTTCAGAAAAGAGATGGAGGAAAATAATTGGGATTTTGGTGAAGATGACGAAGAGTTATTTGAATTTGCTATGCACGAAAGGCAGTATAGAGATTACAAGAGTGGAGTTGCAAAACAGCGTTTCAATGCAGAACTCGAAGCAGCCAGGGCAAAAGCTAATGCTCCAATCGTTGTTACCCGGCCTGTTGTAGAAATGCCCAAAGTGGATGTCGAGAAAATTCTTGCTACTTATCCGAATGCAAAACCTGTTCAATCCACTGTCAAGGGTCAAATTATATGGCAATATGACATGATTGACAAGTCTTCCGCTCCTAATATAGGTGAAGAGGTTAAAGCCGGTAAGCCAATGTGCTTCGTTCAGGCCTTTTACGGATTGGAAGCAATTAAACCGGCCTTTGACGGCAAAATAGTTGCAATATGCGCAAAACATGGTGAGACTGTACAGAAAGGAGAAATAATCGCTTTCATAGAATAATTAATATTACTTACCCAATTTTAAGAAAAGGAAAAATTTTAACATTTTTCCTTTTTTTAATGCAACGAAAATACATTAAAATGCATCTATAAAATGATTGGTAAATAAAGTAACTATATGTTGAATATTATGCTTTAGAGCCCATCAGAGGTGAAGTGAGTGGATTGAAGACATATAAGGTGCTTGTGATCTGTGGTTTGGGTAGCAGCAAACAAAGGTGAACATACATCTAAACTATGTAGGATATTCAGCTTGCATGCATCGATGAAGGAGTATAATATTCGACAAATTGCAGTGACCTAGGAGGGATTCAAACCCCCGACCTTCAGAACCGGAATCTGACGTTCTATTCAACTGAACTACTAGGCCTTGTATTGAGCAGCAAAGGTACTAATTTTAATATTCATTAAAAAATGTATCTTTGCTGCTTAATAATTTATGCATCATGAAAGCAATCGTTTTCCCCGGACAAGGGGCTCAATTCAGTGGCATGGGAAAAGAGCTTTATAATTCATATCCCGAAGCCAGAGAACTTTTTGAAAAAGCTAATGAGATTCTTGGATTCAGAATAACTGAGATAATGTTTGAAGGAAGTGATGAAGAACTCAAACAGACAAAGGTTACTCAACCTGCAGTTTTTATTCACTCTGTAATACTATCAATATGTCATAAGGATTTGATGCCTCACATGGTCGCCGGTCACTCTTTAGGAGAATTTTCTGCTTTAGTTGCTGCTAAGGCTCTTTCTTTTGAAGACGGTTTGAAACTCGTTGCTGCAAGAGCATCCGCCATGCAAAAAGCATGTGAAATGGAACCCTCTACCATGGCTGCAATTCTTGGCCTCGATGATGAAATCGTTGAACAAGTGTGCTCTTCTATCCCAGGGATTGTTGTACCTGCAAATTATAATACCAAAGGTCAGCTCGTAATATCCGGTTCAGTAGATGCAGTCGCCAAAGCGTGCGAAGCCCTTAAGGCTGCGGGAGCAAAGAGAGCACTGCCCTTGGCGGTTGGTGGAGCTTTTCACTCACCTCTTATGGAACCAGCAAGAAAAGAACTTGCAGAAGCCATAGCCTTAACATGTTTTAACAAACCTGCATGTCCAATTTATCAGAACGTTGATGCCAAACCTCATACTAACCCCGAAGAAATCAAGGAAAATCTGATTCGCCAGTTGACTTCTCCTGTAAGATGGAGGCAAAGCATCGAAAACATGTGGGCAGATGGTGCAAGAGAATTTATTGAACTTGGCCCTGGGAATGTCCTCCAGAATATGATTAAAAAGATACTCCCTGAAAGCACAACAGGCGGTTATCAATAGCAAATTAATGTATTACAAATTTATAGAGTAAGGACACGTCTTCTCTTTTAGAAAGATCGGGATTGTGTTCTGAAATATATTTTTCAATTTCAGGATATTTTTTTGGATAAAATTTCTTAAGTGTTGGTTTGTTAACAGGGAAGAGTTTCCCGTCTTTAACCAAAAAAACCTGCTCTTTGTAGTTAAATGGGACTGAACCAGACCATAGACCTTTCTCAATCTGATAATAAAAATTATCTTCAGTCGAAACAATATTGTTCATGGAGGCTATATCATTTGTAATCCCGAAAACCCCCTCCTGGACTTTCCTTCCAAAGGTGATTTGCCTTACAACGCCCAGACTTGTCTCTCCGTCAGTATCTAATATCTGGACATAATTATTTTTAATTTTCAAAAAAAGGTAACCGCCTGCACTAAGAGATACAACCAAATCTTCAGCCGCAACAGTCACTGTATCGCCTTTCTCATCAATCATCCTTAAAGTTTGGGAACAATTGTCAATATTGAAAATGCCGGAATAACTTCTACGATCTTTAAGCATAATTATACCCTTTGAAAATGAAGGCATCGCATACCTGTTATTTTTAAACAATTCACTGTCGGCAATTTTCCCGTTTTGAACTTTCAGAATGCCGTCCTGGGCAAAGCCGATTCTAACAGACGAACTAAGTAGAATTGCTATTAAACAGGTGATTGCAACAATTCTTTTAATATTCCTTTCATCTTTCATATAGGATTTATCTTTATGGTTTATAGTGGCATGAATTTAGCAAAATAAACTTTATATTATAAAATAAATGACTAATTTTGCAAAGTAGATAAAATGCTAAAACCTATCCCATTCATAAAGGAGTTTGAGACAGAAACAGAGTCCTTTCCGGCAAAGTCCTTCATTGTTGACTTTGCCGCAGTGATATTTTTAAAGATATAAATATCGGTCAGTAATACAAGTGTGTTACCGGCCTTTTTAATTTTACATATTATCCTGTTCTAAAACACAATAACAATCAATATAAATCTATAATAAAAAAGCCATGGCAAAGGAAAAAAAATTTATTACCTGTGATGGTAACTACGCCGCAGCACATGTTGCCTATCTTTTCAGCGAACTTGCAGCAATTTACCCTATTACTCCATCTTCTCCGATGGCAGAGTATGTCGACGAGTGGAGCGCCTTCGGAAAGACAAATCTTTTTGGAGAGAAGGTGAAAGTTGTTGAGATGCAGAGTGAGGGAGGTGCAGCAGGTGCGTTACACGGAGCACTCCAGGCAGGTGTACTGGCTACAACATTTACAGCTTCTCAAGGTCTTTTATTGATGATTCCGAACATGTATAAAATAGCTGCAGAATTACTTCCGACAGTTTTTCATGTATCGGCAAGAACATTGGCGACACAAGCTCTGTCAATTTTTGGAGATCATTCTGATGTGATGGCTACCAGACAGACAGGTTTTGCAATGATAGCATCAAGCAGTGTCCAGGAAATCATGGATCTTGGCGCCGTAGCACATCTCTCTACATTAAAGTCTAAAATACCTTTTGTACATTTCTTTGACGGTTTCAGAACTTCGCATGAAATCCAAAAAATTGAAATGCTCGACCAAGAGGCATTAAAGGCAATGATAAGTGAAAAATCTCTGATAGCTTTTAGGAACAAAGCTCTTAATCCTGTTAGACCTGTAACAAGAGGTACCGCACAAAATCCTGATGTTTTCTTCCAGGCAAGAGAAGCTTGCAACCCGTTTTATGATGCTGTCCCCGATATAGTTGCCAGATATATGGGCGAGATAAGCGAGTTGACCGGAAGACATTATTTGCCTTTTGACTATTATGGAGATCCTGAAGCTGAAAATATTATAATAGCAATGGGGTCAGTTTGTGAAACCATTAAAGAATCAGTCGATTATCTGACTGAAAAAGGAGAAAAAGTCGGCCTTCTCACTGTTCGTCTTTACAGGCCATTCTCTGCTAAATATTTCTTCCGTGCTTTACCTAAGAGCGTTAAAAAGATAGCCGTACTCGACAGAACTAAAGAACCGGGTTCGACAGGAGAACCTCTCTACCTCGACATCAAATCTGTGATTGCTGACCAAGGTGTCAAAATGCCTTTGATTATTGGCGGTCGTTACGGACTCTCTTCTAAAGATACAAGTCCTGCTCAAATACTTTCTGTTTTTGATAATCTTAAACTTAAAGAACCTAAAAATGGCTTTACTATTGGTATCGTAGATGATATCAGCTTCAAATCTCTACCTGTCAAGGAGGAAATCAGCCTTGCCAAATCAGGTGTAAAGGAGTGCAAATTCTATGGACTTGGTTCAGATGGTACAGTAGGAGCTAATAAAAATACAATAAAAATCATTGGTGAAACAACTCCAAAGTATGTTCAGGCGTATTTTGACTATGACTCAAAAAAATCCGGCGGGTATACTTGTTCTCACTTAAGATTTGGCGATTCTCCGATCAAATCGCCTTATCTTGTTTCAACTCCTGATTTTGTTGCCTGTCATGTTACTTCCTATCTTCACAAATATGATATTCTCAAGGGCATCAAGAAAGGAGGCACTTTTCTTCTGAACACTTTGTGGTCTGTAGAGGAAACCAAGGAAAAGCTTCCGGATTATATTAAAGCCACAATAGCTAAGAAAGATCTGAAACTTTACATTATCAATGCTACAAATATTGCCGAAGAAATAGGTTTGGGCAATAGAACAAATACAATTCTTCAGTCAGCATTCTTCAAGATTACAAATATAATCCCTTATGATCAAGCAGTTAAGGAGATGAAAAAGGCTGCAGAAAAATCATATGGAAGAAAGGGTGAGGCAATTTTGAAAATGAATTACGATGCTATTGACAGAGGTGCAGAATACGTTCAGGTAGATATCCCTTGTGAGTGGAAGAATCTGACCGCCAAATTCCGTCCTTCTAACTATGACAGGCTTGCACCTGACTGGGTAAGAAATGTAGCAGACCCTGTAAATGCACAAAATGGCAATGATCTTCCTGTAAGTGCATTCCTCAATTTGGAAGATGGTACTATTCCTGCCGGAACTGCCGCATATGAAAAAAGAGGTATTGCTGTCAATGTACCAGAATGGCAAAGTGAAAACTGTATACAGTGTAACCAATGTGCGTATGTTTGTCCTCATGCTGCAATACGGCCATTTTTGATGAGTGAGGAGGAACAGGCTAATGCTCCAAAAGGTATTAAGAAAATTACCGGTAATGGTCCATTCAAAGCATACAGCTTCACAGTACAAGTGTCTGTGATGGATTGTACAGGTTGCGGAAACTGCGTTGACATATGTCCGGCAAAAAGTCAAGCCATAATAATGAAGCCTCTCGAAACACAGCTTCATGAACAGAGCAACTTTGACTACCTTAATTCGGTTGTTGGATATAAGGACACCATCCAGCCAAAGACACAGAATGTCAAGAATCTTATGTTTTCTCAACCATTATTCGAATTTTCCGGAGCTTGCGCCGGCTGTGGAGAAACTCCTTATCTGAAGACTATCTCCCAGCTTTTCGGTGACAGAATGATGGTTGCAAATGCAACAGGTTGCTCATCAATATACAGTGGCTCTTTCCCTTCTTCACCATATACCACAAACAAGGATGGATATGGTCCATCCTGGGCAAATTCTTTGTTTGAAGATAATGCTGAATTTGGCTTAGGGATGAGGCTTGGTTCAGAAAGAGTTCGTGACAGGATTGCAAAACTTATGGCAGATGGACTCGAATGCGATAAATGTTCTGCAGAAACAAAAATGTTATTTGGCGAATGGCTCTCCAAACGCAATGACCCTGCAGCTACAAGAGAGATTGCCGATAAGCTTGTACCTTTAATCACATCTTGTAATTGTGACATTTGCAAAGAACTTACCACTTTGAAAGATTTTCTGGTTGTTCGCTCTCAATGGATAGTTGGAGGTGACGGATGGGCATATGATATTGGATACGGCGGACTGGACCATGTTCTTGCATCCGGTGAAAACGTAAATGTTATAGTGCTTGATACTGAAGTATATTCAAATACAGGTGGGCAATCTTCAAAGTCTACCCCAGCAGGTGCTGTTGCAAAATTTGCTACCTCCGGGAAGAAGATTCGTAAAAAAGACCTTGGAATGATGGCTATAAGCTATGGATACGTGTATGTCGCACAGGTTGCAATGGGTGCTAACAACAACCAGCTGCTCAAGGCACTCAAGGAGGCAGAAGAATATAATGGGCCTTCTCTCATCATTGCCTACTCACCATGTATTAACCATGGACTGAAAAATGGGATGGGTGCGTCGCAAAGAGAAGAAAAGTTAGCTGTTGAATGTGGTTACTGGCATCTTTATAGATATAATCCTGCTCTCGAAGCAGAAGGCAAAAATCCTTTCACTCTCGACAGTAAAGAGCCTGACTGGACTAAATTTCAGGATTTTATCAAAGGAGAGGTCCGCTACAGTTCACTTGTTAAAACATTCCCGCAGGAAGCTGAAGAGCTGTTTAAACTTACCGAAGGGTATGCTAAAATGAGATATAATTCATACAAGAGATTGGCCAGCATTTAGCAGTCTCTAAACTGATTGAAATGAGGTTGTCTAACAAGTAGACAACCTCATTTTTTATATGCTATTGCTTTTTAAAACAGTATTATCTTTTTCTCCTCTTCAGGGATATCACTACTCTCAAGAATTACATCTTTTATTTTAGACTTTCTTGCCCTCACACTTGAATAAGGAATTGAGAGAATAATCGAAATATCTTTATTTGTGAGGCCACTCTTCACCAAAACCAGCATTAAAATGTCAATTGGAGAACAAGTCGAGCTTAAATAACGGGTATATGGATAAGCAGATATAAACCTATTACTGTTTACAATCTGTAAATACTGGTCCTTCATTTCATCCTTTGTCCTTTTAACAAATTTGTGGAGGTTGTCTGAAATGGTCTGATTGTATCGCCTCGATCTTTCAGCTTCGTTAAAAACATCTTCTATAAGATCAGGCATTGACGAAGCATTGGCTTTGCTGATCTCACTCAAAAGCCATTCTTTTTCTTCAATACCGGCAAACGAGACATTCGATCTCCTTAGGTGGTTGTTTTTTAATATATTATATGTCAAAATAAAGAAAAGGACTACAACTACCAATATCAAATATAATTGATGTTTTTCTGCTTTGTCAAGCTGAGCGCTAAGCTTTGCAACTTCATTCTTGTTATCTATTTCAAGAAGTTTTTCACGTGTTCTGGTTGTAGAATATCTCAAGAGATTTTCATATGCTTCTTTGTAATAGTTACATGCAGCCTGAGAATCTCCATATTTCTGAAGAAACATAGCATAACGCGCTGGGTATGTATAACTTATATTCGCAACAGTGTCATTTGTTTGTTTGAGCGTTTCAAGAAAGTATTTCTCAGCACTGTCTCTTATACCTTTATTGTCATAATAAATAGCAAGCCTATAATTTAAACTGTTATAATCAACATCTTTAAGATTGTATTTCTTGGCAAGGTCTAGCATTCTTTTGAGATAAGTAGTAGCCATTTCCGATTCTCTCATGCTTACATAAAAGATATACATGGCATTGCACAATTCATATTCCATAGCAGGTGATGCATTTTGAGTAAGTTGAATTGAAGACATGCTCTGAAAGGCTTTTGGAATATTACCCATTAAAAGATACAGTCTTAACAGTTTTGTCTTAAGTCTTACAATTCCCACAGAGTCATTTAACTCTGAAGCAGCCTTTATTGCTTTATCTAAATAGACTTCAGCAAGGGGAAACGCTTTTTGAGCTCTTAAAATTTTACTTTTGTACTCATAACACTTTGAAAGAATATATGGATCTTCAAGATTATATGCTTGATAAACAGAATCGGCCTTAAGCAAATAATCATAAGCAATAGAATCCTTTGAACCTCCCATTGAAATTAGAATACCATTGTACAGCAATGCTCTACAATGATTCCTCCTATCTTTTTTATGCGACTGATACCATGTAAGAGATTTACCGATATCCTCAATTTCGTTCATTCTGAACCCCATTGCAGCCCTCTCTTTAGCCATGCTTCTTAGTAAATAATAATAGGCTTCGTTCTCTCCCTCCAAAGAAAATTTATCTAGTTGGTTAAGGCTATCTAGTAGAGCTCCAGGATTTTGAATAATTAAATGCTCCCAAGACTGCATGCGAGAATGTAACTTGGCATTTTCATCCTTGATTCCGTCACATGAAATAATAAAAAACAATAATAGCAATAAGAGTCTTCTTCGCATATAAATAACCTAAAACTGCAATAAAGATACTACTCAAAATTCAAAAAAAACACTATTTACGAGATTTCAAAACTTGAATCACATAATCAACAAGTTCTCTCTCTCTCTCAAGTGAAAGATCCAACACCTCACGAGCCTCGCCTGTAAGTCGTTCTGCTACAGACGTGTCCTTAAGATCGGCCGAATTAATCAACACATTCATATATGCGCCGTAAACAGCAGATCTCACAGCCAATGCTCCCACTCCTGCATCCGAAACAGAATTTGGGTTGCCATCTTTTATCATGGCTTCAAGAAGATCAAAAGCTGAATATGCTACTTTCATTGTTTTTAGAGGAATCTCTGTAGCATATTGTGTGGCAGATTGTATAGCATCTTCTCGAATCTTTTTTTCTGAATCGTTGCCTTTAGGCATAGAAAAAGCGTTCATAATCTTATTGAATGCATTAGTATCTTCATCTACCAAAAAAGTCAATTCGGATATGATTTCCTGGCCTTTTTCTGCCCAGTCTGAAAAGTATTTCCACCTTTCATCCCATCCCGGTTTATGAGACGAAAGATTGGCAACCATCGTACCAAGTGCAGCGCCAAGAGCACCCATGTAGGCTGAAACAGATCCACCTCCGGGCGCAGGAGATTCCGAAGCTGTCTCCAAAGTAAATCCTCTTGCCGTAAGATCTACAAGTCTTTTACTGTTTTTGTCTTCAATCAGATACTCAATAACCTTTTCTTTAGGATTGAAAGGTTTGAGATCATCAAGCCCCATTGACTTGATGGCAATTTTTATTATTTCCTCTTCAGCAACTCCCAGTGAACGCTGTTGCTTTTCCAAATAATATTTTCCGGCATCAATAAGAACTTTCTTAGGAATCAATCCGACAATTTCCGAACCTGTCACTCTTACACCTCTTGCAGCAGCTTTAGCAACTACCTCGTCGAAAGCCACATGTAATGGTGTCTGGGTGATATTTGTAACATTCATTGAAACCTGTGCTATACCGTATTCCTCAATATACCAGCCAATCGCCTTACATCCTTTGAGAGTGCCGGGAATCCAAACATCTTTGCCATTAGCATCTTTAACAACTTTCCCCGAAACAGGATTTCCCTCCCTCAATTTTCGTCCTTTTTCTCTTACATCATATGCAATTGCATTTGCCCTGCGAGTAGATGTTGTATTCAGATTGAAATTAACAGCAATAAGAAAATCTCTGGCACCTATTGCCGTTGCACCTGAATGAACAACTTTTCCTTCAAATTTGTCCGGCCCAAAATCCGGTTTCCATTCAGGGTCTTCGAACTTCTTTGCCAGACCTTCGTATTCACCAGATCTGCAATTGGCCAGATTCCTGCGTTCAGGCTTAAATGCCGAATTTTCATAACAGTATACAGGTATTGATAGTTCTTCCCCAACTCTTTTAGCCAGATTTCTTGCAAGTCCGGCACATTCCTCCATAGAAACCCCGGCAATTGGAATTAGAGGGCAAACATCAGTCGCTCCCATTCTTGGATGCTCTCCGTGATGACGGCTCATATCAATCACCTCGGAAGCCTTTTTTATGGCCCTGAATGCAGCCTCGACAACCACTTCAGGTGCTCCTACAAATGTAACTACCGTCCTGTTAGTTGCAGCACCTGGGTCAACATTCAACAGCTTGACACCTTCAACACTTTCGATTTCATCTGTAATCTGTTTTATTACAGACATGTTTCTCCCTTCGCTGAAATTGGGGACACATTCAATTAGCTTTTTAATCATAACATCTATTTTACAAACATTTTCACCTCTGTCGGCAATCTTTTCTTCAACGCATTAACATCCAGATGAAAATAGTGATAAGGACAAACATTATGCGGTTTGATAACATTTACCGCATCTATAAACATGTCATCACTCATTGTAAATGGCAAATTCTTGGGAAGAAAAGCAACGTCAATTGTGCCAAGGTCTCTCATCTCAGGGATTAACTCTGTGTCTCCTGCAAAATAAAGTTTGAAACCTCCGAAATCAAGTATGTAACCATTCCCCACTCCTTTAGGATGAAACAGCTCTCCTTTTTCATTACGTTGATTGATATTATAAGCATAAGTTGCAGTAATATGTACACCGAAAAATTCATATGTCTCACCCTGCCTCAAAATTCTGACACCTTTGAGAATTTTAGCAACTGCTGGTGTAGATATGATTATAGTTTTATCCCCTGTAATCGGCCTAAGAGCCACAGGGTCCAAATGATCATAGTGATCATGCGTTATCAAAATAAGATCCATTACCGGCAATTTTGTATAGTCGGCTATCTCTCCATAAGGGTCTGTAATAATTTTACGACCATTCCAGTCAATCATTACTGATGCATGTCCAATAATGGTGACATTAATATTTCCAAGTGGTGTTACAAATTTTGCCATAATTTTCCGTTTAAATATATCTTCTCCACTAATGGAGATGTAAATGCATAAGGAATATATTCGATAGAAGGCACAGGTTTGGTAATGAAAAAGTTTGCAATCTTACCAACGGCTATCGTCCCATGTGATTCTTCCAAACCCATGGCATATGCCCCGTTAATAGTGACAGCATTAATAAGTTCCTGTGGCGTCATCTTTAATTTAAGTGCCCCAAGAAACATCATGTACCTCATGTCTCCTGAAGGGCATGACCCAGGATTATAATTGGTTGCTATGGCAACAGAAAGTCCAAAATCAATCATTTTTCTGGCTGGGGCATAATGCATGTCCAGAAACTGAGTCGTGCCAGGCAAAAGTGTTGCCATAGTCTCTGAATTATGCAGAGTTTTAAATTCTTCTTCACCTGTAAATTCCAAGTGATCGACAGATATGGCATTATATTTCACTCCAACCTGTACTCCTCCTGAATAACTCATCTGATTGGCATGAACCTTGGGTTTTAACCCGTATTTCATTCCGGCATTTAAAATCCTGTCTGTATCTTCAACAGTAAAAAACCCCTCTTCTGTAAAAACATCTATAAAATCTGCCAATTCTTCAGATGCAATTACCGGGATCATCTCATTGATAATTTCATCTACATAATCACTCCTGCGGCCTGTATATCGCTCGGGGACAGCATGTGCTCCAAGAAATGTGGTTTTAACAGTCAATGGAGTGAATTCTCCTATTCTCCTGGCTACTCTTAACATTTTCAGTTCATCTTCAAGAGACAGTCCATATCCGCTCTTAATCTCAACAGCTCCAGTTCCTAATGAGATAATTTCATTTGCCCTTGAAATAGTTTGCAGAAGTAAATCGTCTTCACTAGTATCATGCAGGAGTCTTGCAGAATTTAAAATTCCTCCTCCTCTTGCAGCAATTTCGCTGTATGATAGTCCTCTTAACTTGTCAAAAAACTCTATTTCCCTGCTTCCTGCATAAACCAGGTGAGTATGAGAATCGCAAAAAGCAGGCAAGATCATCCTGCCTTTGACATCAATACTCTCATCAGCCATCATGTCCCGGACTTTATCTTCTGTCAAATCGGACATATACCCAAATCCGGCAATTTTCTCCTCGTCTATCAACATATATGCCTTTTCGAGAATGTTCAAATCAGCCATTTCTGCTCCATTACGACGACGGAGTAATTCACCAGATTCAGTCTGAACCAGTTTCCCAATATTATAAAACAATTTTCTCATTGAGTAAGCTGTCTTATATATTTAATTGAGTTATGAATATGTGGATACATTACCTCGTCTTCAGCAATAAAAGGTACTACTTTTCTGTAATCTGCCACAAATTCTTCCAAAATGAGTGAACTCCTCAACGGTCTCCTAAATTCAAGGGCTTGAGCTCCATTCATCAATTCGATTGCAAGTATCTTCTCAAGGTTATCTACGACTCTAAAGCACTTGGTAGCTGCATTTGCTCCCATACTTACATGATCTTCCTGACCCTGTGACGAATCAATAGTATCTACACATGCAGGTGTAGCCAGCTGTTTGTTTTCACTTACTATTGAAGCCTGAACGTATTGTGGAATCATAAAACCGGAATTAAGTCCAGGGTGTG
>Ga0208826_1002090_pt1 | contig 15317 bp, 13 predicted proteins | sample AD_UKC115_MetaG_FD_184451 | JGI IMG/M metagenome (GOLD analysis project Ga0208826, IMG submission 184451) | Active sludge microbial communities of municipal wastewater-treating anaerobic digesters from Hong Kong - AD_UKC115_MetaG (SPAdes)... | ecosystem: Engineered > Bioreactor > Anaerobic >...
CATCACACTCCCTATTGGAAAATTCTATGTGGCGAAACACGAAGGGGTAGCAATGGAAAACAAGCCACTCGAAGTGACAATCATGAATGCAATGAGCGTGGCAAAAAACATTATCAAAAACATGACAATAGCCACTTCTACCAAACAGTCCACACAACTCGACATAACCCTCAAATCTGAAATCAAACAAAAGGGTGAAGACTTCCTCTCAGCACTCATTGAAGAATACAACAGACAGGCAGCAGAAGATAAAAACAAAGTTGCCTACAACACAGCAGTATTTATAGATGAAAGACTGAAAAACATAGCCATGGAGCTTGGAGATGTTGAGTATCAGGTGGAAGCCTTTAGAAAAGAAAAACAAGTGACAGACATCCCAACCCAGGTAGAATCCTATTTCGAAAAAAGCTCCAGCTACGACGCCAAACGGCTCGAAATTGAAACACAACTCAATTTAATAACATATATTCAAAACTTCATCTCAAACCCTGAAAACAAAAACAAACTAATACCCAATCTCGGCATTACAGACCCAGGCTTGTTAGCTGTCATTAAAAGCTACAATGAACTTCTCATGGAGAGAGAGAGAGTCCAGACATCTGCATCTGAAATAAACCCATCAGCCAAACAGCTCAACAACCAGATAGCAGCAATGCACGAAAGCATAAGAGCCTCACTGGCAAATGAAAAAAACGCCTGCGAAATAGCACTCCGCGACCTCGAACGTGAAAACACACTCACAAACTCCAAAATACACAGCATACCTACTGTCTCAAGACAATATACAGACATTCTGCGTCAACAAGAGGTCAAATCAGCCCTATACACCTATCTTCTACAAAAACGGGAAGAGACCAACCTTACTCAGGCAGGAGTTGCACCAAAAGCAAAAATAATAGCCAGACCACACTCCTCATTAAATCCAGTCTCGCCAAAAACAAGCCTTGTCCTTTTACTTTTCTTTTTAATAGGACTTTCAATACCTGCTATCATCCTTTTCTTGAAAGACTATTTCCAGACAAAAATCACTGGAATGGACGATATGGCCAATCTCAAGGATATCAACATAATAGGAGACATAATAAAACTTGATAACCTCCCCGATCGCGGCAATATTGTAGTCAAACCAAATGACACATCTATAGTTAACGAGATGTTCAGAACATTGAGAAACAACCTCCTCTTTATGCTTAGCGAAAAGGAACAGAATGTAATACTCGTCACTTCTACAGTAGCAAATGAAGGAAAAACCTTCGTTGCTGCCAACCTGGCGAGAAGTCTCTCTCTTATGGACAAGAAAACTATTATCATAGGAGCAGATATCCGTAAACCTAAACTTGCCAAAGCAATAGGAGTCCCAAAAAGAGAAATTGGCTTAAGCTCATATCTTGCAGGCCAAATACAGGATTACAACGAAATAATTGAACAAGTTGACAATAACTTCTACCTGCTTCAAAGCGGGCCTATCCCCCCAAATCCCAACGAACTACTCTCAAAAAGAAGAATTGGTGAACTATTAAATGAACTAAAAAAAGAATTTGACTATATAGTACTCGATACAGCCCCGGTTGGATTAGTTTCAGATACATTCATGCTAGCAAAATATGCTGACGCCTGCATCTATGTGATTAGAGAAAATTACTCCGAAAAAGATACCATCAGTTTTATAAACAACATTGTACACGACAAGAGACTGCGAAATGTGGCAGTGGTACTCAATATGGCTGTAACTCCCAAAAATCAGGGACGTTATAAATACGGCTACAAATACTCTTACCGCTATCGCTACGGATATGCACAAGGATACAGCGATAAAAAATAATACTAATGCGGAACCAGCATTAACCCAAGACCCCGGTGTCCACTCTTTATTACCGGGGTCTTTTTAACTAAACTCATATCTTTAACATAAAACCCAATGCTTTTGAAGAAATGCCCTTATCGCATCAAGTCGGTACTACTCTGTGCAACCTTAGTACTGCTGAGCAGCTCCTGGATGAGCAGTTGCTCAGTACTCACCGAATCACAGATAGAATCAGTCAACAACCTGGCAGTAGTCTCCGACACAATTGCGGTCTCACCCTCAATCCTCTTCAAAGAGCTTTCCAACATCCGCCTTGAACGCGGTCTATACTATGCCGCATCGCTCACTTCCGCCGAAGCTCGCTTCAATGAAATCAATGCACTTGCCCAAGGAAACCTGGACGACAAGAAGCTGGCCGAAAGGACAGATATCTACGTCGATGTACTGAACAGCTATCTTCGGGCTCTGCGCAGCCTGAGCAATGAAACACGGTGGAAGTCAATCGGCACAGAGATGCGCGGTCTTGGCAACAAGCTCGACTCCGCCATCCTCAGGTTCAACCAACTTGAGATGACGGAGGAGGAGCTCCCTGAGGGCGTCGCTAAACTGTCAGGCAAGTACGCAGGTTTTCTGAGTGAAACCTACATGAAAAACCGACAAGCCAAGGCAGTACGAACATTTGTGAAAGAGGGAGACACATTGGTAGCCCTCTGCAGCGACGCCCTCATAGCCCTCCTCCTCCGAGCCGAAGTCAACGAACTGATAAACAACGAATCCGAAGGACTTCGCAACAATTACTTCGCTTACCTGCGCCAGATGGAAATTTCAGGATACATGCCTCAAATAGCACAAGACCGCCACTATGTGGAGTTGGTGGAGAATCTCGAGCATGCCAAAGCCATTCGCAACAAATGTGTCAGCGGCCTGCGAAGCCTCAAAAAAGCACACCACAAACTGCTTACAGAACTTGACAAACGAAAACCGGCAGAGATATGGTTTGAAGAGCTGGCCGAGTTGAACACACTATCGGCACAGTTAAACAATTTAATCAAGGAGTTGAAAAAAGATGAGCATAAATGACAGTTCTCCTAAAACCGAGACCAAAAACCAGACCCTTAAAGAGATACAGGAAACCTTAATCAAAATAGACGAACAGCGTCTCGACCCGGAACTCAACAAAAAAGAGAAAGAACTGCTTGAACTCTCAGCCCTTGCACTCCGCAACGCCGAACGGCTGACAATAGCCAGCCTCCAGACAGAAAGCTACAAAGAGATGGAAGAGCTGACATCAGAGCTCAACCGCCTCTCCAAACAGATCCGCTCCCGCGTCACCCGCATGAACAAACTTCCCCACACCCTCGACAAAATAGAAACCCTTCTCAAATCCATCGTCAAAATAATCACCGAAGTAGGGAGGTGGTAAAAAATATAAAAATAATTATTAATGAAAGCATGTTTTATGGGACTGGGGCACATTGGATTACCCACAGCTATTATTGCCGCCCAAAATGGTATTGAAGTAATTGGAGTTGATATCAATCCTACAGTAGTTGAAACAGTTAACCAGGGATATATTCATATTGTTGAACCTGGATTACAGAAACTGTGTCAGCAAGTTGTCTTGGAAGGAAAACTAAAAGCCTCTTTAAACCCTGAAGTGAGTGATATCTATTTGATTGTTGTCCCAACTCCTTTCAAAGGTACAAATCACGATCCGGACATTTCATATGTAGATGCGGCTACACGTACTGTAATACCCTATCTGAAAGAGAACGATCTTTTCATTATTGAATCCACTTCGCCTATAGGCACAACTGAAAAAATGACACAACTTATCTTTAATGAGCGCCCGGAACTGAAAGACAAAATCCATATAGCCTATTGTCCAGAACGGGTATTGCCTGGAAATGTCATATACGAATTGGTACACAATGATCGCGTAATAGGCGGAATTAATGCCGAATCTACCGACAAAGCCGTTGCATTTTACAAACAATTTGTGAAGGGTGAACTGCATAAAACTAATTCTCGCACAGCTGAAATGTGTAAACTTACTGAAAATTCTTCCCGTGACGTACAAATCGCTTTCGCCAACGAGCTCTCAATTATTTGCGACAAGGCTGGTATAAATGTATGGGAATTGATCAGTCTGGCAAACAAGCATCCTCGCGTAAATATTCTCCAACCAGGCAGCGGCGTTGGCGGCCATTGCATTGCCGTTGATCCATATTTCATAACATCTGACTTCCCTATGGAATCACAAATTATAGGTAAAGCGCGAGAAATAAACAATTACAAGGCTTTCTGGTGCGCAGAGAAAACACAACGAGCCATTAAGGAATTTGAGATAAAAGAGAAACGAGAACCGGTAGTTGCCCTCATGGGACTGGCATTCAAACCCAACAACGAAAACGATTTATTGCGTCTTGCAGAACCTATGAGAAATAACAGATACGGTCATTATCTGCTAAGCATACTATAAAGAGACCCAAATTAAAACAAAAAACCAACTTGTTTCACTAATAAATACATTTCTAAGTGGAGAGACGACTAAATGGGAGAATCGCTAAAAAAAAGAACGCTTAAAGGAGTCAGTTGGAGCTTTGTAGATAATTTAGCCGGATCTGGTATTTCCTTCCTTGTAGGAGTTGTCCTTGCACGGTTACTTTCACCCTCTGAATTCGGAATTATTGGCATGATTACCATTTTCATCGCCATTTCTAATTCCATAGTAGACAGCGGTTTTTCCAGCGCATTGGTTCGAAAATTGGATGCAGAAAAAAAAGAATACAACACCGTTTTTATTTTCAACTTAATCGTCAGTATCTTTTTATATGTTCTTCTCTTCCTGTCGGCACCGGCAATAAGCCGTTTTTACAAAGAACCTCAGTTGATCCCCGTAACGCGTACAGTCGGATTAGTTTTGATTTGCAACGCATTCGGTATCATCCAGAGTACTTTGCTGATCAAAGCCGTAGATTTTAAAACACAAGCCAAAATATCCATCGTCGCATCCCTGGGCTCCGGTATTATCGGCATCGGCATGGCCATTTACGGTTTTGGTGTTTGGAGTTTGGTTGCACAACAGGTAAGCAGGCAATTTCTGAATACTTTTTTTTTATGGATATGGAATACATGGCGCCCCTCTTTACAATTTTCAATACAAAGTTTCAAAGAACTGTTTGGATTTGGTTCAAAACTACTGGTGTCTGGCCTTATCGATACCATCTACAAAAACATATATTATTTGATTATCGGAAAATTTTACTCACCCGCCCAGCTCGGTCAATATACAAGGGCAGAACAGTTTAATTCCATATTTTCAAGCAACTTGACATCGGTAGTACAGCGAGTGAGCTATCCTGTACTGAGTTCCATACAAAATGAAGATGAACGACTTTTGGCTGCATACCGAAAAGTCATTAAATCGACCATGTTGGTTACCTTTGCTTGCATGCTGGGGATGGCTGCCGTAGCAAAACCCATGATTGTAATCCTGATTGGCGAAAAATGGCTACCGGCAGCACATTATTTGCAAATTATTTGTTTTGCCGGCATGCTGTATCCGCTTCACGCTATTAATCTAAATATTTTGAAAGTAAAAGGACGCTCAGATCTCTTTCTAAAATTAGAAATAATCAAAAAAATAATAGCTGTTCTGCCTATACTTTTAGGAATATTTTTAGGAATTGAATATTTATTACTTGGCAGTGTCATTACCTCCTTCATTGCTTTCTTTTTAAACAGCCATTATGCTGAACAGCTGATTAATTATCCTACATTGCAACAAATAAAGGACATTTTCCCAACTTTTGTTATCTCTTTGATTACAGCAGTAATTGTGTGGGGATTATCTTTTTTACCTTGGAAAGAAGGATGGATATTATTTATTCAAACAGGTGTAGGCATATTAATTATTTATTTTTTATATGAAAAAAGTAATTTGCCTGAATATAAAGGACTTAAAGGAATAGCTTTATCTTTGATTTCAAAATGGAAAATAAAAAAATAACCGTTACATCGCCGCTATTGCCTCCCTTAGAGGAATTTATCCCTTATTTGAAAGATATCTGGCAACGGAAGTGGCTTACTAACAACGGTCCCTATCATCAGGAGTTGGAAAAGTCATTATGCCGATACCTGCATGTACCCTATATTAGTTTGTTTACCAACGGAACAATTCCCTTAATAGTGGCATTACAAGCGCTTCGTATCACAGGGGAAGTAATCACCACACCATTCAGTTTTGTGGCAACAACGCATTCGCTATGGTGGAACGGCATCAAACCTGTCTTTGTAGACATCGATCCTAAAACGGGAAATCTCGATCCCGAAAAAATAGAGGCCGCCATCACACCCAAGACAACCGCTATCATGCCCGTTCATGTCTATGGCAATCCGTGCGACACCGAAAGAATAGAAGAGATTGCCGATACGTATGGCTTAAAAGTGATCTACGATGCCGCACATGCTTTTGGCGTGGAAGTCAATGGAGAATCCCTATTGAATGCCGGCGATTTGGCTACATTAAGTTTTCATGCTACCAAAACCTACAATACGCTGGAAGGCGGTGCATTGGTGTGTCATGATGCAAAGACCAAACAACGCATCGATGATCTGAAAAATTTCGGATTTGCCGGAGAAACCACCGTTGTGGCTCCGGGAATCAACGGAAAGATGGATGAAGTGCGTGCTGCTTTTGGTCTGCTGCAATTGAAATACGTGGACGATGCCATCGCAAAACGAAAAGCCATTGCCCAACAATACAGAGAACAACTGAGAGAGATAAAAGGAATCACCTTTTTGGAAGATTTTCCGGGGGTACGACACAATTACTCCTATTTCCCCATCTTTGTCAACGAAAAAGAATACGGAATGAGTCGTGACGAACTGTACGAAAAATTGAAAGCAAACAATATTTACAGCCGTAGATATTTTTATCCCTTGATCAGTGAATTTTCTACGTATAGAGGTTTACCCTCGGCAGCTAAGGAAAACCTGACCAATGCCCACAAAATTGCTAATGAGGTGATTTGTTTACCCATTTACCCGGAACTCAATTTAAATGAAGTAACCCTAATTTCCAATAGTATAAAGAATAAACTGTAAGATGAAACTATCAATCATGCAACCTTATTTTTTACCCTATATAGGTTACTTCCAACTCATTAAAGCAGCAGATACCTTTATAATTTATGATGACGTACAATTTATAAAAGGAGGATGGATAAACAGAAACTATATGCTGCTAAATGATAGTAAGTTTATGTTTAATTTGATTTTAAAAGGAGCAAGTGCCAATAAACTTATAAACGAAATATCCGTTCAACCGAATCAAAACAAATTATTAAAAACGATATATCATTCATACAATAAAGCTCCGTATTTTAAATCTGTTTTTCCTGTTTTAGAAAATATTTTAAACTACGAAAATATAAATCTGGCAAAATTCATCGGAAACAGCATCATTAAAATATGTAACTATTTTAAAATTGATACTAAAATTATTTATTCTTCAGCACTAGAAAAGAATAATGAATTAAAAGCACAAGAAAAAATTATACATATATGTAAGCTAATTAATGCAGATACCTATATTAATGCAATTGGCGGACAAGAATTATACGATAAACAAACATTCAAGGAATTTTGTATAGATTTAAAATTCATAAAAAGTAATTTAACTCCATACACTCAATTCAAAAATGAATTCATACCTTGGCTTTCAATATTGGATGTTATGATGTTCAATTCAATAGACGGAATAAATAAAATGCTTGATAATTATGAGTTTATATGAAAGAAATCGGTGGATATTTTGAATTGGAATTACAAAAGAAAAACGAATATCATCAAAATGCAATTCGCTTAAACACAGGTAGAAATGCTTTTGAATATATTCTAAGAGCAAAAGGCTACACAAAAGTATATCTGCCTTATTATACGTGTGATGTAATGCTCGAACCGATTAATAAATTGAATTTGCAATACGAATTTTATTCCATTGATTCAAATTTCAGCCCCATTTTCGATTTTTCTATGATTAAAGAAAATAATGTTTTCGTATATACAAATTACTTTGGCATTTGTGATAGACAAGTGAAGGAAGTATCCCAAAAATGCAAGAATTTAATCATTGATAATTCACAAGCATTTTATTCAAAACCATTACCTGGAATAGATACTTTTTATTCAGCCAGGAAATTCTTTGGAGTACCCGATGGCGCTTATCTTTTCATTGATAAAAAATTGGAAGAGGATATAGAACAAGATTATTCATACGATAGATGTGAGCATCTTTTAGGAAGAGTGGATATAGATGCGGAAAGTTTTTATTCTTCATTAAAAAAAAACGAGAAGAAGCTAATAAATCAGCCTATAAAAACAATGTCAAACCTGACAATGCGCCTTTTACAAAGCATTAATTATGAAGAAGTAGCAAAAACAAGAATGAATAACTTCTCTTTTTTAGATGAAATATTAAGAGATAAAAATACATTGAAATTCGAAATAGAGAAGAATGCTGTCCCCATGATTTATCCCTTCTTGATAGAAAATGGAATTGAAATAAAAAAGAGACTTATCGAAAATAAAATCTTCGTAGCAACATATTGGGCAAATATTTTCAAATGGTGTGATAAAAATAGTTTTGAGTATTATTTAATGGTCAATTTATTGCCATTACCCATAGATCAACGGTATGATAAAAAAAACATGAATGAAATCGTCGAAATGATATGTCAAACAAAATAAATGTATTGGTATTTCCTGCAGGAGAAATTAATTCTATAGAATTACATGAATCACTTTCAACATGTGTAAATATTAATTTATTTGGTGCTTCTTCAATTGACCGACATGGTGAATACATATTCAAAAACTATATTTCAGGAGTTCCTTTAATCGACTCACCTAATTTTATTGATCAGTTCAATGAACTTATAGAAAATAACAGAATTGATATTATATTCCCAACGCATGATACAGTAGCTTTATTTCTTTCAAAAAATCTAAATAAAATTAAAGCCAAGGTCATTGTAGCTGATGCAAAAACTGCAGCAATATGTAGAGATAAGAAAAAAACATATGAACATTTTGAAGGATATGACTTTATACCCAAAATATATTCAGTAATAGAAAAATATCCTGTTTTTATCAAACCCAGAGTAGGACAAGGAGGTAAAGGTGCAAAATTGATTAAATCCAAAGATGATTTACAATCAAATATGAATTTGAAAAATTATGTTATTTGCGAATACTTACCCGGTGAAGAATATACTGTCGACTGCTTAACAGATAAGAACGGCAAATTAATATTTGTTTCACCACGCTCTAGAAAACGTTTATTAGCAGGCGTTACTGTAGCAGGATCAACCGAAGAATTAACACCTGAAATCCAATCTATAGCAAATTCAATAAACAACAAAATGTCATTTTTAGGATTATGGTGGTTTCAAATTAAAAAAGATGTAAAAGGGAAATGGAAACTATTGGAGGTTTCGACGCGAGTTGCAGGTACTATGTGTTTAACTCGAGCACGAGGCGTAAATCTCCCTTTATTAAGTGTTTATATAGTAATGGGATATGAAGTAGAGGCAATCCCAAACAATTACCAGGTACATGTAGATAGAACTCTTATTTCGAGATATAAAATTAATTATGACTATGAAACAGTATATATAGATTTTGACGATACGTTGGTAATAAACGACGAAGTGAATTTAAATGTGATTAGGTTTCTTTATCAATGCTTCAATAAAAAGAAAAATATAATTTTGGTTTCCAAACATAACAATGAGGATATACTTGATACGCTTGAAAAATATAATATTCCAAATAAATTATTTTATAAAATCATTCATTTGTCCGACGAAGATAAAAAAAGCGATTTTATTGATTCAACAAATGCGATTTTTATTGACAACTCTTATAAAGAAAGAAAAGAAATTCACGGAAAATACAATATCCCAGTATTTGATGTTGATGGAATAGAAGTTTTGCTAGATTGGCGGAATTAAAATAAAAACATGTTTTAAACATCATAATAGATATAATTAATTCTGATGAATCCATTTGTATCAATTTGTTGCATCACATATAATCACGAAAAATATATTCGTGATGCTATTGAAGGTTTTTTGAATCAAAAAACCAATTTCCCTTTTGAGGTATTGATTCACGATGATGCATCAACCGATGGTACGGCAAATATAATACGGGAATATGAAGCCAAATATCCCCAAATTATCAAACCTATCTATCAAACGGAAAACCAATATTCAAAAGGAATAGATGTATCCATATTCAATTATTCTCGTGCCAAAGGCAAATACATAGCTCTCTGCGAAGGCGACGACTATTGGACAGATCCATATAAACTGCAAAAACAAGTAGATTTTTTGGAAAAAAATCCAGACTTTGGCCTTGTTTACACTAAATGTAAGCTATTTAACAATAATAAAGTTATAGGAGGTAGATTAAAAAAGGATGAATTATTTTATAATAATAAAATACCCGCTTTAACTTGCGTTTTTAAAACGGACTTGATATGGGATTACTTAAATATTTTTTTCATAAAAGGAACAAAATGGAAAATGGGAGATTATCCTTTGTGGCTATGGTTTTATGTAAATTCTAAAATAGGTTTTGTTGATAAAGTAACTGCTACATACCGAGTTTTGCCTGAAAGTGCATCACATTTTACAGATGGCAACAAGAGGGTTTTATTCAATATAAATAGTTTCGAAATTGCTAATTTTTTTGCTATTGATTATTTTAATATAAAAGATTATAATCTTTTTTTGAATAGAAATTTGTTCGTATTGGCTTTATCTTGTTTAAAACATAAAAGTTATCTTTTGTCAGAAGTGTTGAAAAGAATTAGAAGTTTATCCACAAAGAGGTGGTATAATAAAATATTATTGCTCATATTGAAAAACGTAAAAATTAGTAAATAATGTACTTATGTACTCTTTTGACTCTTGTAATTCTTCTATCTATATATTTTATTTATAGGAGAAAAAACAATTCACTAACAATTGGCAATTATATACTTTTATTATATGGTTTGTCAGTGTCACTCACTTTTTTAAACAATAATCAAGATATAATATTTTCCATAGAAGCAACCTTCTTTTTTAATCTTATTCTACTTCTTTTTTTGATTCCAATAATAAAATATAAAGGAGATACCTTTATAAATCTATCTCCTAAACAGATCATTTTGTTTAATAAAATCTCCTATTTTTTTATTTGGACAGGTATAGCGACAATTTTATTTTTTCTGCAAGCTGTTATTCGTGTTTTTACTTCAGATGTGTCATTATTAGTTCTTCGAACAAATATGGTGGGAGGAGAGCGTTACGTAAATACAGGATTTCTCCTCAATATATTTAATTTAATAAGTCAGTTCTATCCTATTATACTTATTTTTTATTTTTACTCTATTACGTTTTTAAAGAAAAGCAAAAGGTTTAATACTTTATTACTTATTTCCTCAACATCTTATATTTTTAATGTATTAAGTGCTGTTGGAAGAGATGGATTTATATTATGGTTGATGTCATATTTATTTGCATTTTTGATATTTAAAAATTATATGATCAGAAATGTTTATCGTAAACAAATAAAAATATTTTTTTACTTTTTTACTATTGCCTTAGTCTTTTTAATACCAATTACTGTCTCTCGTTTTTTCTATCAAGGTAAAAAAGCTGGAATAGAATCACTTGTTAATTATTCAGGATCTCAGTTTGCTAATTTTAATAATATTTTTAATCGTGTTCCCAATCCAGAAAAACATGGTTCATTATATAATTTATTCCCGATATTAAATCTAAATAAGAATAATAACGAAGATTTTTTGACTGAATGGGAGAATCGCGTTTGGGTTCTTGGTATTGATCCTAATATTTTTTCTACTTTTATTGGTTCGATATACTTAGAGATAGGAAAATTAGGCACTTTTATATTTGCTGTTTGCTTTTCAATAATAGGAAATTTCATTTCAAGAGCAAGTAAAACAACATCTTTTTCAAGAATTCTTCTCCTAACCTTATTTTCACAGATTGTTTTGCATGGCCTTTTTTATTATAAATTAGCATATACTGTAAGCAATATATATATGATTTCAGTTGTGATATTATCTATTTTATTTAGAGTAAAAAAAGGGGATGGAATTATTAACAGAATGTAGCACTCAAAAAAATTAGAACACTTGTTAATATAAGTTAAAAAATGCCTAAACTAGTGTAAGTACCTGCGGAAATACCTCTTGATTATTTCAGAGTAAATTACCTCTCTAACTCTTCATTCAGAGATATTTTGTAATAATGACTCGCCTAATGGGGAATATCTAAAGATTTACCAGAGTTTCGTTAGATTTCTGTTTTTTCTAGTAATGAGCAAAAGGAGCAAAAGCTTCTTCAGGTTTCCCTCATTTACTGGCTTCTGGTAATAGGATATTTTCGTAATGACTCCATTCCAACTATTCCCTCGGGTTATTCTATTTTAGTTGACGAATCTAACGGCTTCCTTTGCGAATGGGATAATCCTAAAAGCATTAAAGATGCCTTTCAAAATATCATAAATCTACCTTTATCGCAACTTGTTTCGTTAGGAAAAGCTTCTAAAATCAAAGCCGAAACTTTATTTTCACCTAATAAAATTATAAATCAATGGTTGGAAATTTTAAATTAATGATCAGAAAGTTAAAAAATAATAGATTTTTGAGAGGAATTTATTTGTAAGCATCCGATAAAACCCATATTGTAGTCGTTGTTTTGTCTCTTTAATTTTGTTTTAAAATTTAAAGCCATGACACTAGAGGAATACGAACAACTGGAACATGATTTTTTATCATCGTCTACTGACATCCGGTCTTTTCTACAAAGCAGAGGAGTAAGCTACCACAAGTATTACTACTGGAAACGCCGCTCAAGAGAGCTAAAAGAGTCTGCAGTTGTCTCTGAAGGTCAGTTTTTACCAATTGATCTTCATGCCGGAGGGTTAATCAAGCCTTCAAAGCGGGGCAAGAGTTCAAAACAACCATTAATTGGCGGGGGAGAGATTGAGATTGAACTTCGCACTCCTTCCGGAGTAGAGTTCCGTATCCGCGGTATCATGGATTCATTAATGGTTAGTACCATCATCTCTTCAACCTCAAGCCGCCGCAATGTTTAGTCTTAATGACAGCATGCGTTACCTTCTCTACAGTGAACCTACGGATATGCGCAAAAGTTACCACACCCTTAGCGGTCTTGTGACAAACAATATGGGACTCAATGTACGCAATGGAGATGTCTTTATCTTCGTTAACAAAGCCCGTAATAGAATCAAACTACTTCATATGGAACCCGGTGGTCTTGTTATCTATTCCAAACTACTTGAAGAGGGTCGCTTTCGCCTCCCCTCAAGAGATCAGGCGCAGGGTTCAGTCATGATGAACTGGCTTGACCTGGTTATGATGGTTGAGGGTGTTATGGATGATCCGACAACAAGATTAAGACGACTAAAAAGAGTAAATTTTTAGCATAAAACATTGGTTAATATTTGGTTATCTGAAACATTGTTACTATCTTTGTATCAGATAATTACAGTGTTTTATGACAACCGGATACACCCAGCAGGAGATAGAAAAGATGGCAGCAGAGATAGAGTCTCTCCGTCGTCAGCTGGCTGCAAAAGAAGAGGTTGTGTCCACTCTTGAATCCAACATCACCAAACTTGAATCAAATGTCACCGGTCTTGAGTCAAACATCTCCAAGCTGGAGTCAAACATCTCCAAGTTGGAGTCAAACATCTCCAAGTTGGAATACGAACTCACCTGGCTGAGAAAGAAGTTATTCGGCAAGATGAGCGAACGTTTTATCAACTCAGATCCTGATGCCCGTCAACTGGATATCTTTGGAGAGCAGCTCAGCGACAAAGAGAGAGAGGAGCTGGAGAGTGCAGCAAAGCAGGAGCAGGAGCTAATAACCAGAACAATAACAGCAAGCAAGCCACGCAAACCTCGCAAGGATGTATCTTTTGAGAACCTGCGGGTTGAAGAGACAGTAATAGAGCCGGAAGGTATAAATTCTGAAGATTATGTTTGCATCGGCTCCGAAGAGACTAACAGGCTGGCCTATAAACCGGCAGAGTTCTATGTAAAGAGGACTATCCGCAAGAAATATGCACTCAAAAGTCAGTCAGCGGAGCTTGACGGACAGCAAGAAAGCAGACCGGCAATAGTAATAGCACCACTTCCTGACAGTCCCATCCACAAATGTATGGCAGATACCTCGCTTTTGAGTGAGATAATCATTCAGAAGTATCTTTATCACATTCCTTTTCACCGGCAGATAGCCCGTTTTGGGGATCTTGGGGTCAGGATAAGCTCTTCCACTGTGGGAGACTGGTTCTCCCAGAGCTGCGAGTTGCTCAGTCCGCTCTACGGCCATCTCAGACGACGGGTATTGTCTACCGATTATATCCAGGTTGACGAGAGTACTCTCCCGGTGATAGATAACGAGAAACGGAGGGCTGTAAAGGGTTACCTGTGGGTTGTGCGTAATCCTGACAATGGAGAGGTCTTCTTTCATTATGACAGGGGATCGCGTTCCGAGAAAACTGCCATGGTCCTTCTTCATGGCTTCAAGGGAGCCATACAGAGTGACGGCTATCAGGTTTACAACCGCTTTGAGTCACTTGACGGTAAGCTGATGCTTGGATGCTGGGCTCATGCAAGGCGCAAGTTTGACGAGGCGCTGGCAGAGAACAGGAAGTTGGCGACAGAGGCACTTCTTCAGATACAATCACTTTATGCAGTAGAGAGGGAGGCCGATGAGATGGGAGCAACGCCTGGGCAGAGAGGAGAGTTGAGAAGAGAAAAAGCCTATCCAATACTTGTGACCTTTGAAAAGTGGCTTTACGAAAACTACAAGGCCCATTTGCCCCAAAGCAGAATGGCAAAGGCTATATCATACACATATAGCATCTTTCCCAAGTTGTCAAGGTATCACCTTGATGGACGGTACAGGATAGACAACAACCTTGTTGAGAATGCCATCCGCCCGCTGGCAATAGGGAGAAAAAACTACCTCTTCTGCGGTAATGCAGATGCAGCAATTAGGGCAGCTATGATCTACTCCCTCCTTGGATCCTGCAAGGCCGCTGGAGTAAACCCATCTGAATGGCTCGAGGATGTTCTTTCAAAGATATACTCCTACACAAAAGAGGGCAGAAATCTGGAAGAGCTATTACCTCATTTGTGGAAGAAGTAGTCAAACTTGTATCGAATCGTGAATACTTTGCACAATTAGCGCTCTAATTACACGAATTTGAGTCAAACCGGAACGAATTGACACAACTTTAACCAAAATCGCACGAATTTAACCTAACTTTATACAAAGTGGCCCTGGATGGGCCAGAATAGTGGTATACTTTACTCCGGAATTACAAAATGAGGAATCCTAATTGCGAGAATGTGGGGACGCTTAATTGCCAAAATGTGTGATTTATCGGATGCTTACAT
>Ga0208826_1002094_pt1 | contig 15306 bp, 11 predicted proteins | sample AD_UKC115_MetaG_FD_184451 | JGI IMG/M metagenome (GOLD analysis project Ga0208826, IMG submission 184451) | Active sludge microbial communities of municipal wastewater-treating anaerobic digesters from Hong Kong - AD_UKC115_MetaG (SPAdes)... | ecosystem: Engineered > Bioreactor > Anaerobic >...
GAAGAAGGAGCTCGCTGAGATCGGATTCGAGCTCTCCGACACGGAGGAAAACCTGCTCGCCGAGGAGCGCAGCTATGCCTTCACGGCTTTCACCGCACCTTCGGAGAAGCTCGTCGTTTGCCGCAGCCGTTGGGATGTCAAGGGCGACGAGCTCGGGGAATCTTCGTTCCTCGCGCGGCTCACCTCCCTCTTCCCCGGCCTCCGGTCGAAAAACGCCGCCGATTCCGGCAGGGAGTTTTTCCTGCGGACCGAGCGCAACGCCTTCGACGCGCTGGCCGAATCCGGCGAAGAAAGCTCCTATTCCGCCACTCTGCGGGAATTTCTCCGCGTCCGCCCCGGATGGAAAGAAACGTGCGAAAGGCTCAGAAGCGGCGTCGACCCCTCGCGCTTCGCGATCACGGAGCCGGGCCTCGCCGACACGCTTTTCGGCAAAAAGCTGCGCCTCTCCGCCTCCAAGATCGAGGCTTACGAGAGCTGCCCGTTCTCGTTTTTCGTGCAGAACGGCCTGCGCCTCAAAGAGCGCAGAAAGGCCGAACTCTCGCCCCTCGACACCGGCAACCTGATCCACTACATCCTACAGGTCATGCTGCAGACCCACGGCGGCCGGGGGCTCGCCGCGCTCTCCGAAAAGGAGCGGAAGGCGGAGGTGCTCAAACTTCTGGAGGAATACCTCTCCGGCGTGCTCGGCGGCGAAGAAAACAAATCCGGGCGCTTCCTTTACTTGTATTCCCGCCTCGCGGGGCACCTGACTCGGCTCTTTGCCCGGATCGCCGAGGAATTCCGGCAGTCCGAATTTGAGCCGGCGGGCTTTGAGGTGCCTGTCTCGGAGGAGGAGGGCGTGGAGCCCCTGCGCCTGCGGACGCCCGACGGTAGAACCGTGCTCGTCGAGGGCCGCATCGACCGGGTGGACGTGCTCGAAAAGAACGGGAAATGTTACGCCCGCGTGGTGGATTACAAATCCGGCACGAAGGCCTTCGATCTCTCGGACGTCTACTACGGCCTCAACATGCAGATGCTGATCTACCTCTTCTCCATCTGGCAGGATCGGCGCAGCGAATTCGCCGGCGACACGCCCGCGGGCATTCTCTATATGCCGGCGAAGGATACCGCCCCCGCCGCGGAACGCGGAGCCGCCGCAGACCCGTGTTCCTCCGACGCCGCCGCGCGCTTTCGGATGAACGGCCTGCTGCTCGACGACCTCTCCGTGCTCAATGCGATGGAGCCGGGCCTCGCGGGAGTCTACATCCCCGTCAAAATGAAGCAGAACGGCTACGACACGGCGAACCTCGCGACCCTTGAACAGTTCGGCGCCATCCAGAGGCATGTTGCCTCCGTGCTCGCCTCCATGGCTGAGGAGCTCGGCGCCGGCAGAATCGAGGCTATGCCGGCCGCGCGCGACGACAAAAAACAGTGCGAGCGCTGCCGCTTTCAGTCCGTCTGCCGGATGCCGGAGGACGGCCCCTGCGTGAAGCTCGGCAGGCTGACGAAAAAGGAGTTCTTTGACAGCATCGGGGAGGGCGGCGTATGAACGGACGGAACTGGAACCCGGAGCAGCTTCAGGCGATTGAGTCGAGGGGCGGCACGCTCCTTGTCTCCGCCGCGGCCGGCAGCGGCAAGACCGCCGTGCTGACCGAGCGCGTGCTGCGGATGCTGACCGACGAACAGCACCCGGTCGACGCGGACCGCTTCTTAATTATGACTTTTACCCGCCTTGCCGCCGGAGAGATGAAAAACCGCATCACCGAGGCCCTCTCGGAAAAACTGGCGGAAAAGCCGGGCGATATCCGGCTTGTACGGCAGCAGATTTTGCTTGAAAAAATGCGGATCGGCACGATCGACGCCTTCTGCCTCGACCTCGTGCTGGAGCAGTTCGGCGCGCTGGGCATTTCACCGCAGAGCCGCGTCGCCTCCGACAAGGAGCTCAATATTCTCAAAAACGAGGCGCTCGCCGAGGTGATGGAGGAGAAGTACGCGGCGAAGGACGAGGGCTTTCTCGCGCTCAGCGAAACGCTCGGCGCGGGGCGGGATGATTCCGACCTCGCGGACACCGTTCTCCGCCTCTACGACTGGCTCCGCACCCAGCCGCACTATGAAAGCTGGCTTGATTCGGTCTATGGTTTATACGATCCGGATATTTCCCCTGAAAATCACCCGTGGGGAGAGATCATTCTGGAAGATGCGGGCGAGGCGCTCCGGAACTGCCGGGAGCAGGCGGCATACGCTTTCTCGCTCGCAAACGGGGAGGAGGACGTCCTCTCCGCCTACGGGGCGGCGCTTTGCTCGGATGCGGAGCTGCTGAGCCGTCTCGCCGCCCTCGCGGAAAGCGGCGGCTGGGACGAGCTGCGCGGCTCCCTGCAAAATATAAGCTGGCAGAGGCTCGGCACGCTGCGCGGGTACGAGGGCGCAGCCGGCCCGCGGGCCAAGGAGATCCGGGACAGGTACAAAAAGATCGTCTCGGATCTTGCGAAAAAGCAGTTTTTCGCCTCGGAGCAGGATTTCCGGGACGACGTGGCCATGCTCGCGCCGCTCACGGAGGATCTCTTCTCCCTGACGATGGAATTCGACCGGCGCTATTCCGACAAGAAGCGCGAAAATCTGCTGCTGGATTACGCCGACCTCGAGCACTTCACGCTCGGCCTGCTGACCGAAAAGGACGGCGCCGGAAATTATATCCCGACCGCTGCTGCGCGGGAGATCTCGGCCCGCTACGACTATATCCTCGTCGACGAGTGCCAGGACATTAACGCCGCGCAGGACGCCGTTTTCCGCGCGCTCTCCCGCGGCGGCGAAAACCTTTTTTACGTCGGCGACGTGAAGCAGAGCATCTACCGCTTCCGCCAGGCGATGCCGGAGCTCTTCCTTCAGAAGCGGAACTCGTGGCCCGCTTTCGACGGAAAGAACTTTCCGGCCGTCGTCACTCTCGGGCGCAACTACCGCAGCCGGAGGGACATCGCCGGCGCGGTCAATTTTCTCTTTTCCCAGATCATGACGAAGGCGGCCGCGGAGATGGATTACGGCCCCGACGACCGCCTGATCGCCTCCGCGGAATACCCGGAGGACGGCCGCGTCCGCTGCGAACTGGTGCTTGCGGAAACCGACGCGGAGAATGAAAAATACCCGGACGCCGAAGCCGAGGCCGTTGCGGAAAAGATCGATGCGATGGTAAAAGCGGGCGTGACCGTAAAGGACGGCGAGAGTCTGCGCCCGGCCGAATACTCGGATTTCTGTATCCTGCTGCGCGCCATGAAGGGCCGGGGCGACCGCTTCGCCGAAGCGCTGCGGAGGCGCGGCATCGGCGTGCGGTGCGAGCGTTCCGAAGGTTTCTTCTCAAGGCCCGAGATTGCCGCCGTGATGGACGTGCTGCGCGCCATAGACAATCCGCTGCTCGATCTCCCGCTCGCGGGCGCGATGCTCTCCGAGATGTTTCTTTTTACGCCGGACGACCTCGCACGGATCCGGCTCAAGGGCAGAACGCTCCCGTTCTTCCGCGCCGTGAAGCTGGCGGCGGAGGACGGCGACGAAAAGTGCGCGCGATTTTTGGAGTTTCTCTCGGAGATGCGGACCTATGCCGCCTGCGAGAGCTCCGACACCGTGCTGGAACGCATCTACGAAAGAACGCAGTTCCCCGGCATCATGCGCGCCGGAGAAAACGGCGAGACGAAGCTCGCAAATCTGCGCCTGCTGATCCGCTACGCCTCCGAGCGGGAAGCCGCGGGCTGGAAGGGCGTCTTCGGCTTCCTGCGCTTCGCCGACCGGCTGATCGAAAAGGGCGACGACCTCGAGCCGGCCGGGCAGGCTTCTCAGAGTGGCGGCGCGGTGCGTATCATGACCGTCCACGGCGCGAAGGGGCTTGAGTTCCCGATCGTGTTTTTCAGCGCCGCCGGGCGGAAATTCCATAACGACAGCCGCGTGGACCGGCCCGCCGTTCACCCGACGCTGGGCTTTGCCTGCGCCGGACGGGATGAGACGACCGGCCTGCGCTACAAGACGGCACCGCAGCAGGCGCTTGGGCTGGCTTTAAAGAAAAATTCCCTTGCCGAGGAGATGCGCATCCTCTACGTCGCGCTGACGCGGGCGAAGGAGCGGCTGGTGATTACCGGCGCCGTGCCGGACGCGGCGGAGTACCTCTCCGGGCTCGCCTCCGGCGCAAGGGAGGAGACGCAGCTCGGCGCCTTCACGCTCACCAACGCGAAATCCCCGCTCGACTGGATCTGCACCGCCCTGCTGCGCCACCCGGATGCGGCGCAGTTCCGCATGCTCGCGGGCCTTGAGGATCTCGTGCCCCTGCCGGACGACACCCGGTGGGCCTTCTCCGTCCGGCAGCCGGGCGAGGCGGCGGAGCCGGAGCAGGCACTCGCCGAAGCCCCGTCCCCGGAACCGGACCGCGCCCTGATCGGGCTGCTGGAACGGCGCGCCGCGTGGGTCTACCCCTATGCCGCCTCCGCGCTGATCCCGGCGAAAAAGGGCGTCTCCGAGCTTACGCACGGCGAACTTTATGACCAGACGCGCTTCTCGGCGAGGCCGACGCACGGCGTCCTCTCCGGCGCGGAACGCGGCACGGCGCTGCATGCCTTCATGGAATTCGCCGATTTCGAAAGGGCGGAACATTCCGTGGAGGAGGAGCGAAAGCGTCTGGCGGAGTTCGGCTTCCTGACCGCAAAACAGGCCTCCGCCGCCGATCCCGCAAAACTGCGCGTTTTCTTCCGGAGCGGGCTTTATCAGCGGATCAAGGCCTCGTCCCGGGTGCTGCGCGAGTATCGCTTCATGCAGGATCTCCCTGCGAGGGAGCTCGGCTACGACGCCGCGGAGGAGACGATCACCGTGCAGGGCGTCGCGGATTGCATCTTTGAGGAAAACGGAAATCTATATATTCTTGATTACAAGACCGATCACGCGGACCGGATCGAAACGCTCGGGGAGCTTTACGGCGACCAGCTCCGGCTCTACAAAAAGCTGCTGGCCCTCTCAATGGGAAGGGAGGCCGCCGGGCTGCTGATCTGGTCCTTCCACTTTGGCCGGGAGATCGCGGTGGAATAGCGCGCGCCGACCAGCTCCGGCTCTACAAAAAGCTGCTGGCCCTCTCAATGGGAAGGGAGGCCGCCGGGCTGCTGATCCGGTCCTTCCACTTTGGCCGGGAGATCGCGGTGGAATAGAGCGCGCGCCGGAAAACGGCGGGGATTCTCCCTCGCAGAGGGCTCTTTTCTCCGGCAGGATGCCCCGGAACCGGAATTTCCGGAAACTTTTTGAAAAAAGTATGTTTTTTATAATAATCGGTGCTTTTGGGATAGTGACTTTTTCCAATATTTTTTATATAATTAAGCTGTAGGCTGCGGAAGGTACTTCCCGGCTTCGGAAAATCCGGTTTCTGATCCCGTCAGCGGGACTCGAAACGATCAAAACTCAGCAAAGGCCTGAATTAAAATTTTGGGAAAGAGGGAAATTGTCATGGCGTTTCTTGATAAGCTGAACGACCTCGCGAAAACTGCGGTCGACAAGACCGGCACCGCAATCGAAAACGGAAAAATCAGCGTGAAGATCACCGGAGAGGAACGGAACATCGCCGCCGCCACCGCAAAAATCGGGGAGTATTACCTTGCGAAGCTGGATGAGGGCGAAACTCTGGACGATCCGGTCATGGAACTCTATGCCGAGATCGCCGAGCACCGCCGCAGCATCGAGGCCATGCGCGCAGAGCTCAGCGGCCCGAAAGCCGCCCCCGCCGATGCCGCCGCCGGTGCGAAATTCTGCAAGGCATGCGGTGCGAAACTTGCCCCCGGCACGAAATTCTGCTCGGAATGCGGAGCGGAGCAGTAATCACGGAAAATCACAGGGGCGGAGGGCGCATCCGGCGTTTCCTCCGCCCGATTTTTGTGTATTTCTCTCTTTTTGGCCCGAATCGCCGCGGCAAAAAAAGATTTTTCGGCCCGATACTTGACAGAAGAGGCGCGGGCGGTTATAATTTTCCTTACAAGAAAGCAGAACAAACCGTTCTCACCTGCCCGCGGATGCGAGGCGGGTCAATCGTCCCGGTAATCTTTTACCGGATTGCGGTGCGCGGTCTTCTTGGGCTGCGCGTTTTTTTATTTTGGAGGTGTTAGTCATCGGCAAACAGGAACTGCTCATTAACGAAGAGATCCGCGACAAAGAGATCCGCGTGATCGATTCCGACGGCAGCCAATTAGGCATTCTTTCGGCAAGAGAAGCGATGCAGATCGCGGCCGAAAAAAATCTGGATCTCGTGAAGATCGCCCCTCAGGCGACCCCGCCGGTCTGCCGCATTATGGATTACGGCAAATTCCGCTTCGAACAGGCCAAGCGCGAAAAAGAAGCGAAAAAGAACCAGCACATCATCGAGACCAAGGAAGTGCGTCTCTCTCTGAACATCGACACCAACGACTTCAACACGAAGCTCAACCGGGCGAAGAAATTCCTCGAGGACGGCGACAAGGTGAAGCTCTCGCTGCGCTTCCGCGGCAGAGAGATGACCCATACCGAGCTCGGGGCGGAGCTTGTGCGGAAGTTTTTGAACGAATGCGCGGATCTGGGCACCACAGACAAGCCTGCCAAACTCGAAGGCAGGAGCCTTGTCGTCACCATCAACTCCAAAATTCAGAAGTAACCCGCAGTACTTGTTTTATATTTGCTTTTTGCAATCAATAATCAGGAGGAAAAAACAATGGCCAACGCTAAGCTGAAAACCCATACCGGGGCAAAGAAGCGTTTTCGCTTCTCCAAGGACGGAAAGATCAAACGCAACAAGGCGTTTAAATCCCACAAGCTGAATTCCAGCATTAAGGATGCGAAACGTAAACGCAACCTTCGTCACGCCACCTATGCGGATGCCACCAATATGGAAAAACTCAGAAAAATCATGCCCTATGGCGGCTGATTTTTTCCTAAAACACACATCTATCTATTGAAAGATATAACGGAGGTAACTACAAATGGCTCGTGTTAAAGGCGGGATCATGTCCCATAAAAGAAGAAAGAAAATTTTAAAGCTTGCAAAGGGATACTTCCTTGGAAGAAGCAAGCTGTTCCGCACCGCGAAGGAAGCGGTGATGAAGACCGGGCGCTACGCATTCATCGGCAGGAAGCAGAAAAAGAGGGAATTCCGCCGTCTGTGGATCACCCGAATCTCCGCGGGCTGCAAGCTCAACCACACCAACTATTCTCAGTTTATGTATGGCCTCAAGAAAGCCGGCATCACCCTCAACCGCAAGATGCTCTCCGAGATTGCCATCCATGATCCGGAAGGCTTTTCTGCCCTTGTGGAAAAAGCGAGCATTGCGCTTTAAGATCGATCCAAACGCCCGGGTTTTTCTGAACTCGGGCGAATTGTTATAGTAAGGGATGGTATCCGGAGGAAATTTTTTCCCCCGGAAGGCTTTTCTTTAATCCTCTATTTTTGTTATAATATAAAGGAGAACCCATGCCGATCACAAGCCGTGAAAATCCGATGGTCAAGGAGGCCGCCGCTCTGCTCAAGAGTAAAAAAGCGAGGGAAGAGTCCGGCCTTTTTCTGGCGGAAGGGGCCAGGCTCTGCGCCGAGGCCTCCCGGAGCGGCATCGCGGTTCGCCGCCTCTTTCTCACCGAAGAGGCAAAGGAAAAATACCCGGATTATCTTAAAGATCTGATCCCGGCCGCCGCGGATGTGCAGGAGATCGCCCCGCCCGTGGCGGAAAAGCTCTCGGATACCAAAACGCCGCAGGGCGTTTTTGCCGTCTGCGAATTCCCGGAGAACCGGGCGGATCTCGGCCGGGACGGACTTTTCGTCGTGCTCGACGGCCTGCAGGATCCCGGCAACATCGGCACCATCCTGCGCACCTGCGACGCGATGGACGTCCGCGGCGTGCTCCTTTGCGGGAGCGCGGACATCTGGTCGCCGAAGGTGCTGCGGGCGTCGATGGGATGCCTGTTCCGCCTGCCGGTCGCCGTCTTCGCGGATGCCGCGGAGGCCTTCGCCGCGCTGCACCGGCACGGCTGCACGATTTTTGCCTCCACCCTCTCCGCAGATTCCGTTCCGCTCGGCCGGGTCCGCTTCCCGAAACGGAGCGCCGTCGTCATCGGCAACGAGGGCAGCGGCATCCCGGAGGAGGATCTCGCGCAAAGCGACACCCTCGTCACCATTCCGATGCCCGGCAGAGCCGAGAGCCTCAACGCCGCCTCGGCTGCCGCCATCCTGATTTATTCCGCAGCCACCGGCTGCTGACGATCCTCAAAAGACTGGAGATGACAGCATGAGCCTTCTTCACTGGATCTGGCTCGGCCTGATCCTTCCACCCGGCAGCCCGAAGATCGACCGTGCTTTGGAGCGCTTTCCGGATCCGGAGGAGCTCTTTCTCGCCGGGAACGAGGCTGCTGCCGAAATCCCCGGTTTCGACTCCTCCGACCTCATCCGCATGCAGGCGACCAGCCTCGACCTCGCGGAAAAGGCCCTTGAACGCGCCGAAGCCTACGGCGCCTCCGTGATCACAAAAGAGGATCCGGATTTTCCGGAGCTTCTGCACAGCATCCCCGCCTGCCCCGTCGTTTTATATGTGTTGGGAGATCTCTCCGTGGCGAAGCACCCGTGCGTGGCACTGGTCGGTACCCGCTCCATGAGCGAGTACGGCAGAAAGGCCGCGGAGAGTCTGGGCCGGGGGCTCGGCGCCTCCGGCATCACCGTCGTCAGCGGCATGGCGAAGGGGATCGACACGGCCTCCCACAAGGCCTGCATCGAGGCCGGCGGCAAGACGATCGCCGTGCAGGGCTGCGGCATCTGCAGCACCTACCCGCCCGAAAATAAGGAACTCAAGGAGATCATCGCGGCCAACGGGGCCGTCGTCAGCGAATTCGCCCCGGATGCCGCCTCCCAGTCCTCATATTTCCCGATCCGCAACCGCATCATCTCCGGCCTCTCGCTCGGCGTCTGCGTCGTGGAGGCCGCCGCCCGCAGCGGGACCTCGATCACCGCGAATTTCGCGCTCGAGCAGGGCCGCGACGTCTTTGCCGTGCCGGCGGACGTCTTCCGCAGCACCTCGAAGGGCACCTTCCGGTTGCTGCGGCAGGGGGCGATCCCCGTCTCCTGCGCCGGCGACATCATCGAGGAATACCGTCCGCTCTACGGAGACGAACTCCGGCCCGAACCCGCCCATGAAGCGGCCGCCAAACCCGACCAGCCGTCGGAGCGGCTCTGGCAGGAACCCTCCCGCGAGGACGGCCCCCGCTGGCGCGAGATGCCGGAGGATCTCTCCGACCACGCGCGGGCGGTCTATTCCATTCTTTCGAGAACGCCGCTCTTCGCGGACGATATCTCCTCCATGACCGGGCTACCCGCCTCGGTGACCGCCGCCGCCCTGACGGAGCTGGAGCTCTCTGGGCTCGTGAAACCGGTCTCCGGCCGGAGATTCACGCTCGCATAAACCCCCAAAATTCATCACATCATCTGGATACAGTTGATAAAAGGAGTAATTATCACGGCTGAAACACAGGATTTCGAAACCAAAACCGGCCGCGGCGCCAAGACTTACAAAAATCTTGTGATCGTCGAGTCCCCGGCCAAGGCCAAGACCATCCAGAAATATCTGGGGCCGGACTACGAGGTCGTCGCATCGATGGGCCACGTCCGCGACCTGCCGAAGAGCACGCTCGGGATCGACGTGGCGCACGGCTTTTTGCCGCAATACATGCTGATCTCCGGCAAGGAGACCCTCGTCCGAAACCTCAAGAAGGAAGCCGGCTCCGTTGAGAACGTCTATCTCGCGACGGACCCGGACCGCGAGGGCGAGGCGATCTCCTGGCATCTTGCCTATCTGCTGGGGCTGCCGCTCACCGCGGCGAACCGCGTCACTTTTAATGAAATCACCCGCTACGGCGTCAAACAGGGCATGGCTTCCCCGCGCACGATCGACAAGGACCTCGTCAACGCGCAGCAGGGCCGCCGCATCCTCGACCGCATCGTGGGATACAAACTGAGCCCCTTCCTTTGGAAGAATATCCGGGGCGGCTCCAATCTCTCCGCCGGGAGAGTGCAGTCCGTCGCCGTCCGCCTGATTGTCGACCGCGAGCGGGAGATTCAGGATTTCCATGTGGAGGAGTACTGGACCATCGACGCGAAGCTCTGTGAGCGCGGCGAATCCACGGCCTTCTCGGCCCGCCTCCAGAGCAAAAACGGCGAAAAGGTGGAGATCCCCACCGAGGAGGCCGCCAAGGCCATTGCGGACGACCTCGCCGGCAAGGATTTCGTCATCAGCAACGTCAAAAAGGGCGTCCGCAAAAAGATGCCCGCGCCGCCCTTCATCACCTCCACGCTGCAGCAGGAGGCCTCCCTCCGGCTGGGATTCCAGTCCCGGCGCACGATGCGCGTCGCGCAGGAGCTCTACGAGGGCGTCGACGTACCCGGCATGGGCGCCGTGGGTCTGATCACCTACATGAGAACCGACTCCCTGCGCATCTCCGAGGAGGCGAGGAACGCCGCCGCCGCTTACATTGAAAAAACCTATGGCCCGGATTACCTGCCCCAGACCGCCCACGCCTTCAAGCAGAAGGCCGGCGCGCAGGACGCCCACGAGGCGATCCGCCCGACCATGCCGGATCTTGAGCCCGCAAAACTCCAGGAGTGCCTGACCTCCGACCAATATAAACTCTACAAGCTGATCTGGGAGCGCTTTATCGCGAGCCAGATGGCCGCCGCCGTGCTCAACACCGTCTCGATCGACATCGAGGCCGGCGACTACCTCTTTAAGGCGAGTGGGTTCACCGTGCGCTTCGACGGCTTCACGAAGCTCTACGAGGTCTCCGCCTCTCCGGAGGAGGAGAAATCCTCCATCCCGAAGCGGGCCGAAAAGGACGACGTTCTGCGCCTGCGGAGCCTGCACCCGAACCAGCACTTCACCCAGCCGCCGGCACGCTTCACCGAGGCATCGCTGATCAAGGCGCTCGAGGAAAACGGCATCGGCCGCCCGAGCACCTACGCGCCGATCATCACCACGATACTTGCGCGAAACTACGTCGAGCGCGACGGCAAGGCTCTCAAGCCGACCCCCCTCGGCACCGTCATCGTCGATCTGGTCAAGGAGCACTTCTCCAACATCGTCGACGTGGAATTCACCGCCAAGATGGAGAAGGATCTCGACAAGATCGAGGCCGGCAAGATCGATTGGCAGAATATGATCAAAAAATTCTTCGACGACTTTATCAAAGAGTTGGAAACCGCCCAGCAGTCCCAGGGCGCCGAAAAAATCGCCGTCCCCGAGGAGGAGACCGACGTCATCTGCGAGAAATGCGGCAGGCACATGGTCGTCAAGACCGGCCGCTTCGGAAAATTCCTCGCCTGCCCGGGCTATCCGGAATGCAAAAACACAAAGCGCCTCGTCAAAGAGGCGAACGGCGCCTGCCCGCTGTGCGGAGGCAAAATTTTATCGAAAAAATCCAAGACCGGCAAGACCTATTACGGCTGCGAGCACAACCCGACCTGCAATTTTATGACATGGGATGAGCCGACGGCTGAACTTTGCCCCACCTGCGGCAAGACGCTGCTCTACCGCAAGGGCCGCAGCCCGATGTACGTCTGCTCCAACCCGGAGTGCGATTACCAGCGTCCGGAGGAGAAGAAAAAATGAGCCGTCCCGTCACCGTGATCGGCGCGGGGCTTTCCGGCTGCGAGGCCGTCTGGGCGCTCGCAAAGGCCGGCGAAACCGTCCGGCTTTATGAGATGAAGCCCGCAAAATTCAGCCCCGCCCACCATTCCGAAAACTTTGCGGAGCTCGTCTGCTCCAACTCGCTCAAGGCCTCGCGCTTAGAGACCGCCTCCGGGCTCCTGAAAGCCGAGATGAAGCGTCTGGGCTCCCTGACAATGGAGGCCGCCGAGGCCGCCGCCGTCCCCGCGGGAGGGGCGCTCGCCGTCGACCGGGAGGCCTTCTCCGCCTATATCACCGACCGCATCCGTTCCCTGCCGAATGTGGAGATCGTCCGTGAGGAACTGACGGAGCTGCCCGCGGAGGGCACCGTCGTCTGCGCCACCGGGCCGCTGACCTCCGACGGGCTCGCGGCGTCCCTTTCGGAGCTCTTCGGGGGAACGCTCTCCTTCTACGACGCCGTCGCGCCGATCGTCTCGGCCGACAGCATCGACTTTACGAAATGTTTTTACGGTGCGCGCTGGGGGCACGGCGACCCAGATTACCTCAACTGCCCGATGGATAAGGAGCAGTACGAGGCGTTTGTGGAAGCGCTCCTGCACGCGGAGCGGGCGCCGCTTCACGATTTCGACGCGCCGCCGAAGGTCTACGAGGGCTGCATGCCTGTGGAGATCATGGCCGCCCGCGGCCCCGACACGCTCCGCTACGGTCCGATGCGCCCGGTCGGGCTCAAAAACCCGGAGACCGGGCACCGCCCTTGGGCCAACGTCCAGCTCCGGAAAGAAAACCGCGAAGGCACGATGCTGAATCTCGTCGGCTTTCAGACAAACCTCAAATGGGGCGAGCAGAAGCGCGTGTTTTCGATGATCCCAGGCCTTGAGCAAGCGGAATTCCTGCGCTACGGCGTGATGCACCGCGATACGTTTATGGACAGCCCGCGCCTGCTCGCGGAGAATCTGTCCCTCCGGGGCGACGGCAGGCTCTTCTTTGCCGGCCAGCTCACCGGAGTCGAAGGATACATGGAGTCCGCCGCCACGGGCATTCTCGCGGGCATCAACGCCCGCCGCTATCAAACCGGAGAGGCCCCGCTCCTCCTGCCGCGCGAGACGATGCTCGGCGCGCTGGTGCGCTACATCACCGGCGCGGACCGGGCGGAAGCCGGCAGACCGGAATCCGGCAGACCGGAAACCGGTTTGGCGGATTCCGATAAGCCGGAAGAGGGCGCCGCAGACCCGGAAGAGGTGTCCGTCCTGCGCGCCCAGACGGAGTTTCAGCCGATGGGCAGCAACATGGGCCTGCTCCCGCCGTTGGAAAACCGCCTCCGCGGCAAGCAGGAGCGCTATCTCGCCTTGTCTGAGAGAGCCCTCGCGGCGTTGGACGTCATGCTGAAGTAAGAAACCCACCCCCCGGAAAGGAGGATTCTTTATGAAAATCGCACTGGATATCTACGGTGGCGACAACGCCCCTCTGGCTCCGCTGGAGGGCGCGGCGTCGGCCGTCAGGGAACTGGGCGTCGAGATCCTCGCCGTCGGCAGAGAGGCCGAGATGAGGGCCCTTTGCGCCGAAAAAGGGATCCCCACGGCCGGGATCGAATTCCTCGATGCGCCGCTCGTGATGCCGGTCTGCGCCGAACCGGCCGAGGTGCTGAAGTCCTACAAGGACAGCTCCCTCGCCCTGACGGTGAAGGCCGCGGCCGACGGCATGGCGGATGCCGCGGTCACCGCCGGCAGCACCGGCGCCGCGGTCGTGGCGGCGACTTTTATCGCCAAGCGCCTCAAAGGCATCAAGCGCGCCGCCCTCGCGACGGAGATGCCCGGCCTCGATTCGAATTATATGATGCTGGACCTCGGCGCCAACGTCGAGTGCCGGCCGGAGATGCTGGTCCAATTTGCCGTGATGGGCGCGGCCTATATGGAAAAAACCGCCGGCGTGCCGAATCCGCGCGTCGGGCTCATCAACATCGGCGCGGAGGAATCCAAGGGCACCGATCTGCAGAAGGAGGCCTATGCACTGCTCCGGCGGTCGGGCCTTAACTTCATCGGCAACGTGGAGCCGCGGGATTTGCTCTTCGGCGCGTGCGACGTGGCCGTGGCCGACGGATGGACCGGCAATATTGTTTTAAAAACGACGGAGGGCACCGGGCTTGCCTTTTCCAAGATGGTCAAGCGCATGTTCACCCAAAATATACTGACCAAGCTCGGCTCCCTGCCGATGAAGGAAGGCATCCGCGACATGAAGCGGAGGACGGATTACTCCGAACGCGGCGGCGCGCCTCTGCTCGGCATCACGAAACCCGTGATCAAAGCCCACGGAAGCAGCGACGCAATCGCCTTCCGCAACGCGCTGGAACAGGCGAAGATCTTTTATGAGACGGATGTCAACGGCGCGATTCTTTCCGCGCTCGCGGAGAGGAAAGAAGAGGCGGAAGAATGAGTTTTGAAATGCCCCATGCGCTTGAGGAAGCGGCCGGATATACCTTTGCGAATCCGCACTATCTGGAGATCGCGCTGACCCACTCCTCCTACGCGAACGAAAATCACGGCCGCTGCGAGAGCAACGAGCGGCAGGAATTTCTCGGCGACGCCGTTTTAAGCATCGTCGTCTCGGATTACCTGTTCCACAATTATAAGCATTTTCCGGAGGGACAGCTCACCAAGATGCGCGCCTCCCTCGTCTGCGAAAAGACGCTGAGCCGCTTCTCCCAGGAGCTCGGGCTCGGCGGCTACCTGATGTTCGGCCGCGGCGAGGAGCAGATGGGCGGCAGAGAACGCCCCTCGATCCTCTGCGACGCCTTTGAGGCCTTCCTCGCGGCGATCTACCTCGACGGCGGCATGGAGCCCGCGCGGGACTTCGTGCTGCGCTTCATCAAGCCCTCGCTTGAGGATTTTGAAAGACTGTCTTTCAAGGATTATAAAACGCAGCTGCAGGAGATCATCCAGCAGAACCCCGAGGAGCAGCTCACCTACGTGCTCACCTCCGAGTCCGGCCCCGATCACGACAAGCACTTTGTCGTCGAGGTCATGCTCAACAGCAATCCGATCGGCCGCGGAGAAGGCCGGAGCAAGAAGGCCGCCGAGCAGATGGCGGCGAAAGAGGCGCTGGAGCTGATGGGCGAATGAGACACGCCAACGTCTCGTTTTTCGTGCCGATGGCCGGGTGCCCGCATCGCTGCTCGTTCTGCGACCAGCGGAGCATCACCGGCGAGAGCGGATGCCCCACGCCGGAGGAGGTCGACGCCTGCTGCGCAAAAGCCGCGGATGCGCTCTCCGGATTCTCTGCCGGGAGCGAGATCGCCTTTTTCGGCGGCAGCTTCACGATGATCCCGCGGGAGACGATGGTCTCCCTGCTCGCGCCCGCCGCAAAATGGGTGGAGGCCGGCGCCTTCTCCGGCATCCGGTGCAGCACGCGGCCGGACGCGGTCGACGAAGAGATCCTTGACCTGCTCGCCCGGTACCATGTCCGCTCAATCGAGCTCGGCGCCCAGAGCAGTGACGATGCCGTGCTTGCGGCGAACGGCCGCGGGCACACGTTTGCCGATACCCAAAAGGCCTCGGCGCTGATCCGGGAGCGGGGGTTCTCCCTCGGGCTTCAGATGATGACCGGCCTGCCCGTGAGCAGCCCGGAACGGGACCTGCAAACGGCGAGAGACTTCATCCGCTTAAAACCGGAGACCATGCGCATCTACCCG
>Ga0208826_1002096_pt1 | contig 15295 bp, 14 predicted proteins | sample AD_UKC115_MetaG_FD_184451 | JGI IMG/M metagenome (GOLD analysis project Ga0208826, IMG submission 184451) | Active sludge microbial communities of municipal wastewater-treating anaerobic digesters from Hong Kong - AD_UKC115_MetaG (SPAdes)... | ecosystem: Engineered > Bioreactor > Anaerobic >...
AGAGTACTCCGCTGGTGGCCGATTCCGCAGCCGAGGCCTCAGAGAGGTCTTCCCTTTTGCGGCTGGCCGCCGATCTGGAAAAGGAACTTCGGCAGATCGACGAGCAGGAAATGAAAGCCTATGATTTGATTGAGCAGGACGTTTATACTCCGGAAGTGTTCACGGCACGAATGGCCGAACTTTCAAATCGGCGGCAGGCCGCGCTTGAGCAGCTTCAGGGCATCTGCGCCTCTCAAACCAAACTGGAAGCCGTTTTTCAGGCAAAAAGAGAGATTGCGCCCGCGGTGCGCCGCGTGTTGGATAGCTATGACCTTGCCAAAACCGCAAAAGAAAAGAACGATCTGCTTCGAAGCGTGCTCGAATACATTGAATATCACAAATCAGTCGGTGGCCGGTATCATGAAAGTGACCTATTCATCACGATTTCTCCGAAGCTGCCTTTTTAGGCGCATCACCTGCAATTGACGGCATGTTCAGTTTTGCCGTTTCTTTTTCAGGCTTTATTTTTTTCATTCATAGCATGGCTGAACTGGTAATTTATGTTTATTTTTGGCATTATTTATGCTATGCTAATTAAAACCATTGACCATGTGTTGTGATGTCTTAAGGAGATGACAGGAATGAAAAGGTTTCTATTGATAATTCTCACGTTGGCGCTACTGTTAATGATGGCGGGGTGTGGCGATTCGGGGGAAATCGTCGATGCCGGTTCTTATGAAAAAGATCCGTACCAGTTCGAGGATGAAGAATACGACGATGAAATCCCGGACGAACCCGCCTCCGAAGAGGTTTGGGGCGAAGAGCAGGGCGTGAAAACCGTGACTGCGGAGGCGGGCGACCCTGTGGCGGCGGTTACCGACGCGGAAGGATACTACGGCTACATAAACACGAATGGCGAATGGGTCGTCGCGCCCCAGTATGCCATGGCTTATCCTTTTTGCAACGGCTACGCCACGGTATGCACCGACTGGGGCGGCACCGAGTGGCAGATCATCGACAAACAAAACAATATCATCAAAAAACTCGACGGCGTTTACGTGATCGCGGTCGACGCAAATTATTACTATATCACCGTGCCGCTCGAACAGACGATCGTCGAGGACATGATGATAATCACCAGAGACGATCCGTTTTCAAGCTCTGAAATCAAGTACGGATTTGCCAACTCCATGGGAGAGATTATTCTTGAGCCTCAATATACTGAGGTTATGGCCTTTCGGGAGGGGCTGGCGGCCGTCAACTTCGGAACTCTGGGCGAGCCCAGTTGGGGGTATGTGGATAAGACCGGCAACACCGTAATCCAGCCGCAGTTTATGGAAGCTTGGTTCTTTTCAAACGGACTGGCCTATGTGGAAAAGGAATTCGACCCCGATTTCCCCGGTATGTCGCAGGGCTTCATCGACACGACCGGCGATATGGTCATTCACGGCGAAGTGGATGGAATGGGATTTCCTGTCGGATTTTGCGGCCGTTTCAGCGATTTTTACGAAGGGCTGGCCTTCTCCAATATCGCAGGAGGCACCGATAACATGACCTTCAACAACACGCTGTCGCTCATTGATAAACAGGGCGGCGTGGTATGGACAGATCTGTCATCCGAATACAGTACGAATAATTTCCGGGCTATCGGCGACGGGATGTTCTGCATTTTGGGCAAGCCCAATTCAAACGGCGACGCCCCCTCCGGCTTTATGGATATGACCGGCGCGGTGGTCATCGCGCCCACCATGCAGTGGCGGCCCACGAGCTATTTTCACGAGGGCCTGTGCTCGGTGCGAACTTATGGTGCCGACGCGCGGGAGGGCTTTATCGACAAATCCGGCAACGTGGTCGTTGAGATAACATATCGCTGCGTCCGGGATTTTTCCTGCGGGTATGCCGCGGTTTCGGAGAACGGCTCCGACTTCATTTATATAGACAGAAGCGGTAACGCCGCCGTGACAGGCGATTTTACTTCTTACGGCGCTCCCTATACAATATAGTTATTAGACAAATCCTATATAACGATAATTCACGGAGTAGTCACCTATAATTTGACGGTCCGTACGAGCTCGGCCATATGGAGATGGTCAGTACCATCGTACATCAGCTGACAAGGAACCTCAAAATGTCGGATATTGAAAACAGTGGGTTTGCGCCGTATTTCGTCGACCATACCGTCGGTATCTACCCGTTGGATGCGAGTGGTGTACCTTTCAGTGCCGCTACCTTCCAATCCACCGGCGATCCCTTCGCCGATCTGCATGAGGATATGGCCGCCGAGCAGAAAGCACGCCTCACCTACGACAACATTCTGAAGCTGACCGACGATCCCGACGTGAAGGATGCGATCACCTTTTTAAGGGAAAGGGAGATCGTTCACTACCAGCGTTTCGGCGAAAGCCTCGAAAAGATCCGCGAAGGTCTGAACAGTAAAAACTACTATGCCTACAATCCGGCATTCATCCCGAGGCCGGAAGCAAAATAAAAAAAGAGCGGAGACGGCCTCTCTGATCTTTTTGTTTTTCACGGCATATCTGTACGACCGATTTGCCGTACGATATATCTTATGAGGGAAAAAATTTTCCCTCAGGCGGCCGGCCCGGAGTACCGTTTTCACGGCGGCAAAGACCTATATTTCGGGCGGCGGCTACATAGAAAAGCACCCGACCATACGGCCCGGGTGCTTTAAAAATCTCACGGCATATTAAGAAATTTTCATTTTTCCAGGGAAAAGGGCTCTTCCGGCTTTGGGACAGATGGCATAATCTCGGGAAATAGCAGCGTGTAAAGTTTCTTTCCTTTTCATGCTAAGCGGTAAACCGTGCCCGACCGATCTTGTAATAGTAGATCAGGAATGCCGCCCCCGTCACCGACCAAGTCAGGCCGTAACTGTAACAGACCATCTCGATGCAGGGGTTGAGCGGGATGGCCGTATAAACCCAGATCACCCGGAGCACACAGATACCGAGCATCGTAATCACCATCGGGGCAAACGCATTTCCGGAGCCGCGGAGCGCGCCGGAAAGGATCTCTATAAACACCCATGTGAAATAGAACGGAACGAGATGCCGCATGGCGCGGAAGCCGATCTCAATGACCGCCGGGTCCGAGGAAAAGACGGTCAAAAGGACTTCTCCTTCAAAGAACAGCACCATACTGAGCACCAGTGCGGTCGTCATCGTGATTTTAAAACAGACCTTGATGCCCTGATGGGCACGTTCCTTGTTGCCGGCGCCGATATTTTGTCCGACAAAGGTCAGGATCGTCACGCCGAAGGCATTCATGATCATCCAGAAGAGGCTGTCCGCCTTACTGCATGCCGTCCATGCCGCCACCGTATCGGTGCCGAGGCCGTTGACGGAGGTCTGGATCAGCAGATTCGAGATCGAATACATGGAAGCCTGAATCCCGGAGGGCAGACCAATCCGGAGAATATGGCCAAGCTCCGTACGATCGACGGCGATCTCTTTATAGCGGAAGCGATAGGAATCGTCGAGCCGGGCGAGCGCCCGCATCACGAGCACGGCGCTGACCGCCTGCGAGAGGATCGTCGCCAGCGCGGCGCCCATAACCTCCCACTTGAAAACCGCGACGAAAAGCAGGTCCAGCAGGATGTTGGCGACGCAGCAGACGATCAGATAATAGAGCGGCCTCCTGGAGTCGCCGAGCGCGCGCAGAATCCCGCTTCCCATATTATAAAGCATGCTCGGAAGAATCCCCGCAAAAATGATCTGCACATACTGGGTGGAATACGCCAGGATATCGGCCGGCGTATCCATCAGGAGCATCATCGGTTTGGAGATCACGATTCCCACGACCGTGATGCCGGCGCCGCTGATCAGCGCGAACGCCACGGTCGTCTGGATCGCCATATGTAAGCCCCCCGCGTTCTTCGCCCCGAAATACTGAGCGATCACAACCGTCGCGCCGGAGGAAAGGCCGACGAAAAACTCCACCAGCAGGCTGACGATCTGCGCCGACGAGCCGCCCACCGCGGCCAGCGCCTCCTTGCCGACGAAATTTCCCACAACGACGGCGTCCACCGTATTGTAAAGCTGCTGGAAAAAGGCACCGAGCAGAATCGGGAAAAAGTATGCCATCAGGCCCTTCCAGATCACGCCCTGCGTCAAATCGATCCGTTTTTCCGTTTCGTTCTCACCTGCCTTTTTTCTGAAACAGAAAAGCATATCCCTGCTCCCGGATACTTTCAAAAAAGGGAAAAACCGAATCCCCCGGCATTTTTAAAAAGCGCACGAAAGATACTATCTCCATGAAAAAGTTATAAAAATAAAAGCGAACGAAAGAGAGTATCCTCACTTTCTTTTAAACGAACGAAAGAGAGTATCCTCACTTTCTATTAAACGAACGAAAGAGAGTATCCTCACTTTCTATTAAACGAACGAAAGAGAGTATCCTCACTTTCTTTTAAACGAACGAAAGAGAGTATCCTCACTTTCTTTTAAACGAACGAAAGAGAGTATCCTCACTTTCTTTTAAACGAACGAAAGTGAGTATAACAAAATTTTCGGAACAATACAAGACGGAGCCGCAAAAAATCCCCGTTCCTTCCCCTTTTTCTGTATTCCGTAGAAAGAAACCGGAAATACTGAAAAAAAGACTTGCCGAAACGGAGGAACGTTATGAGAGCGGCTTCAAAAATCATTACCATTCCGAACCTGATTTCCCTGCTCCGCCTGATCCTGATCCCGGGGATCGTGCTGCTGTATTTTTATGAGGAAAGCCCGCTTCCCGCGTTCGGCCTGCTGCTGTTTTCGGCTGTCACCGACCTTGCGGACGGCAGGATCGCCAGAAAATATCAGATGGTCAGCAACCTTGGAAAGGTACTCGATCCGGTCGCAGATAAGGCCACGCTCACCGCCGTGCTGATCTGCCTGCTCTCCGCCTATCCGCCCATGCAAAAACTGCTGTTCATTCTGCTCCTGAAAGAGCTTTTCATGGGTATCGCCGGGATGGCCGCCTATCTGACAAGCGGATCCATGTTCGGCTCCGACTGGCACGGAAAGGCGGCGACATTCCTGACCAACACGACCGTGCTCATCCACATGCTCAGCAAGGATATTTCCCCTGCCGTCACGGAAACGCTTGTGGCGGCCTGTTCCGCCGCGGCGGTGCTCTCCTTCCTGCTCTACTGCACCCAGTATGCGCGTGCATCCGGCACCTTTCCGGGACGGCAGCCGGAGGCCTGATTCTTCGGCAATTTCGGTATCCTCCGGCGGAGAACGGCCGGCCTTTCCTGCCGGAAAGCTCCGTGGCTTTCTTCGATTTCCGTGAAAAAAGTGCCTCCCTGCGCGCTTCGCAAGAATAATACTTGCGAAAGAACCGTTTTTGTTGTACACTGGATACAGAATCGGAATCGCCAAAAAGAGAGGAGTCTTTCCATGAACGAACCCACGATTTCATTCTCTCTTCATGAGGATAAGGAAAAGGAGATCAAGGCCATCCTGACCACCGTTTATGATGCCCTGCGCCAGAAAGGCTACAATCCGATCAACCAGATCGTAGGCTATATCCTTTCCGAGGACCCGACCTACATCACCACCCACAACAACGCCAGGAGTCTGATCCGGAAAATCGACCGCGATGAGCTTCTGCAGATCCTCGTAAAAAATTATCTCAACGACTGACGGAGGAGAACCATGGCAGAAGAGAAAAAAGAATTTCTTACCTATAAAGGCCGTCCCTTGGTCCGCAGCAAAAACATTTTATATTATGGAGACATGCGCGACCCCTGCGTCGTGATGCTGCAGATTATGGAGACGAAGCAGAACGGCGACGAGGAGATTGCGGGCCGCATCGTCATGCAGATGATGTCCACCAACCCGAAGGCGGATCCGAGCGAGATGGTTTTGAAGCGCAGCGAGCGCGTCGGCCTCTACAATTCGCTTGACCTCGCCGCGGCATGGCTTGACCGCCAGCTTGGCCCCGTCGAAGAGGAATAAATCCGGATACCAAAGATCCCCGGGAAAACCCGGGGATTTTTTTGACGGAAATTTTCTCTTTGTTTGCGTTTTCTCCGGGCGTATAATGGACCTATAAGTATGATCTTCGGAGACCGACCATGAAAAAACTGCTTGTCGCTCTGCTTGTTTTTCTCACAATATGCCTTTCCGGGTGCGTGACCGTCAACATCTATTTTAACGGCGCGGGAAACGGGCAGGAAGATTCTTCCTCCTCATCCGGAGAGAGCCTCTCGGGAGAGGAAACTTCTTCCGGAGAGGAGATTTCCGGAGAAAGCGAGCCGAGCCTGCCGGAAGAATCCGGTGAGGAGGAACTCTCCGGCTCCGAGGGCGGCACGGAAAGCGGCGCGGAAAATCCTTACGACGCAAAATACGGGAAATCCGGCACCTTCGACTATGAGCAGTCCCTCAATACGGTCACGATTCAGGCCAAAGACGTCGTGCTGAAGAATAAAACCATTCTGAAAAAACTATATATCCGCAGCGGCTCCGTCACGCTCGAAAACTGCAGCGTTCCGGGAACCCTGATTTTCACCGGCGGCGGATCGCTCGTGCTCAAAAACTGCACCGTCGCCTCCGCCGAGGTACCGTCCGGGGAAAATGCGATGCTCAAGCTGTACGACAGCAGCATTGACGCTCTGGGACTGACTGCCGGCTGCACGATTCAGGCCTCCGACGACGGCTGCTCGGTCGGAAGCATCACCCTTGCGAAAAAGGAGATCTCCGTAACCGTCGATGCCCTCTCCGTCGCCTCGGCCGTCATGGAGGAGGCGGCAACGCTGCGGCTGCAAAACGGCAGCATCATAGACGAAACGGAGGTCTACGCCCCCTGCACCCTCTCCTCCGACACAGATTCGGATTGTATCTATAAAAAGGTCGCCGTCCTGCCGGGACGGGGATATATCAAGATTCATCTGCGCGCCGAGGACGCCCGGATCGGGGAACTCCACGCGGAGGAATCCGTCTACCCGGAGCTGATCGGCGAGGCGAAAATCGATACTTACTCCGGGGATGGAAGCATCTACACCAGCTAAATCGACCGCGAAGGAATCCCCGGTCCGGCCGAATCAGGGCGGTTCTCCCGCAGGAATCCGGTTTTGAACCATATCTGCGGGCGTCAGGATCTTTTCCGGATATCCTTCAGTAAAGAATCTTTCATCTACCCCAAAAGCGTCCCGCCGTTCCCGTCAAAAACCGCACGGGCGGAAACAGGGGCGCACATATAATTCCCTGCCGCGTGAAAATAGCGCAAAAAAAGAGCCCTCCCGACGGAGGGCTCTTTTTAATGAGAATTCAATTAGTACATCTGGGGAGGCGTGGAGCCGGGCAGCTTGTTCTGCGCCGGAGTCTCCTCCGGAAGATCGGTGACAAGGCTCTCGGTGGTCAGGACCATGGCCGCGACGGAGGCGGCGTTCTGCAGGGCGGAACGGGAGACCTTGGCCGGGTCGACAACGCCGTTCTCGATCAGGTCGCAGTATTCCTCGGTGAAGACGTTGAATCCGTAGCCGACCTTGTGGCTGCGTTTGATTTTATCGATCACGACGGAGCCGTCGAGGCCCGCGTTGATGGCGATCTGACGGGTAGGCTCCTCGAGGGATTTCAGCACGATCTGGACGCCGGTCTTCTCATCGCCGTGGACGGTTCCGAGCAGCTTCTCGACGGACGGCATGATGTTCAGGAAGGCGACGCCGCCGCCGGCAACGATGCCCTCTTCAACCGCGGCCTTGGTCGCGTTCAGGGCGTCCTCGATGCGGAGCTTCTTCTCCTTGGCCTCGGTCTCGGTCGCGGCGCCGCACTTGACGACGGCTACGCCGCCGACGAGCTTGGCGAGGCGCTCCTGGAGCTTCTCGCGGTCATAATCGCTGTGCGTGTTCTCAATGGAGTTCTTGATCGTGATGATACGGCCCTTGATGGCCTCTTTGTCGCCGCCGCCATCCACAATCAGGGTCGCGTCTTTTGTGACTCTGACCTTCTTGGCGGTGCCAAGGTGGCTGACCTTGATGTCGGCAAGCGTCATGCCGATATCCTCGGAAATCAGGGTTGCGCCGGTCAGGGCGGAGATATCAAGAAGCATTTCTTTTCTTCTGTCGCCGAAGCCCGGGCCTTTGACGCAGACGACGGAAAGGGTGCCGCGCAGCTTGTTGAGGATCAGGTTGGTCAGCGCCTCGCCCTCGATGTCCTCCGCAATGATGAGCAGCGGACGTCCGGAACGCATGACCTGCTCGAGGCAGGGCACCATATCCTGGAAGACGGCGATCTTTTTCTCATAGACCATGATATACGGATCCTCGAGGATGGCTTCCATTTTCTCGGTATCCGTCACCATATAAGGAGACAGGTAGCCGCGGTCGAATTCCATGCCCTCGACGACTTCGATGTAGGTCTCGGCGGTCTTGCTGTCCTCGACGGTGATGATGCCGTCGGAGGAGACCTTCTCCATCGCGTCGGCGATCAGGTTGCCGATGAATTCGTCGCCGCAGGAAATTGTGGCGACACGGGCGATATCTTTGGAGCCGGAAACCTTTTTGGCGTTGGCGTGGATCGACTCCACGGCGGCGTCGACGGCCTTCTGGATGCCGTGCTTGATCAGCATCGGGTTGGCGCCGGCGGTCACGTTCTTCATGCCCTCACGGACCAGAGCCTGCGCAAGCAGCGTGGCGGTGGTGGTGCCGTCGCCTGCGGAATCGTTGGTCTTCGTGGCGACTTCCTTGACGATCTGGGCACCCATATTTTCAAAAGGATCCGCGAGCGTGATATCCTTCGCGATGGTGACACCATCGTTGCAGATAATCGGGGTCCCGAATTTCTTGTCGAGAACGACGTTGCGGCCCTTCGGACCGAGCGTAATCTTTACGGTGTTGGCAAGCTGATCGATGCCGGACTGCAGCGCCTTGCGGGCCTCGTCCCCATATTTAATCTGTTTGGCCATATTTTGTTACCTCCAAATACTATTTTTCCTGATTAAGACCTGTAAAGAGGATTATTCCTCAACAACGGCAAGAATTTCGTTCTGGGAAAGGATGATCAGCTCCTGTCCGTCGATCTTGACGGTCGTGCCCGCATATTTGCTCATCAGAACGCGGTCTCCGGGCTTGAGCTCCATCTTGACTTCTTTTCCGTCAACAATGCCGCCCGGCCCGACTGCGACGACTTCGGCAACTTCCGGCTTCTCTTTCGCCGCACCGGCGAGATACAAGCCGCCTTTGGTCTGCTCTTCGGTTTCGATCATCTTGATCACGACTCTGTCGCCAAGGGGTTTCACGTTCATAACAGTGCCTCCATTATAAAAATTTATTTTCTATCAATCTGGTTAGCACTCGTTATTATCGAGTGCCAGCATTATTCTAAACTATCCGCTCCTAAAAATCAATACTTTTTTCTGAAATTTTCAAATTATTCACAGGTTTCTTCCCGTCTTCCGGGAATCCCGCGAATTTCCGGCAGCTTTTGCGCAATCAGGAACTTGATCGGGATGCCCTGTTCGGAAAACATGTGCTCGTGCTCGGTCGGGATGTTGTCCGCATAACCGGAATGATGAAGATCCTCGGTCTCGTAGACGATTTCGAAGCCGGCCTCGCGGAAATAGCGTTTGGAGGCGCAGAAAAGGTCGTCGTTGTCGGTTTTGAAATGGATCTCTCCCCCGTCGCGCAGGAATTCCCGGTATTTTAGAAGCAGGCCGGTGTGAGTCAGGCGCTTCTTGTGGTCGTGGGATTTCGGCCACGGGTTGCAGAAATTGATGTAGATGCGCTCGCAGACATCCTCCGGCGCTAGCACCTGGTCGATCAGCATGATCTCCTGACTGAAAATGAGCACGTTGTCCGGTTCCCTGCCCGCCTCGCCGTAGACGCGCCTGATGTTGCGCATGGCAAGCCCGAGCATCTCGCTCTTGATGTCGACGGCAAGGAAATTGATCTCCGGGCGGGAAAAGGCCAGTTGGGAGATGAAGCCGCCCTTGCCGCAGCCGAACTCGATCATCAGCGGCTGCTCCTTCGGGAAGGCCTGATGCCACTTTCCCCGGAGTTCTTTCGGCTCGTCGATGCAGTTTTTCCATGCGGCGAGCTCAGGCCTCGCCCAAGGTTTTCTGCGGATTCTCATATCGTCGCCTCCCTGATGCCATAGACCCGGCAGCCGTTTTCACGTGCCTGATCGATCAGCGTCTGCGCGTCCGTGCCGCGGAGTTCCGCCAGCCGCTCGGCGATCACCGGAATCCGGCTGCTGTCGTTGCGGAGGCCCCGGTACGGCACCGGCGAGAGATAGGGGCTGTCGGTCTCGAGCAGAATCCGGTCATCCGGCACCGCCTGTGCGGCAAGCAGGAGCTTCTTTGCGTTCTGGAACGTGACGGAGCCCGTAAAACCGATATAGAACCCCAGCTTGACCAGCTCCTCCGCCATCTCGGCCGAGCCGGAATAGCAGTGGACGATCCCCTTCGGCCGGTACTGCTTCAGCAGTTCGTAGGTGTCGCCGTGCGCCTCGCGGTCATGGACGATCACCGGAAGCCCCAGGTCGTTTGCAAGGGCAAGCTGCTCCGCAAAAACGCGGCGCTGGACGTCCTTTGGAATATCGTAATAATAATCGAGGCCGATCTCGCCGATTGCGACCACCTTGCCTGCTTTCGCATACTCCGCGACCGCGGAAAGATACTCCCCGTTCCCGTCCTCGACGGCGGCCTCCGGATGGACGCCGACCGCCGCGTAGAGGAAGTCGTAGCGGCGCGCAAGGTCAAGAACGGCGGCGCAGCTTTTGAGATCGCAGGCCGGGTTGACAATCAGGGAAACGCCGTGCTCAGGGCTGGCTTTGAGCACGGCGTCGCGATCCGCTTCAAACTTGAGGTCGTCATAATGTGCATGGGTATCGAAAATCCCGTGGTACTGCATGGTTGTCTTCCCTTTTTTGATGATGATTCCCGCATTTCCCCCGTATTCGGGGAAAATGCGGCGGGCAGGGGCTTCCCCTCCCGCAGGCGTTAATAACGGTTCGGCCGCGGCGTTCTGCGGCCGTTGTCAATGGAGTCTGGTGCCGACGGGCACGGAGTCGTCGATGAAGGTGACGGCGATCGAGCCGTCCTCCCGCTCGCCGGCGATCAGCATACCGCAGGAATCCACGCCGCAGAGCGTGGCCGGCTTGAGGTTGGCGACAAGGATGATCTTTTTACCGATAAGATCCTCCGGCTCGTAATACTGGGCGATACCGGAGACAATCTGGCGTCCGCCCGCGCCGTCGTCGAGCTGTAATTTTAAAAGCTTCTTTGCCTTCGGCACCTTTTCGGCGGAGAGGACCTTCGCGACCCTGAGTTCAACCTTGAAAAAGTCGTCGACCGCAATCTCCTCAGGCGGCAGGTCGGCTGCTTTTTTCGGTTTTTCTTCCTCCTTCGGCGGCTGCCGCACGCCGTTTGCGGCTTTTTCCGCAGCGTCGAGCTCGGCGATCTCTTTGGCGGCATCGATCCGCGGGAACAAGGTCTCCCCACGGGCGACCTTCACATCCGCAGGCAGCACGCCGAACGTGCCGGCGCTCTCGTAAGTGCGGCAGGCTTCCGGTGCGCCGATCTGCGCAAGGATCTTTTCGGCGGTGACCGGCATAAACGGAGTCAGCAGAACCGCGCAGACACGGATCGCCTCCAACAGATTATACATCACCGTGGCAAGACGATCCCGCTTCGCCGGGTCTTTCCCGAGCGCCCACGGGGCGGTCTCATCGATATATTTGTTGGAGCGGGAAATGACCCTGAATATCTCAACAAGGGCGTTTTGGAAGGCGTAGACCTCCATCTGCTCCTCGTATTTCTGCTTCAGTTCCTTCGTCAAGGCGACAAGTTCGTCGTCGGAAGGATCGGCCTCCCTGCCGACGGAGAGCGGACCGCCGAAGTATTTCTCCGCCATGGCGACCGTGCGGGAGACGAGGTTTCCGAGATCGTTCGCGAGGTCGCTGTTGATACGGTTGATTAAAATTTCATTGGTGAAGATGCCGTCGCTGCCAAACGGGAATTCCCTCAGCAGGAAATAGCGCAAAGCGTCGCTGCCGTAGCGGTTGCAGAGAATCACCGGGTCGACGACGTTGCCCTTGGATTTGGACATCTTGCCGCCGTCGATCAGCAGCCACCCGTGGCCGTAGACCCGCTTCGGGAGCGGCAGATCGAGCGCCATCAGCATCGCCGGCCAGATGATCGTATGGAAACGGACGATCTCCTTGCCGACGAAATGGACATCCGCCGGCCAGTATTTCTCAAAATCATGATATTTTTCGTTGCCGTAGCCGAGCGCGGTGATATAGTTCGACAGCGCGTCGACCCAGACGTAGACAACGTGCTTCGGATCGAATTCGACCGGAATGCCCCAGTTGAAGCTCGTGCGGGAGACGCAGAGATCCTCGAGGCCGGGCTTGATGAAGTTGTTGACCATCTCATTGAGGCGGCTCGGCGGCAGCAGGAAATCCGGGTGCTCCTCATAGTATTTGACCAGCCTGCCGGAATAGTCGGAAAGTCGGAAAAAGTAGGCCTCCTCCTCGGCGTCGATGACGTCGCGGCCGCAGTCCGGGCATTTGCCGTCGACGAGCTGCGTCTCGGTCCAGAAGGATTCGCAGGGCGTGCAGTACTTGCCCCGGTAGGTGCCCTTATAGATCGCGCCGCGGTCGTAGAGCTCTTTAAAAATCTTTTTGACGCTCTCGACGTGATAGTCGTCGGTCGTGCGGATGAAGCGGTCGTTGGAAATATTCATCAGCTTCCAGAGATCCTGGATGCCGGAGACAATGTGGTCGACATACTGCTGCGGCGTGACGCCGGCCGCCTCGGCCTTCTGCTGGATCTTCTGGCCGTGCTCGTCGGTTCCGGTCAGGAACATCACATCGCAGCCCTGCAGCCTCTTGTAGCGCGCCATGACGTCGGCGGCGACGGTACAGTAGCTGTGGCCGATGTGGAGCTTGTCCGACGGGTAATAGATCGGAGTCGTGATATAGAATTTTTGTTTTTCCATTTTGATGTCTCCTTACCGGAACGTATTATTGCATTTCTTTGACATATCCGTTCATTTCGCTGATGAACGTGTCCGCATCGGTCTCGCCTTTAAAGGCGGAGACCAGCAGAGCCGCGAATTCATCCGCCAGCGTCTCGTTGGCGCCGGATTCGATCGCAAAATTGTCGGCGCAGACCCGGTCGCCCAAAACGGAATATGCCTGCAGCCGTGATCCCGTGATGCCGGAGGCGGCGGCGAGATCCGCGGCCTTGCGCACCGGGGTGACCTCGCCCACCTTTTCCGCACAGAGAGAGGCGGCGGCATCGCTGTACTGGAAAATCAGGAATTTCTCCGCGAGATCCACGTTTTCCGCCTCGATCGGGATATACATCTCCGTAAACGTAATGGCCGCGACCTTTTTATCGCCTGCGGCGAAGGTCGGATACCCGGCGAAACCGAGCTCGAAGGTCGGCTCCGCGACGACGCTCTCCGACTCCGCGGCGCTTCCGGATTCCACCACTTCCTCCGCCTTCTCCTCGCCGGAAAGCTCCGCGAGCAGGGCGGAATCCCCGCTGATAAAGAGCACGTTCCCGGCCAGGAATGCATCCAGAACTTGCTGCTCCGTCTTTGTGGAGCTGCCGGACGCCACCAGATAGCTCAATTTGTCGATATATCCAAGGAACGTGCGCACAGGGGCGCAGTCCCACGCGCCCTCCTCATACCGAAACAGCTTTTCCGCCTCCTCCGTGCCGACCGAAGAGGCGATACCGGAGGCAAACATTCCGGTCAGGGATCCCGTATCCTGCCCGGCGTAGGCGAAGAGGCTGATCTTCTTTGTCTTTGCCTGCTCGCCGAGAGCGATGAATTCATCCCATGTGGAAGGGACGGTCCAGCCGTTGCCCTCCATCAGGGTCTTGTTGTAAATCAGCCCCTCGATCTCGAAAAATACCGGGGCAAGATAAGTCTCGCCGTCGTCGTAGGGCATGCAGTAGATGTTGTCGAACGCGCCGTCGATCAGCAGCGAGGAGGCCACCTGCTCGAGCGGGGTGATCGGCTGCATGGCGCGGTCCTTGATCAGCGCGGCCGTGACGCCGGTCTCCTCATCGGAGGGAAGCACGACAAAATCCGGGGAGTCCCCGGAGAGGATGCGATCCCGCAGAACGTAGCCGGCGTCCTTGCCGATGTAGGCCTCCACCTCCGCGCCCGGATTCGCCTCTTCAAAGGCGTCGATGACGGCCAGCCAGTACTCCTCGTCGCCGCCACGGTCATAGATGACGACGTCGAGCGGCTGCGTCTTCACGGGTATATCCTCCGCCTCCGAAGAGGAACTCTCCCCTCCGGCTCCTTCCGCGGAGCATCCGGCAAGAAGCGCAAGAACCATCAGCAGAGAAAGAAAGAGCGAGATCGTTTTTTTCATAGAACCCTCCAAGGCTGAAAAAATTACATTGTAATATTAGCATAAAATATAAGATTCGTAAAACATTATTTCCGAATAGAGGGAAGATTATTTTTATTGTGGAATTTTATGAAATCCTGTATAATAAAAATAACCAATATTAAGGCGGTGACCCTTTGGAGACCTATGTTTATCTATTTTTGATTTCCATGCTTCCTCTGGTGGAGTTGCGCGGCGCGATGATCTACGCCGCTATAAACGGGGCGGAATTCCTGCCGAGCCTTGCGGTCAGTGTTCTCGGAAATATGCTGCCCGTTCCGTTTCTGATTAAGTTTTCCAAGCAGGTTTTGACCTATCTTTCGGGCAGTAAAAGGTTTGGCGGTTTCGCCCAGAAGATCATCGATCACGGCAGCCGGCAAGCGGAAAAGGTACGGAATCTGGAGATGCTCGGCCTGTTTCTGTTCGTGGCCTTCCCCGCCCCCGGCACGGGCGCATGGACCGCTTCGCTGATCGCCGCGCTGCTTCAGCTCAGGGTCGTCAAATCCTTTTTTGTGATCGGCGCCGGAGTCGTCGCCTGCGGCATCATCATGGGAATTCTCTCTTTCGGCCTGACCGGGCTTATCAAATAGAAGAAGGTGCTCAGCATGCTGTATATCAACAGCGAAAACGAGGAAACCGGCGGGAACGCGCTGCCGGATCCCGTACCCGCAGAATCTGTGGGAACCATCCAGATCGACCTGATGCAAAAACAGCTTCTCTGGATGAAAATCCTCACCGGCATGATGGCCGCCCTGATCCTGTTTCTTGTGGTCTCCATCACGTCCCTCTCCTCCAAAATCATGCAGACGCTCGGGAGCTTCAATTCCGTCCTCTCCGATCTCGAAGTGATCACCAGCGACCTCAGAGATACGCTGGAGAGCACGGATCTAACCGGCATGCTCAACAACGCAAACGGCATGATCGAGGATGTCGGGGACAACCTCACAAAGTCCATT
>Ga0208826_1002097_pt1 | contig 15294 bp, 10 predicted proteins | sample AD_UKC115_MetaG_FD_184451 | JGI IMG/M metagenome (GOLD analysis project Ga0208826, IMG submission 184451) | Active sludge microbial communities of municipal wastewater-treating anaerobic digesters from Hong Kong - AD_UKC115_MetaG (SPAdes)... | ecosystem: Engineered > Bioreactor > Anaerobic >...
CAATTGATCGTGCGCGCGCAAGCCATCGATTTGGATGAGCTGCGCGCACTCGCCGCGCAGGCAGCGCAGCGCGCCTATGCGCCGTACTCGCGCCTCAGCGTGGGCGCGGCACTGCGCTCGGAGCACGGTGGCCTGTACGCCGGCTGCAACGTGGAGAACGGCGCCCTGCCCATCGGCGGATGCGCCGAGCGCGCGGCGATCGCGGCGGCCGTGCAGGCTGAGGGACCGGCGTTCCGCCTGGCCGCCATTGCCGTTGCCGCCTTCGCCGCCGATGGCCGGGCGTTGCCCGTTTCGCCCTGCGGTGCGTGTCGCCAGGCCCTGGTCGAGTTCGGCCCTGGCGCCGCGGTGACGTTCCGCCAGCCCGACGGAGCATGGGCCGACGTGCTGGCCGACGACCTGCTGCCCTGGCGCTTCGTGTTGCCCGCGCAGTAAGTCTGCCCCCGGCGTTCAGGCCGGCATCGCCAGCGCGCACTCCAGGGCCAGAGCGGCCATGTGGCCCAGGCCCTGCTCGCGTTCGTCGGCGGACAGGTGCGTGTCGTGCTCGAGGTGGTCGCTGACCGTCAGCACGGCCAGGGCCTGCACGCCTTCGCGTTGCGCCAGCCCGTACAGCCCCGCGGCCTCCATCTCCACGCCGGCGATGCGGTGGGCGCGCAGCAGGCGCAGCAGATCCGGCGCGCCGCCATAGAAGCTGTCGGTGCTGAACACCGGCGCCACGCGCGCCTCCAGGCCGAGGCGCGCGGCGGCATCCGCGGCGCTGCGCAGCAGGTGGAAGTCGGCACAGGCCGCCAGATCGAGGCCACCGAACTGCAGGCGGTTGAAGCGCGAGTCGGTGCTCGCGGCCTGCGCCAGCAGCACCTCGCCAACGCGGGCGTCGCCCACCCCGCCGCAGGTGCCGACGCGGATGAGGCGGCGCACGCCGTACACGCGCGCCAGCTCGGTGGCGTAGATGGCGCAGGAGGGTATGCCCATGCCGCTGCCCATCACCGAGACGCGCCGACCGCGGTAGTGGCCGGTGTAACCCAGCATGTTGCGCCGCGCGGTCACCTCCATGGCGTCGTCGAGCAGGGTGGTGGCGATGTGGCGGGCGCGCAGCGGATCGCCGGGGAACAGCACGGTGTCGGCGAAGGCGCCGGGCGCGGCGTCGTTGTGCGGAGTGCTCATGCGCAGGATTCGTCGAGGAAGCTCCGGCCGGCGGCGAGCGGCGGCAGGCGCAGGTGGGTGGCCAGGGACTGGCCGATGTCGGCGAAGCTCTTGCGCCTGCCGAGGGCGCGCGGGGCGAGGCCCGGGCCCCAGGCGAGCACGGGCACCGCCTCGCGGGTGTGGTCGCTGCCGCGCCAGGTCGGATCGCAGCCGTGGTCGGCGCTGAGCACGGCCAGGTCGCCCGGCCGCAGCGCGCGCCACAGTTCGGGCAGGCGCACATCGAAGGCTTCCAGCGCCGCGGCGTAGCCCAGCGCGTCGCGGCGGTGGCCGTAGGTGCTGTCGAAGTCGACGAAGTTGGTCGCGACCAGTGCGCCATCGCCGGCCGCGTCCAGCGCGGCGAGCGTGGTGTCGAACAGCGCCGCGTGGCCCGCGGCGGGCAGGCTACGCGTGACGCCGCGCTGGGCGAAGATGTCGCCCATCTTGCCCACCGCGATCACCTCGCCGCCGTGGGTCTGCACGGCGTCGAGCAGCGTGGGCGCCGGCGGCGGCAGGGCGTAGTCGTGGCGGTGCGCGGTGCGATGGAAGCCCTGCGCCGGTGAACCGATGAAGGGGCGCGCGATCACCCGGCCGACGTTCCAGCGGTCGCACAGGCGGCGCGCCACCGTGCACAGCGCATACAGACGCTGCAGGCCGAAGGCCTCCTCGTGCGCGGCAATCTGCAGCACTGAATCGGCCGAGGTGTAGACGATGGGCTTGCCGCTGGCGAGGTGGGCCGCGCCGAGGCGCTCGATGATCTCGGTGCCAGAGGCGTGGCAATTGCCGAGCACCCCCGGCAGGCCGCCTTCGCGCACCAGCGCTTCGAGCAGTTCCGGCGGAAAGCAGGCATCGCCCGGCGGGAACAGGCCGAGCGGTTGCTGCAGCACCACGCCCAGGCTCTCCCAGTGGCCGGACGGTGTGTCCTTGCCGCAGGCGCGCTCCTGCGCATAGCCCCACAGTCCCTGCGGCGCGGCCAGAGGCGGCGGCGCCAGGCCGTGGGCCAGGGCGTGGGCGTGGGCCAGGCCCAGGCGCTCGAGCTCGGGCAGGCGCAGCGGTCCGCGTGCGGCCGCGGCGCAGGCGGCCGCGATGTGACCGTAGGTGTCGGCACCGGCATCGCCGTAGTCGGCGGCATCCGGTGCGGCGCCCAGCCCAAAGGAATCCAGCACCAGCCATACGGCGCGCCTCACGCCGCGCGCTCCTGCATCGACGCCGTGAGCCAGCGGTAGAGCGGCACCGCGGCGGGCGCTTCCTCGCCGAGGTGGAAGGCTGCCCGCACGCGCGCCGCGACGGCCTCGGCCGCGGCGGCACTGCGCGCATGCACGACGGCCAGTGCCTCGCCGCGCGCCACGCGTTCGCCGCGGCCACGCACCGCGCCCAGTCCCACCGCCGGGTCGATGGCGGCGCCGGGTGTGCGGCGGCCGCCGCCGAGATCCACCACGCACTCGCCCAGGGCGCGCACGTCGATGGCCTGCACGAAACCACCGTCGGCCGCGGGCACGTCTTGCTGTACTGGCGCCACCGCCAGATGGCGCTGCGGGCGATCGAGCAGGTCGGCCGGACCACCGAGCGCGGCCACCATGCGGGCGAAGCGCTCGGCCGCCGCGCCGGACTCCAACGCCCGCTGCAGGCGCTGCGCGGCGGCGCTGCGATCCGCTGCCAGGCCGCCCAGGCGCAGCAGTTCTGCCGCCAGCGCCAGCGTGAGCGCGCGCAGGCGCGGGCAGGCGGCGCGACCGCACAGCAAGTCGAGGGTGGCGCGCACCTCCAGCGCGTTGCCCGCCTCGCGCCCCAGCACCTGGCCCATGTCGCTCAGCGCGACGCTGAGGGCAAGGCCGCTGCCAGTGGCCACGGCCTGCATGCGCGCGGCCAGGGCCTGTGCCGCGGCCTCGTCGGGCGTCTGCGCGCCGCTGCCGGTCTTGATGTCCAGTACCAGGGCCTGCGCGCCGCCGGCGAGCTTCTTGGACAGGATCGAGGCAACGATGAGCTCGGGCACGTCGACCGTGGCGCTGACGTCGCGTACGGCGTAGAGGCGGCGGTCGGCGGGAACCAGATCCGCGCTCTGGCCGACGATGGCGCAGCCGACCTCGGCCACCACGCGGCGCAGGCGCTCGGGCGTGGGGTGCACGTCGTAGCCGGGCAGGCTTTCCAGCTTGTCCAGCGTGCCGCCGGTGTGGCCGAGGCCGCGTCCGGAGATCATCGGCACGTAGGCGCCACAGGCGGCGAGCAGCGGCGCCAGCGCCAGGCTCACGCCGTCGCCCACACCGCCGGTGGAATGCTTGTCCAGCACGGGACCGGGCAGGTCGCGCCAGTCCAGCCGTTGGCCGGAATCGCGCAGGGCGAAGGTGAAATCGCGGCACTCCGCCTCATCCAGACCGCGCCAGGCCACGGCCATGGCGAAGGCGCCGATCTGGCCCTCGCTCCAATCGCCGCTGGCAATGCCGCGGGCGAGCTCGCGCCACTGCGCGCCATCGAGCCGATGTCCCTCGCGCTTGGCGCGGATCAATGCGGCGGCGCCGGGGCTCATGCGCCCTCAGCCGCGAGCGGCGCGAGTTCGTCGTACAGCGCACTGGCGCCGATGCGGAAGTGCGCCGGCGTGATCCAGGCGTCGCCCAGGCGCTCGCGCGCCAGCTGCAGATACACCGCGGCATCATCCAGGCGGCGGATGCCACCGGCCGCCTTGAAGCCGCAGCGCCCGCCATTGGCCGCGATGACCTCCAGCACGGCCTGGGCGGCTTCGGGCGTGGCATTCACCGCCACCTTGCCGGTGGAGGTCTTGAGGAAATCGACGCCCGCGTCGATGCCGAGCTGTGCCGCCGCGCGGATGCGCTCGGCAGTGGCCAGCTCGCCGGTTTCCAGGATGAGCTTCAGCGCATGCGTCGTGCCGCAGGCGCGGCGCGCCGCGTGCACCACGGCGCGGGCGGCGGCGGCCTCGCCGCGGCAGTAGGCGGCCCAGGGCAGGACCAGGTCGATCTCGTCGGCGCCGGCGGCCAGGGCGCGCCGCGTCTCGCGTTCTGCGCGGGCGGCATCGCACCCGCCATCGGGGAAGTTCACCACGGTGGCGATCTTCACGGCCGTGCCAGTCAGCGCGCGACGCGCCGTGGTCACGTGCTCGGGATACACACACAACGCCGCCGGCAGACCCTGCGCGCGGGCGCGGGCGCACAGGGCCTCGATGCGGGCGGGGCTGTCGTCCTCTCCCAGGCTGGTGAGGTCGAGCAGGGGCAGCAGGCGTGCGGCCAGGGCGTGCGCCGAAGCGTCGGCAGGCGGCATGGTGGATTCCGGCAGGACGTTCGGCGCAGCCTAGGGCCAGTCCGCGCCGCCGCCTTTGACCTGGGGCAAGCGCGGATGCGGTGCGGCGCGATTCGACCTTCCGCCTATGCCGGAAGTTGGGGTTGTCGCAGCCCCGGTGCCGGCTATGCTGCCCGCTTCCTCCACGGGGAATCACCATGCGAGAGAACGTTTCCGGCCGCGCCCTGCGGCCCCGGTGGACGCTGTGCGCCGGCGTCGTGCTGGCCCTGGCCGCACAGGCCGATGCAGCGCACGCCCAGGTGGGCAGTGCGCCCAGCGAGGGACTGGGCGATCGCACCCCCTCGTTCACGGTCTTCACCCACGCCCGACTGGTGGTCCGGCCCGGGCAGGTCATCGACGACGGCAGTCTGCTGGTGCGCGACGGCGTGATCGTGTCGGCGCGCGCCGGGCGCGAGGTGCCGGCCGGCGCCTACGAGGTCGACCTTGGCGGCAAGACGGTCTTCCCCGGCTTCATCGATCCGCTCAGCGACTACGCCCAGGTTCCGGCGCCCGCGGCCGAGCCGACGCCGCGCGACGACAGTCCGTCGACGCCGCCGCCCGTGCCGGGCGCGCGTCACTGGAACGCCCGGATCCATCCCGAACTGGACCTGTCACTGAGCCTGAGGCCCGATGCCAAGCAGGCGCAGGCGCTGCGCAAGCTCGGCTACACCGACGTGCTGTCCGCGCCGGAGCACGGAGTCCTCCGCGGCCAGAGCGCGGCGCTGAGTCTGGCCGACGCGCCGCGCCTCAATGCAGTGCTGCTGAAGGACCATGTGGCGCAGCACGCCGCGTTCGAGTTCAGCCACTGGCCCGCCTCGGAATATCCCGCCTCGCTCATGGGTGCCATCGCCCTGCTGCGGCAGACCTTCTACGACGTGCACTGGCACGGCGAGCGTCTGGCCTGGCAGGCCCGCCACCGCGAGGCCGAACGCGCCGAAGCCAATCAGGCGCTGGCAGCACTCGCACCGGTGGTCGCGGCCAGGCAGCCGCTGTTCTTCGCCACCAGCGATGAGCTGGACTATGCCCGCGCCCTCGCCCTGGGCCAGGAATTCGGGCTCAAGCTGGTGCTGGTCGGCAATGGCCACGAATACCGCGAGGCGGCGCGTCTGAAGGCGGCCGGTGTGCCGGTGGTGGTGCCCTTGGTCCTGCCGGAGGCGCCGGCGGTGGAGGATCCCGACCGCGCCCTGGATGTCGCGCTGTCCGACCTCGAGCACTGGGAGTGGGCGCCCTACAACGCGCGCGTGCTGGCCGATGCCGGTGTGCCTTTCGCCCTGACCGCGGCCGGGCTGAAGAAGCCGGACGAGAAGTTCTGGCCGGCCCTGCGCAAGGTCGTGGCCGCGGGTCTGGATGAGTCCTCCGCCCTGGCGGCGCTGACCGTGCAGCCGGCCAGCCTGCTGGGCCTGGGCGACAAGCTCGGCACCCTGGAGCCGGGCAAGCTCGCCCACTTCAGCGTGGCCGACGCCGATCTGTTCCGCAGCGACAAGGCGCGCCTCTACGCCACCTGGATCGACGGGCGGCGCTACGAAGTCAGCGATCCCGCCGCGGGCGAACCGCGCGGCAACTGGACGCTGGCTTGGCGCGGTGTGAGCGGTCCGGCCGAACTGCTGCTGTCGGGCGAGGGCGGTGAGCTCAGCGCCAAGGTCGGCCAGCGCAGTCTCCCCGCGGTGCTCGACGGCCGCCGCCTGACCCTCTACATGCCGGGCGAGCTGCTGGGCGTGAAGCGCGACACGGTGGCCGTGGTCGCCACCATCGAGGGCAAGACGCTCAGCGGTCGCGGCAGCCTGGACGATGCGCGCGAATTCGGCCTCAGCGGCACACAGGCCAGCGCCACGCCGCGCGCGCCGGAGCCGGCCAAGGCCAGGCCGGCGCTGCCGGCCACTGCCGCGCGTTTCCCCGCCGGCGAATTCGGCCGCACCGCGTTGCCAGCGCAGCAGGACCTGGTGTTCCGTCACGCCACGGTGTGGACGCAGGGACCGCAGGGCACGCTGGCCGACGCCGACGTGGTGGTGTCGCACGGCAGGATCGCCGCGGTCGGGGCCCAGCTCAAGGCGCCGGCCGGGGCGGTCGAGATCGACGCCCGCGGCAAGCACCTCGCTCCAGGCATCATCGACGCCCATTCGCACATGGCCATCGCCCACGGCGTCAACGAAGGCACCAGCGCGGTGACCAGCGAGGTGCGCATCGGCGACGTGCTTGATCCCACCGACATGACCGTGTACCGCCAGCTCGCCGGCGGCGTGACCGCAGCGCAGCTGCTGCATGGCTCGGCCAATCCCATTGGCGGCCAGTCGCAGATCATCAAGCTGCGCTGGGGCGCCGATGCCGAGGGTCTGCGCTTGCGCGAGGCCCCGCCCACCATCAAGTTCGCCCTTGGCGAAAACGTCAAGCAGGCCAACTGGGGCGACAACTTCACCAAGCGCTATCCGCAGACGCGCATGGGTGTGGCCGAGATCGACCTCGACAGCTTCCTCGCCGCCCAGGCCTATGGGGAAAAACACAAGAATGCGAAAAAGGACGACGAGCCGCTGCGGCGCGACCTGCGCCTGGAGGCGCTGTGGGAAGTGCTGCAGGGCAAGCGCCTGGTGCAGATCCACAGCTACCGCCAGGACGAAATCCTCGCCTTCGCGCGCCTGGCGCAGCGCTTCCATATCGTGCCGACGTTCCAGCACATCCTGGAGGGATACAAGGTGGCCGACGTGCTGCACGAGCTTGGCGCCGGCGCGTCCACCTTCAGCGACTGGTGGGCCTACAAGATGGAAGTGATCGACGCCATCCCCTACAACGGCGCCCTGATGACGCGCCAGGGCGTGAACGTGTCCTTCAATTCCGATTCGGACGAGATGGGCCGCCGCCTCAACACCGAGGCAGCCAAGGCGGTGAAATACGGCGGCCTGTCCGAGGTTGAGGCGCTGGCGCTCGTCACGATCAATCCGGCGCGGCAACTGCACATCGACAAGCTCGTCGGCTCCATCGAGGTCGGCAAGGATGCCGATGTGGTGCTGTGGAGCGGCAACCCGCTATCGTCCATGTCCTATCCGGAACAGACCTACGTCGACGGCCGCCGCTACTTCGACCGCAGCGAAGACCTCGCCGAACGCGCGCGCATCGAGGCCGAGCGCGAGCGCCTCATCGCCAAGGCCCTGCCCGAGCGCGTGAAGGGGCTGGCGAAGAAGGAAGGCAAGGACAAGGCCGGCAAGGACGACAAGGTCGCTGCACCGGAAGGCCAGCCGCAGTGGGCGACGCTGGACGCACATCGACTGCAGTACCTCCTGGCGCCGCTGCGCGGTGCCTACCACGACGACGAACCGGTCAACGCCTGCACCGACGCGGAGGCTTACTGATGACGCGCATTCTTTCCGCGCTGCTGCTCGGCCTCGCCGCCAGCGCGCCCGCCGCCGCCGACGCGGCCGCCCCGGCCGCCCCGGCCGGCAAGGCCGTGGTGCTCAGCGGCGCCGACCTCTACACGGTCAGCCACGGCGTGATCCCCGGCGGCGAGCTGCTGATCCGTGACGGCAAGATCGCCGCGCTCGGTGCGCACGTGGACGCGCCCGCCGACGCCGCGCGCATCGAGCTCAAGGGCAGGCGCATCTACCCCGGCTACATCGCCGCCGATTCGATTCTGGGTCTGACCGAGGTGGAAGCCGTGCGCGCCACCAACGACTTCACCGAGGTCGGCGCCATCAATCCCAACGTGCGCGCGGAAGTGGCGGTGAATCCGGACAGCGAGCTGATTGCCGTGGCGCGCGCCAACGGCGTGCTTACCGCCCTGGTGGTGCCGCAGGGTGGGCGCGAGAGCCTCTTCACCGGGCAGTCGGCTCTGCTGCAACTGGACGGCTGGACCTGGGAGCAGATGACGCTCAGGGCGCCGGTGGGGGTGCACCTCAACTGGCCCAGTGCACGCGTGCCGCCCTGGCTGCCGGAGGAAGCGCGCGGCAAGGCCGAGGAAGCCGCCCGGCAGCGTCGCGCCGAACTCGACCAGGCCATGGCCGATGCCCGCGCCTACGCCGCCGCCCAGCGCGCCGGCCAGGTGAAGACGCCCGACCTGCGCTGGGAAGCGCTGCTGCCGGTGCTGGCGGGCCAGCGTCCTCTTTTCGTGCACGCCGACACGGCCGAGGCGATCCGCGACGCCCTGGCCTTCGCCGCACGCGAGAAGCTGCGCCTCGTGCTGGTTGGCGGCAGCGACGCCTGGCGTTTCGCCGACACGCTCAAGGCGCAGGACGTCGCCGTGATCCTGGGCTCCTCGCACAGCCTGCCGGCGCGGCGCTGGGAGGCCTACGACACGGTCTACGCCAGCGCCGCCAAGCTGGCCAAGGCCGGCGTGCGCCTGGCCATCGCCAACGATGCGGGCCCTTCCTTCGAACGCAATCTGCCCTACCAGGCGGCGAGCTACGCCGCCTTCGGCCTGGGCGAGGAGGCGGCGCTGCGCGCCATCACCCTCGGCGCAGCGGAAATCCTCGGCGTGGCCGATCGCCTGGGCTCGCTCGACGTGGGCAAGGACGCCACGCTGTTCGTCGCCAACGGCGATGCCCTGGACGACCGCAGCGGCGTGGAGCGGGCCTGGATCGGCGGACGCGAGATCGATGTGTCGAGCAAGCACACGCGCCTGTACGAGAAGTACCAGTCGAAGTACCGCGGCGAGCCCAAGCGCTGAATCCCTGCGTCGCCGCGGCCGGGGAAGCGCGGGGGCTTCGGGTGGGATGTGCAAAAGCCACTGACGCAAAGGGCGCAAAGGTTCGCGAAGAACGCAAAGTAAAAACTCTTTAAGTCTTTACTTCGCGTTCTTTGCGGCGGTGTCTTTGCGTCCTCTGCGTAACCGCCTTTTCCCTACCTTGCAGCCGCGGCAGAGGTCCGAGCCCGGGCCTGGGTCAGGGAGCCAGCGTGGGCAGGAAGGTGGGTGGCTGACGGGCGTGGGTGGCCTGTTCGAAGGCGTAGGCGAGGCGGATCAGCGTCGTTTCGCTCCAGGCCGTGCCGGTGAAGGACAGGCCCAGCGGCAGGCCGTGCGCCTGCGCCATCGGCACGGTCAGGCTGGGATAGCCGGCCACCGCGGCGGGCGAGGTGTTGCCGCCGGTGACGTGGTCGCCGTTGAGCGGATCGGTGGGCCAGGCCGGCGCATTGCTCGGCCACACCAGGGCGTCGAGCCGCTGCTTCTTCAGGGCGACGTCGATGCCGTCGCGCGCGAGCTTGCGCGCCTTCGCCGCCGCGTCCCGGTAGGCCCTGTCGGTGAGCGGGCCCCTGGCCTGGGCCTGCTCGAACAGCTCCTGGCCGAACCAGGGCATTTCCCGTGCCGCGTTCTGCCTGTTGAAGGCGATCACCTCGGCCAACGACGTGACCGGCACGCCGCGGCGGCTGGCGAGGTAGGCATTCAGGTCGGCCTTGAGTTCGTACAGCAGCACGGTCAACTCGGCCTCGCCGTACTTCTCTGCATCGGGCACGTCGACCGGATCGACCACCGTGGCCCCGGCAGCGCGCAGCGCGGCCACGGCGCCGTCCAGCGCCGCGTCCACGTCCGGCTGGAACCCGGCGAACTTGCGAACCACGCCCAGGCGCGCACCCTTCAGACCGTCGGCCGTGAGTGCCGCACGGTAGTCGGCGCGGTGCTTGTCGGCATCCCAGCTGGCCTTGTCGCGCGGATCGGCGCCGACGAGGGCCTGCAGCAGCACGGCGGCGTCGGCGACGCTGCGCGCCATCGGGCCGGCGGTGTCCTGGCTGTGCGCGATCGGCACGATGCCGGCGCGGCTGACCAGGCCCACGGTCGGCTTGATGCCGACCAGGGCGTTCACCGCCGAAGGGCAGAGGATCGAGCCGTCGGTCTCTGTGCCCACGGCCACGGCGGTGAGGTTGGCGGCCACCGCCACGGCGCTGCCGGAACTGGAGCCGCAGGGATTGCGATCGAGCACGTAGGGGTTGCGCGTCTGTCCGCCGCGCGCGCTCCAGCCGCTGCTGCTGCGCGAGGAGCGGATATTGGCCCACTCCGAGAGGTTGGTCTTGCCGAGGATCACCGCGCCCGCCTCGCGCAGGCGCGCGGCGACGGCGCTGTCCTGCGTGGCCGGTGCGCCCACCAGGGCGAGGGAGCCGGCGCTGGTCTGCATGGCGTCGGCGGTGTCGATGTTGTCCTTCAGCAGCACGGGTATGCCGTGCAGCGGGCCGCGCAGCCGGCCGTCGCGGCGCTCGGCGTCGCGCGCGTCGGCCATGGCCAGGGCCTCGGGATTGAGCTCGATCACACTGCGCAGCTGCGGGCCGGCGGCGTCGATGGCGGCGATGCGCTCGAGGTACTGCTGCGCGATGGCGTGAGCGCTGAGTTCGCCGGACGCCATGCGTCGCTGCAGCGTGGCGATGTCGGCCTCCTCCAGCGTGAAGCTCGGCGCAGGCGCGGCGGGCGGCGGCGCCGCCACGCGCGCCGTCGGCGCGGCGCAGGCGGTCAGGAGCGTGGCCAGGGCCATCGTCAGCAGGCGCACCGGATGAAGGCGCAAGCGCAGGGCAGGACGGACGTTCATGCGGCGATCCGGCGGAAACAGGGCCAGCGGATCATGCCAGAGCCCCGCGCTCACGCGGCGTCGCCGGCGCACAGGAAGGTCTCGCGTCGCGTCCAGCCCTCGCAGTCGGCGTCGAGGCGCGCGTAGGCGGCCGCCTCGCGGGCGCGGAAGGCGGCGTAGTCGGCGGCCGAGCGCCAGCGGTCCACGGTGACGAACACCTGCGGCCGGGCCAGGTCGCGCAGCAGGGCGGTGCCGAGCCAGGCCGGGTCGCGGCGGAACAGGTCGCACCAGGCGCCATCGCTGCCGTAGGCGGCCAGAAACGCGCCCGTGTGCTCGGGCGCGACTTCGAATTCCCAGACGATGCAGTGCATGGCGTGGCTCCGCGACGGGCGGTGCAGCATAGCGCGGCGTGACTTCCCGCCCGCGTGGGCCGCGCCGCGCGGCGTACACTGCGCTCTTCGTGCCCGCCTGCGAGTCCGCCATGCCCCTGCGCCGATTGCTGTCGTTCGCCGCCGCCCTGTCCCTGCCGCTGGCTGCCGTCGCTGCGGCCACCCCGCCGCCGGCCGAGCGTCCCGTCGACGGACTGTCCTGGCGCCTTGTCGGCCCGCACCGCGGCGGCTGGGCGATGATGGCCGTGGGCGTGCCGCAGCAGCCGGACACCTACTACTTCGCCGCGGCCGGCGGCGGCGTGTGGAAGACGCGCGACAGCGGCCGCACCTGGCAGCCCGTGGGCGACGCGCTGCCGCCGTCCATCGGCGCGATCGCGGTTGCGCCCTCGGCGCCGGAGACGATCTACGCCGGCACCGGGCAGGTCACCACGCGCTACGACATCACCGCCGGCGCCGGCGTGTTCAAGTCCACCGACGGCGGCGCGCACTGGCAGGCGCTGGGGCTGGAGGCGACGCGCCACATCGGCCGCGTGTGGGTCGATCCGCGCCGCGCCGACACCGTGCTGGTGGCCGCCCTGGGTCACGCCTTCGGTCCCAATCCCGAGCGCGGCGTGTACCGCAGCGAGGACGGCGGCACGACCTGGCAGCGCACGCTCTTCGTCAGCGAGAACACCGGCGCGGCCGACCTCGCCGCCGATCCGCTCGATCCGGACATCGTCTTCGCCTCGACCTGGCAGATGCGCCAGCAGCCCTGGCAGAGCTACTTCACGCCCGACGTCGGCGAGGAGAGCGGCCTGTGGAAATCCGCCGACGGCGGCCGCCACTGGCAGCGCCTCACCGGCGGCGGCTGGCCGGCGCACGCGCTGGGCCGCATCGGCCTTTCTGCCGCGCACCTGCCCAACGGCGCCACGCGCGTCTACGCCATCGTCGACGCCGAGACCGACGGCGGCCTGTGGCGCAGCGACGACGGCGGCGCGAACTGGACCCACGCCAATTCCGACGGCGAACTGGTCAACGGCTACTTCAGCCGCGTGACGGTCGACCCGCGCGATCCCGACGTGGTCTGGACCGGCGGGCGCGGCATCCACCGCTGCGCCCGGGGCGGCACGGTCTGCGACATCGTCAAGGGCGCGCCCGGCGGCGACGACTACCACTTCGTGTGGCTCAATCCGCAGGACCCGCAGCGCCTCGTCACCGCCGCCGATCAGGGCGTGGTGGTGAGCGTCAACGGCGGCGCCAGCTGGAGCAGCTGGTACAACCAGCCGACCGGGCAGTTCTACCACCTTGCCGCCGACAACCGCTTTCCCTACCGCATCTACTCCGGCCAGCAGGATTCCGGCACGGTCGGCATTGCCAGCCGCAGCGACTACGGCGCCATCAGCTTCCGCGACTGGCAGCCGGTGGGCGCGGACGAGCGCGACTACGACATTCCCGATCCGCTCGATCCCGACATCGTCTACGGCTCCGGCCTGGGGGGGCGCCTGTCGCGCTGGGACGCGCGCACCGGCGAGGTGCAGAACATCGCGCCCTGGCCCATCGCCAGCTACGGCAAGCGGCCCACCGACTACCAGGTGCACTACACCTGGATCACGCCGATCGCCGTGTCGCAGCGCGCGCCGCACCCGCTCTACCTCGGCGCGCAGTGGCTGTACCGCTCCACCGACCGCGGCGCGCACTGGGAGACCATCAGTCCCGACCTGTCGGCCAAGTCGAAAAGTGGAAAAGAGTGCGAAGGCAACCTCGACCGTCCCACGGCGCGCGCCTGCGGCTACGGCGTGATCTACAGCATCGGCCTGTCGCCGCGCGACAACGACGAGGTCTGGCTCGGCACCGACGACGGCGCGGTGAAGCTGACGCGCGACGCCGGCAAGACCTGGCGCGACGTCACCCCGCCGGACGTGCCGGCCTGGGCCAAGATCGCCACCGTGGACGTACCGCCGCATTCGCCCGGCACCGCCTATATCGCCGTCGACAACCATCGCCAGGACGATTTCGCCCCGCGCGCCTTCGTCACGCACGACTACGGCGCCAGCTGGCGCGCCATCGGCGCCGGCCTGCCGTCGGGCCACTACGTCGGCGTGCTGCGCGCCGATCCGCTCAAGCCGGGCCTGCTCTACGCCGGTACCGACGACGGCGTGCAGATCAGCTTCGACGACGGCGCGCACTGGCAGTCGCTGCAGCGCAACCTGCCGCGCGCCTGGGTGCGCGACCTGCTGGTGCACGGCGACGACCTCATCGCTGCCACGCAGGGGCGCGCCCTGTGGGTGCTGGACAACGTCTCGCCGCTGCGCCAGATGGACCGCGCGCCCGCGCACGGCCAGCTCTTTGCCCCGGCCACCGCCCTGCGTCTGCGCGGCAGCCAGAACAAGGACACGCCGCTGCCGCCGGAGGAGCCGGTGGGCACCAATCCGCCGCAGGGCGCCATGTTCGACTACTGGCTGGCGCGGCCGGCCAAGCGCGCCGTGGTGCTGGAGGTGCGCGATACGCAGGGCAACCTCGTGCGCCGCTTCGCCAGTACCGATGCGCCCGAACGTCTCGACGTCGAGGACCGCTATTTCGCCGATACCTGGGTCAAGCCGCGCGCACCGCTGCCGGCCGCCGCGGGCATGCACCGCTTCGTGTGGAACCTGCGCTACCCGCGACCGCAGGCGGCGCAGTACGGCTACAGCATCGCGGCGATCTGGGGCGAAGACACCCCGGTGGTGCCCGAGGGGCCGCTGGTGCCGCCGGGCGACTATCGCGTGAGTCTGAGCGTGGACGGCCAGGCCGCGTCGACGCAGACCCTGCACGTGCTCGCCGATCCGCGCCGCGCCTTCGATGCCGCGGCGGCGCAGGCCGCGCTGGCGTTCTCGCAGGAACTGCAGACGGCTCTGCAGCGCGACTACGCCGCGCAGCTGGAAGTGCGCTGGCTCAGCAAGCAGAGCGCCGCGCTGCGCAAGGCCGCCGGCGACACACTCGCCGCGCCGGTGCGCGCCGCACTGGATGCGCTGGATGCCGGCATGGCGCCGCTGCTCAAGGGCGAGGGTGACCGCAGTCCGAATCTCGCGGCCATCGGCGACATCATCGGCTCGCTCGAAGTGGACGTCGAAGGCAGCGATGCCGCGCCCGTGGCGGCGCAGCGCGAGGCGCTAAAGGTTTCGCTGGATCGGCTGGAGACAGCGGAGAAACGCTGGGCCGAGCTGCGCGCCAAAGAGCTGACGGCGCTCAATGCCGCTCTGCGTTCTGCGGGCGGTAAGGCTATTGCGATTCCGTCGCTGGAGAAAATCCGCGACCGGAGATGAACGCCAGCGCTGCGGCTTCTTCAGGCGAACGAAGCTCAGATGAAGCTGCTTGCTACTCGAGTCTTGACTGCCCTCTATCTCCAGGCGGTTGACTTGCCTTCGTGGGGGGGTAAGTTGCCGTGCCGTTGTTTGGCGCTCACATGGATAGATATGGAGGATCTAGTGAAAAACGTTTGTAGCAAGGATGCAAAACTATCTATTGGTGCGATGGTTTCGGCGTTGGCATTCGGTACCACGACTGCGCAGGCGGATGTAAGGGCGACAAAGTGTCCTGCCTGCACGGAAATGCAACTGGAACAGAAGGCCATAGGATTGGGCATCGGCACGAAGTATCTCTATGACCTCACTGCCAGCGCGATGAGGGCTTTCTACGTCAGCCGTGAACCCAATGCTTCGGGCGGCTATCTTTACGACGTGTACGAAGTGGATGTCGAGCCCGCGTACCAAGCCATTTTTCAGAAAGCCAAGGCGGTGTACGCAAGTGGTGGCACGCTGGCACGTTCGGTTGTTCTGGGGCTTCCCGGGGCGCCGAACACGAGCGGACACTCCACCGACAGCGTATTCGGAGCGGTTTGCGTAACCCCACGGATGTCGTAGGTTAGCGCATCACCCGCCGAGGTAGCCCCGATGTCGCACCGCCCGCTTGGCTTGTTCGATCAGGAAGCGCGCCACCGCAAGCTGGAATCGCTG
>Ga0208826_1002102_pt1 | contig 15276 bp, 10 predicted proteins | sample AD_UKC115_MetaG_FD_184451 | JGI IMG/M metagenome (GOLD analysis project Ga0208826, IMG submission 184451) | Active sludge microbial communities of municipal wastewater-treating anaerobic digesters from Hong Kong - AD_UKC115_MetaG (SPAdes)... | ecosystem: Engineered > Bioreactor > Anaerobic >...
TAGTAATTTTGAAAAAACTAAATTACTACATTATGGGAAGAAAATCATTACAAGTTCAGGGCTATAGTTCAGAAGAAATTAGAGCTCTGTTTACTAAGGATGAAAGATATACCATCGGCATCAGGCTGTACGCGATTTATCAGGTTTCACTTGGGCAAGCCAGTCGCAAATTAGAAAGCTTATACAATACCAGTTTTAAGCAAATCACCAACTGGGTACATCGATTCGAAGAATCAGGAATAGAGGGGCTGAAGGACAAGCCTAAAAGCGGCCGTAAGCCAAGGTTAGCTGAAGAGCAGTTGAATGAGCTGAGCAGTGTGTTGCAAAATAATAGACCCGACGAGTTTGGCTACAATACAGCTACATGGAATGGGCCTATACTAAAAGATTACATTGAAAAACACTATCATGTAGCATACCAAAAAGCGCAGGTTTACAACTTGCTGAAGAAGCTTGGTTTTACCTATCAAAAGGGCAGAGCCCAGTATCCCGAAGCGGATGAGGGGAAAAGAGAGGAATTTAAAACGACATTAAAAAAAACTAAAAGAGGAACCTGATAGCACCGTTATTCTATTTGAGGATGAGTTTAGCTTAAGCAACACGGCAACGATATCATACAGCTGGGCGATTCGTGGAAGTCAACCCAGGGTAATGTAAAAACAAAACAGAAGAGAGCGCCAAACAACTTTTGGCAGCATAAACATAAGGACAGGGCAGATGGTCATTAACTTTTCGGATAAAGGCAACTTCAAGAGCTTCAAAAAACATTTGAAGAAAATACTGCACACATTCAAAAGTGCTCCAAAGATTATTTTGGTGCTTGACAACGTAAGGTATCACCATGCGAAGCTTCTAAAAAATTTTTTGGAGGAAAACCAAAGGTTGGAAATCCTTTATTTGCCCCCATATTCACCAGATCTAAATCCAATTGAAAGGGCTTGGTGGTTCATGAGAAAATCGATAACCCACAATAGGTTTATGGAATCCCTGAAGTTGAGAAAAGCAAAATTTTGGCAGATGTTTTCTCATTTTCAAGTTCCAAACGAAAAAATATTAACTATATGTGCAATTTTTTATTAGACTTTATATAAAATGCGAGCTAATGTGTGCGTGGTGAACTAAGAACGAACAAAAAAACGAGAAGCCCCATTGTAGCAACTACAATGGGGCTTCTGCTTGGGAAAGGAAATGAGTAATAACTATATCAACTTTTGCTCAATGGCCATTTTAACCAGCACCGCAGTATTTCGGGCATTTAGCTTAAAAAGAAGGTTCTTACGATAGCTATTCACCGTTTCTACGCCAAGAAAAATCTTGTCGGCAATTTCGGGGTTGGTATAGCCCTCCACAATAAGCTTTAGCAGTTCGCGTTCACGAGGGGTTAACCAAATCGCGCTGCTCGACTGCTTTTTCATTAAAAGGTCAACCTCATCGCAAAGAAAGGTATCGCCACTGGCCACGCACTCAATACCATCTAACACCTCCTCGGCCATTGCGTTTTTTAGCACATAACCGTTTGCACCCGCCTCAAGCATGCGTCGTACTACAGTGTACTCGCCAAAACTAGTAAGTGCAATAACCTTAACATTAGGATATTTCTCTTTGATGGTTGCGCAAAGATCAACTCCATTGGCATCGGGAAGGTTGATATCCAGCAAAAGAACTTGAGGCTCCTTTAGGCGAAGCATGTCCAGAGCCTCCTTGCCACAATAGGCTGTGCCGGTTACCTGTGCAACACCCGACTCGTTAATCAGCCTAAGCATTCCATCAACCAGAATACGATGGTCGTCCACTATCTGTACGCTTATCATGCCAATATCCCCTATAATTTAAACTCAACGTTTACCTCTGTGCCATTACCAGTCTTTGAAAAAATATCCATAGTTCCGTTAAACAATTGCACCCGGCAACGGATATTGTCAAGCCCTGTGCCCTCGGATTTTACTTTTGGGTCGAACCCAACCCCATCGTCCTGCACGATTAACGAAACCCTATCTGTTCCCTGAACTATTTGGATATTGATATGCTGCGCCTGAGCATGTTTTAAAGCGTTATTCACAAGTTCATGAGCGGTGCGGTAAATCATCATCTCCAGTTTGCTATCAAGCCGTTGCTCGTTTCCAAAGTAATGGAACTGCACGTTGGGTATATTGCCACAGAAATCGGTTAGCGACGCCTTTAAACCGTAGCGCATCAGCGATTCAGGCATCATGTTATGCGCTACACGCCGTAACTCGCGAATGGAGCTATCCAGCATTTCGAGCACTTTATTAAAGCGCAACACATCGTCGCTATCAAGGGCAACACCATTTTTTACATCGTGCAAACCCAGCTTAACAACGGAGAGCATCCCTCCTAGCCCATCGTGCAAATCGCGAGCCAAGCGCTTACGTTCCGTTGCCTCGCCTTCCAGAATGGCCTGCGTGGCAACCAGCTGCTTCTCCTGCTCTAGCTGTTTAATTTGTTGTTCTTGAATATGAAGTTTTTGTGCATCTAGCAACTGTCGATACTTATTTCTAACAATAATAAACGCAGCAACTAAGGCGACTATTAATATTATTGTAATGAGGATTATTAATTGATATTTTCTTCTTTTCAATATAAGTTCATGTTCTCGTTGGGTATTCTTAAGGATTATTATTTCCTTTTCTTTCATCTCAGAATGGTAACGGGATTCTAAATAATTTACGTGCATTTGTTTACTGTCATTAAATACACTATCCCTAATAATATAGGACTTTAGTAGATTTTCGTACGCACTAGAATATTGCCCTTTAGAAGCATAAACCTTCGCCAAAATCGATAAAGCCCTTTGCTTTATATCTCCTGTCCCCATTCTTTCGGCTATTCCAAGAGATTTTTCAGCATATTCCATTGCTTTTCCAAGTTGATTGTCTAGAAAATAGACTTCCGAAACATTGGTGGTTATGCGCATCACTTCCCAATCACTACCTAATGCCTTTGCATAATTTAGAGCCTGAAGGTACTCTCCTATAGATTTTTCATAGTTATTCTCACTTAAATAATAATAACTACCCAAATTTAAATGAACCAACTCCAATATGTAAAGATTTTCCTGTTCGGTAGCAATTTCCTTTGATTTGAGCAACAAACTAAGAACTTCTTCAAATTTTCCCTGAGATATCAATGCATCAGCCAAACTCACGCTAACAACAGATATCATCTGCTTATTACCGTTTTCTATACTAACTCTTAGACACTCCCTTGAATATTTTTCTGCCCTACTATAATCCTTTAAAAAAGCATAAAGGTTTGACAGGTTATTTAGGGTTTTAGGTCGAATTTCATTATCGTTTATGCTGTCCAAAACCCTAAGCGCATTATAATAATACTGAATTGCCTCCCAGTAATTACCTAAGCGATGATCAATAACACCATAACTATGATAGATTGCCCCTATACCCTTTGCGTATTCCTCCCCCTTATTGTGCCTGAAAATACTATCAGCCTTTTGATAATTTAACTTTGCTAAATCGAAATCATTTTTAATATCGGAATAATAGGCACCTAATAACTTATATCCATTAGCCAATAACAATTGATTTCCCTGCTCAACAGACAACTCAACTACTTGCTGCGCTAGTTCAAAAGCCTCATTGGGAGAAGAGTAAAGTTTTGATTTTGCCGAGTTCAACATTGAATCGACATTAACCTGATTGTCATCTTGAGCACTTAAAGGTAAAGAACTCGCTATAGCCAAAATGGTAACAAGCATAACCTTTTTTAAACAATTCTTTTCCATACTCTTATGCTACTTTATTATTGGTCTTTTTGTGGGGCGAAATAAAAATTAGCCACGTCATAAAAAATCATCATACGCCAGACAACTCTAATTTAGGTAAAAGAAATATACCATTAAGAAAAACAGGAGCAATTCTAAAATAAGAATAAAGTATTTGGCTTATGCAAAAAGCCTTCATAAGAATCACACATATATCTCTCCATACCTATAAATAACGTTGACTATCCCAATGCAAATGTACATCTCACATCGTCATAAAAATACCCCCAAAAGGGGGTAGTGTAAAAAAACATAGCCACCTACTTTTGCATGAGAAAAGAAACTCACACAAGAGTTCTGAAACAAAAATTAACTACTATGAAACAATTAACTACTATGAAACGCATTACCTTTTTGCTAGTTGCAATGTGCTTTACCACAGCAACGGCAAGCGCACAGAATTACTTTGCAAAGGGAGCAAAGGTTATTAATGCCACCGTTGGCTTTGGTAACTCGCTCTACACAGGAAGCGGCTACACAGGCAAAGTTCCACCTATTGCAGCATCGTTTGAAGTGGGTATTCTCGACAATGTGTTCGATGAGAAAAGCTCCATTGGTGTTGGCGGATACCTAGGTTACACTTCCGCTAAGTGGGAATTGGGTGGATACGGCTGGCGCTACTCCGACTTTATTATTGGTGCAAGAGGCTCATTACACTACCAGCTTATTGATAAAATGGATACATACACAGGCCTACTACTTGGCTATGACATTGTTAGGGCTACCGAAATTGGCGACCACACGCTTTGGAGTGGCAGTTCGGCCTTGTCGAGCGGTTTAGCGTGGTCCTGGTACGTGGGTGGACGCTACTACTTTAACGACAAATTTGCTGGCCTTGTAGAGCTAGGTTACGGTATTGCCTACTTCAATATAGGATTATCGGTAATGTTCTAAGAATCATTCTTTTAAAACAAAAACGTTAATTCCAACTGCTAAAATCAAAAAAATGAAAAAGTTGTACTTACTACTAGCACTACTGGCACTACTATTTGTAATGCCATCGTGTGAGACAGAAGACGAAACCGAGGTAACCGTTATAACCGGAACCATATCGATCCCCATTACATGGAAAGCAGGGGAGACATGGGTGGTTGAGGGCAGCGTTTACCTGGAGGCCGACCTGATTATTGAGCCCGGTACCACCGTGGAGTTCAAGAAGGACGCCGTAGTGTACGTGGGCTACTCCGCACCGGCCAGCATCACCGCGCTGGGCACTGCCGATAAGCCCATTGTGTTCAGGGGCTACGAGGGCCAAACTTGGAAGGGCATTGAGCTCTACGCCCACAACAGCGCCACAAAATCCGCCTTTACCTACTGCACCTTTAAGCAGCTGGGCGGGGACTACGCCCTGCTCATCTACGGGACTAAGGCCAAGCTGGACCACTGCTCCTTTACCGAGTGCGCCAAATCGGCCATCCACGTGCTGGGCGGTGGCGACTTCAACGGGTTCACCAACAACACCCTGCAGGATTGCGGAGCCTTCCTTATGGAGATTGACGCCGATGTGGCGGGCTCTCTGGGCACCACCAACACCTTTACCGCTACGGGGAACAAGGGCGTGCGCATTAGCGGGAGCCGCAACGTAACCCGTGCCGCTACGTGGAGCAGCATTGGCGCGCCCTACGTTATTGCCAACGAGCAGTACATTGAGGTGGACGCCGACCTGACCATTGCCGCTGGAACCACCGTGCTCTTTGAGCCCCACAGCATGCTGGAGGTGGGCTACAGCGAGTACGCTTCGTTTAAGGCCGTGGGAACAGCCCAGGCGCCCATCACCTTTACCTCAGCATCGGCCAACCCACAGCCGGGCGACTGGTACGGCATCCAGTTCTACTCCAAGAACTCGTCCACCGCATCAGAGCTCACCTTCTGCACCATTGAGTATGCGGGAACCCAGTCATACCCTGCCCTGTTCATCGGCGACACCCAGGTTAAGCTCAACGACTGCACCGTTGCCAAGGGCCAGTACTACGGCGTGGAGGTGGACGGCAACGCCAAGTTCACCCAGTGCATGCGCAACACCATTAAGGAGTTTGGCAACCACCCCATGCGCGTGGACGTGAACGCGGTGTACACCATAGACGCATCCAACACCATTCTCTCCGATGGTAACTTTGGCGTGTACATCCCCAACTACGACCTTACCGGAACCGTGACCTGGAACAAGCATGAGGTGCCCTACTTTGTGGAGTTCATCCGCTTTAACAACAACGCGGTGCTAACCATTGCCCCGGGAACCACCGTTAAGTTCATGGCCGAGGGCTACTTTGAGGTGGGCTACGATGCCTACGGCAAGCTCATTGCCGAGGGTACCGCCAACGAGCCCATAACCTTTACTTCGGCGGCGTCCAGCCCTTCGGCAGGCGACTGGGGCGGACTCCAGTTCTACAGCCAGACCAGCGCGGGAACCAAGCTCAACAACTGCCTGGTGGCCTACGCTGGCTACCCCGGCTACGACACCGGGGCCATTTACATAAACGAGTGCGGTAGCGCCATATCACTAGCCAACACCCAGATTGCACACAGCAATGCATGCGACGTGTACGTGTACTACACCGCTACACCTGCTATGGTTAACGTGACCAACCACAACGGGGAGCAGGCTAATGTGTGCGTGGTGAACTAAGAGCGAACAAAAAAAATGAAAGAAAAGAGGGTGTCCAAAAAATAAAGGACACCCTCTTTTCGTTCCGACACGTACCTGAGTTAACCTTCAAAGACTCAATCCACAAAAAAATAAACTGCCTTTCTAGATGCCTCTTATTGTTAGCCTCAAGTGAATAATTACAATGCAACTTATCCCCTCGTAAGGTTAACTCTCTTAAGATAGAATACTTGTCAAGTTTCACAAGGTTGTAGGATAAAGCTGCCTTATTCTGACTTAAAATGACGCTGCCATTTTACGACTTTATTTTTAAACACCAAGGTTTTTTTAAAAAATTTCCGGTTTCAGCTCATACCATGGTTCGGCTTTGCTCACCACAGGTTTTTCTACTGCTTCGTAAGGCGTTTTCACACCGATCTCCCTTTTCAAACTTCCGTGTCGTCTGTAAAGAATATAGAAGACGAGGAACTCCAAGAGGTGTGCTTCCATGCTTTGCTTGTTGGCATATTGCTCTTTGGGGATGGTGCTTGATTTGATGATGCCGTTAGCTCTTTCCACCATGCCGTTTGTTTTGGGTGTATGGGGTTTTGTGAGACGATGCTTAATGTTTTCCTTTTTGCATAGCTCATCCACCCTGGAAGGTTTAGCACTTGGTTTTCCGTTTTTAGATTTGAGAAGGGCATTGGTAAGTTCAAGTCCATTGTCGGTTAAAATGTGCGTGATTTGAAAAGGGAAAAACGCCAGGCATTTGTGAATAAAATCCTCAGCATTTTCAGCAGTTTTAGCATCATAGAGCTCATACAAGATAAGTCGGGTAGCCCTGTCAATAGCCACGAATAAATACCATTTCACGCCATCTAATTTAGGGCAATAGGTTACATCTATGTGCAGGTAACCTGGTTCATACGCTTTGAACTTTTTTGCCTTTTCCCTCTCCTGCTGCCCGTAAAGTTCTAGACAGAGCGATACGTAATGCTGCCGGATTCGCCTGCTGTGCCACTTCCGTAATTTCTTCCAACGGTAGCCATGAACTTCTGCGGGCGGAGTTAATAATTTCCTTTTCCAGAGCGGAAAGGGAGTAATGAATGGTGTGAGGTCGGGAACTTCTGTCGTCTTGTCCATTGCGGTTTTTCCACTTAAAGACCGTGTTTTTGGAAATCTGATACTGATCTGCCGGTATGTTCATTGGCAGATTACTTTTTTGCAGCTCGCAACGAATGTGTACATTTGTCGTTGCGTTGAAATGATACCCTTGCATAGGTTGTAAATTTTTATGGTTAATAATTTACAAAGCAAGGTGTTTTTCCCGATTTAAGTTTTCCCGCCCTGCAGGGCGGGAAAACTTAACCTTCACATCCAACAACGTGGTGAAACTTTACAGTTACTAACCCAAAATTTACGATTAAAATGAAATTAAGAGTAGGAAACTTGCTCCTGGCAATGATGCTTATGGCATTGCCATCGAGTCCCTGCACCATAATTGCAGTGGGTAAAAAGGCCTCGGCCGATGGTTCAAACATCATCTCGCACACCGATGCGGGACCCGACTCCCGGATTTTTGTAGTTCCGGCCAAATCCTTTAAGCCTGGAACAATGGCTCCTGTTTACTGGGGAATTCAGGATGCCGACAGGCCTCTAAACGACGATGGAATAATACTGGGGTACATTCCGCAGGTTGAAAAAACGTACAAATACTTTCAATCTGCCTACTCACATGTGAACGAGTACCAGCTTGGGATAGCCGAAAGCACTACCGACCAGCGCAGGGAGCTGTTCTGCAACCGGGATAACGGTGGTCAGATAATGACTATTGAGCAGGCCCAGATATTTGCCCTTCAGCGCTACAAAACCGCACGTGAGGCGGTGCGATTCATCGGCAGCCTGATGACTCGTTACGGGTTTCTTCCGTCTAGTGGAGATGGATCCGAAACCTTGGTAATTGCAGATACCGAGGAGATTTGGGTGCTTGAGGTTTTTGGCGTAGGCCCGGGGTGGACGCCCGGTAGCGGAAAACCCGGAGCCATCTGGGCAGCCCAAAGGCTAGCCGAAGATGAGGCCACCATTGTTCCTAACTGGAGCATTATCAAGGAAATTGATGCCAGCGACACGCTAAACTTCATGGTTTCGGACAATTACATGCAGGAGGCTATTGATAGAGGTTGGTATAACCCGGATTCAGACAAGCCATTCATCTGGCAGGAAGCCTATGCACCCTTACCTGCAGAGTATGCAACTGGCAGATTCTGGCTTTTCTACCAAACATTTGCCCCACATCTTAAGGAATGGCCCAACCGTAGCGCCGAGGGTGATCCCTACAAGGGAATAACACCTTACTACCAAATTGTTGAACCGATTTCCCTTTACCCGTTCTCGGCCAAACCGGAGAAAAAAATCTCCGTTCAGGATGTTATAGCATTTCAGCGGTCAACCTTCGAGGAAACCATTTACGACATGACCAACGATCCTAACTGGCTTGTTCCCAACGGCAAAGGTGGATATGAGAAAAGTCCGCTGGCAACCCCATTCCCCAGTAGCGACCTACGCAAGCTGCTCAACATCACCTACCGCAGGCCGGTTGCCCGCCACCGTGGGCATTACGGAATGGTACTCCAGCTACGTGGCTGGCTGCCAAACGAGATTGGCGGGGTTTACTGGGTTTACCTCGACAATCCCTACTTTAGCCCGTATGTTCCAATTTATGCAGGGAACCTATCGGTTGACCATTCCTACTCAACCTACGATCCAAATAAGTACGACGAGAAATCGGCCCGATGGGCAATTGACTTTGTGGACAACCTCGCCAATCTGAAATTTCAGGCCATTGCAGGTGATGTTAGAGCGGTCAGGTCGCCTTTTGAAGCGAAAATTTTTGAAAATCAAGCTGCTGTTGAGGCGGAAGCACTTAGGCTGTACAGAAAAAATCCGGAATCAGCACAGGAGTATCTTACAGGTTACACCAACGGGTTGATGAGCGATGTTACTGCAATGTTTCTTGATTTACGAAACCAGATAATCACGAACTACACCAACAACCATGAATAGGTAGCACTACCAGTGCGAAGAATTATAAAAAGGCCGGTAAGCTACCGGCCTTTTTGCACTCTATACTTCCGTTTACCCAGTAATCCGGGTTCTTAATGCTTAATTACATCAAACCCCCTGCCATATACTCCCATTACCGTAGAAACCGAGAGGAATGCTTCGTGGTCAATTTCCTTGATTATCTTGTAAACATCGTTTGATTCATACTTTCGCACCAGGGTAATAAGCACCTTTTGGGGCTCCTTGCTGAACCAGCCTACCCCGTCAACCACCGTTACTCCCCTGTGCAAGTCCCCGGTAATCCTATCGGCAATCTCCTGATATTTTTTGGAAAAGACAAAAATCTGCACGGACTGCTTGCTGCCCGAAAGGGTTGCATCAATAGCATAGGCTGTAATTGCCATGGCTACATATCCATACACAATAGTTTCAATTCTTCCGGCCGGATCCAGGTCAAGCAGCGCAAAGTATGAGGAGCCTATAATGACAACATCGCAGTAGAGAATAACCCTGCCTGGGCTAATGTTGCGGTACTTGTTGATTATCATGGCGATAATGTCGGTACCGCCTGTGCTGCCTCCCTGGGTAAATACAATACCCAACCCTACGCCGGCCAGGGCACCACCAATAATAACCGACATGAACTTGTCGTCAACTACGGGTTGCTTGATAACAACTTGCAGAACGGAAAGAAGCACAGCACCAACAGTAACACCAAATATAGTTTTAACGCCAAACCCTCTACCCAGAATTTTAATGGAGAGTAGAACTAACCCAATGTTGATGACGAAGTAGGTGTACCCCATGGGAATTCCCGTGGCATAGAACACCAGCGCTCCAATACCCGAAACGCCTCCTCCGGTAAGCTTGTGTGGTAGCAAGAACGCTGTCCACGAAAGGGCATATAACATCAGGCCCACAACAATTATGCTGTAGGAGCGAATCTCCTTAAAAAGCTTTTTCCCCGTCATTTACCCTTAATTGCAGGTTAAATTTCAGCTCTTTCGTCATCCTCTTTCCTACGTTGAATAGACTTAACGTAGGAGTTCAACAGGAAGCTGGCCTCGCCAATTGCGTTTTCGAGCTCCTCTGCATTAAAGGTATCCAGCAGGCTCAGATCCGTAGCTAGTATAATGTAGTAGCGACACTCTTCAAGAGCATCCTGGGCAGCTGAAAGGTATAGGAGCTTTTCGTCCCTGTCCTTCTTTTTATAGCCACCCACAATATTTGTAGCAATGGCCATAGCGCTTTCGCAAAGGTAATCGCCTACCATTTGCTGCTGATCCTCAGGAAAAGCTTTAACCTGCTGAAAAATATTCATTACCAGCGCGTGGGCCTTTTGCCATACAATTAGATCACGGAACGATTTGGTTTTGTTTTCAGATTTTTCCATCTTGTTAATCTTTAGAAAGTTAGAATTTAAAAGGTTGCTATATCGCTATAGCTAAACGGGTGAATACGAAGATACTTAAAAAATAACAGACAACAATTTCTACACAACAATATTAACAATTTTATGGGGCACCACCACCACCTTTTTAGGGGTTATACCATTAAGCAGTCGTAGGGTGTTGCTGTCAGCCAATACCAACTTTTCAACTTCGGCAACCGGCAAATCCAGAGGGATGTCAAGAGTAAAACGCATTTTCCCGTTGAATGAAATAGGGCAGGTAAAGGTGCTTTCCCTCACTAGCTCCTCGTTAAACAATGGCCAGCTGGCATCGCAAATGAAACCGTTATGACCCATCTGGCTCCAAAGCTCCTCGGCAATGTGGGGAGTATAGGGTGAAATTAGAATGAGTAAAGGCTCCAGCACCTGTCGTTTGTTACACTTAAGGTCGGTGAGTTCATTCACACAAATCATGAATGCCGAAACGCCCGTATTAAAGCTGAAGCGCTCAATGTCGTCGGAAACCTTTTTAATGGTTTGATGCAGCACCTTCAACTCCTGCGGCGTTGGTTTGGCATCGCTAACCTGTAGCTGGTTGGCCGAGTTATGAAATAGCCTCCAAAATTTTTTAAGGAATTTATGCACCCCGTCTATACCATTGGTATCCCATGGTTTGCTTTGTTCCAGGGGGCCCAAAAACATTTCGTACATGCGTAGGGTATCTGCACCGTACTTTTCAATTATTGTATCGGGATTTACCACGTTCCACATGCTTTTGCTCATCTTCTCAACAGCCCAGCCGCAAACGTATTTCCCATCCTCAAGAATAAACTCGGCGCTGTTAAATTCCGGTCTCCATTTTTTAAATGCCTCGATGTCGAGAATATCGTTGCTAACAATGTTCACGTCAACATGAATGGGAGTAACTTCATACTTTTCCTTCAGGTTGAAGGAAACGAAGGTGTTGGTGCCCTTAACCCTGTAAACAAAACTGGAGCGTCCCTGTATCATCCCCTGGTTGATTAGCTTTTTAAAGGGTTCGCTTTTACATACATAGCCAAGGTCGTAGAGAAACTTATTCCAGAAGCGGGAGTATATAAGATGGCCAACAGCATGTTCGGTGCCTCCAATGTAAAGGTCAACGTTTTCCCAGTAGCGGTTGGCCTCTTTCGATACCAGCTGTCTATCATTGTGCGGATCCATAAAGCGAAGGTAGTAGGCTGATGAACCGGCAAACCCAGGCATGGTGCTTAACTCGTAGGGGTATCCCTCGGGAGTGTGCCAATTCTTAGCCCTTCCCAAAGGCGGTTCCCCTTTCTCAGTTGGTAGGAAAGCATCTATATCTGGAAGTTCAAGGGGTAACCTTTCCTCGGGTATGGGGTAAGGTAAGCCATCCTTATAGTATATTGGAAAAGGCTCGCCCCAGTATCGTTGACGGCTAAAAATGGCATCGCGCAAGCGGTAGTTCACCTTGCTTTTACCCAACCCCCGCTGCTCGATAATTTCGCATATTCGTGTAATGGCTTGTTTGACTTCAAGCCCATCAATCAGGGGGCTGTTCACCACGACGCCCTCCTTCGCATCGTATGATTCCTCCCATGTTTCGGGATTGGTAGGTTGTTCGCCCTTTCTAACAACTGTTTGAATAATGGGGAGGTTGAAGGTTCGGGCAAAGGCAAAGTCGCGACTGTCATGGGCAGGAACAGCCATGATGGCGCCTGTTCCATATCCCGCTAGCACGTAGTCGCTAACCCAAATGGGAATAGGCTGGTCGGTAAACGGGTTCACCGCATAGCTACCGGTAAACTGCCCTGTAATCCTCTTGGCTTCGGCCATTCGTTCCCGCTCGGTTTTGCGTTTCACCTCGTTGCAGTATGCCTCAACGCTAGCGGCATACTGGGGTTTGGTAAGACTGCCAAGCAACTCCGACTCGGGAGCAAGCACCATAAAGGTTGCCCCATAGATGGTGTCGGGACGGGTAGTAAAAATTTTAATTTGTTGCCGGCTATCGGTTATGCTGAAGAGCACTTCCGCTCCCTCAGAGCGGCCAATCCAGTTTCTCTGTACTTCCTTAAGGGAGTCTGTCCAGTCCAGCTGCTCCAAATCGGATAGCAGCCGTTCGGCGTAAGCCGAAATACGAAGGCACCATTGCCTCATCTTACGCTGCTCAACCGGATGGCCACCGCGAATAGAAACGCCCTCCTTCACCTCATCGTTGGCCAGAACGGTTCCCAGAGCAGGACACCAGTTTACCATCACATCGGCCAAATATGCCAGGCGGTATGATAGGAGCAAATCCTGCTGCTGCCTGTTGCTCATTGTTACCCACTCAGCTGCAGTAAAAACTTTGGTTTCACTACAAGCTGCGTCAACATGTTGGTTGCCATTGCGCTCAAATTCAGCCATCAGCTCATCAATAGGCTCTGCCCTTAAGGTTTTATTGTTGTACCAGTGCTTAAACATCTGGATAAATGCCCACTGAGTCCATTTGTAGTATGAAGGGTCGCAGGTGCGAAACTCCCTTGACCAGTCGTAGCTGAACCCAATTTTATCGAGCTGGGAGCGGTAGCGCCGGATATTATTCTCGGTAGTTATGGCAGGGTGCTGCCCTGTTTGAATGGCATACTGCTCAGACGGGAGACCAAACGCATCATACCCCATAGGATGCAGCACGTTGAAGCCCTGCAGACGTTTATAACGGGAGTAAATGTCGGAAGCAATGTAGCCAAGCGGGTGACCCACATGCAAACCGGCACCCGAAGGGTAGGGAAACATATCAAGCACGTAAAACTTAGGCCGACCGGGATCAACATCTACCCTATAGGTATTCCTCTTTCGCCAAAGCGTCTGCCACTTCTCCTCAATTGCCTTAAAGTTGTAGTCCATAGAAAAACCGAATTGGTTGGGCTTAATTTTAGCCAGCAAAGATAGCTAAAATGAGCATTTCGCTTAACATTCAATACCGGTTTTATTATGATGTACGGGTTAAGGCCGGCATGCAGCCTTAGCACCTTCTCATCTCACAGGTTGAAAAATACCCGACGGCAAAGGTGCTGAAGCGCTTTACCAAACATGGGAAATTTTACCCAGGCGTCTTCCTTGGCGGGAAAAATATTTTACGCAACTACTAAGTACAAAGCACGATAGGCTATTCTCCCAGCTCCATTAAAATTTTCTCACCTAGCCCAATGCTATACCCCTCGGAGAAAAACGTTACCAAACCCTTGCCATCCACCACTGTAACCACAGGGTAATTGGCTGAAAGGGATTTGCCACAAGCTGAGGCAAGCGCAGCAGCCAAACTTTGCTGGGAGTCATACCCAACAGTAGCGCCATTTGGCTGGGGCAAAGCATCAAAAAGTTTTTGAGCGTTGAAGCCAGATGGTAGCTTATCCTTAGCAATAGCTAGTACAACAGCACCGCCCCATTTGTCGAGCTGCGACTTGATGGTTGCAAGATCATTTACCAAATGCCTGGTAGGCTCTTTCATTGGGTCCACAACAGCAACTACTGTTGGTTTACCTCCACCAATCTCGCCCAGGCGCCTGGTGTAGTTTCCTTCAAAATCAGGTATAAACGGGTCGCCCAGATTTCCTAAAATATTCTTTTCGCCTTTTGATGTGGGGAACTCCAGCTTTACCATTGTTTTTTCATCTGGGTGTATGCTGAAATACTTTACCCGACAGCTCACCGTTCCGTTTTGATCCCTGCTGCCGTAAACCAACCTGTAGAGCCCTTCCCTGAGAGAAATGCTGAAAGGCAGGGTGTTAAGCCGTGTATCGTTCTCAAAATCAAGGGTAACAAACCTGTTGTTTTCAAATCGGGCAATGGTGTAATGCTTATAGTACAACGGGGAAGTTACCTCCATGCCGGCAGCAGCGGAGAGCGTAAGTGTTCCCAAGGGGAAAGTTTCAGCAGCCCCCTCTCCAAAATCTACATCATGCCAGCTACTGCGCATGAGGTACTGGGGACGCCTGGTTGCCGGTTCAAGCCGAGCCGGAATGCCAAAGCTGCGGCAGGCCGCAACAAAAAGAATATCGCGGGAGTAGGCATCGGCTATACCTAACCTAATAACACCCTCTGGGCTAATTGGAACCTTGTAGTAGTTTTCAACCGAATCAATTTTGATGTTCTCTGAAATCCACCTTACCAGGTTGGCCGGATCGTTCCGGAAAAAACCTATCTGGTCGAAGGTGAAATAGCTCTGCAAAAACTCCCTCCAGGGGGTGATGAACTCCCTGCCAACCCTCGGGGAAAGAATGTACCGGTCAAACAATTTGAAGCTACGGCTATCGAGCAGCGAGGGGAATGAGTCAACAGTTTTAAGATGGCTTCTTAAAGTAGCAGCGGTAATGTCGTGCAAGTCCTTCTCCGCCAGAATTCCAAGTAGAGCCATGCCCACAGGTGTTTCACCCGGCTCCATGTTGGTAATAAAAT
>Ga0208826_1002105_pt1 | contig 15252 bp, 7 predicted proteins | sample AD_UKC115_MetaG_FD_184451 | JGI IMG/M metagenome (GOLD analysis project Ga0208826, IMG submission 184451) | Active sludge microbial communities of municipal wastewater-treating anaerobic digesters from Hong Kong - AD_UKC115_MetaG (SPAdes)... | ecosystem: Engineered > Bioreactor > Anaerobic >...
GCTCGCCGTCGCGATGCAGGCCCGGTGCGGGAATGCGATAGCCGATGCCGGCCTGCTCCGCGTCGAGCCGCGGCAGCACGCGCTTGCCGATCTGGTTGACGAAGGCAGACCACGCGGCGGCATGCGCCTGCGCCGCGCGCGCGGGATCGCGCTCGCGCGTCCACGCGGGATCGCTCGCCCAGCCGAGTTCCGCCACCGCCAACAGGCGCGGCATCAAGAGGTAGTCGATGCGCGCGGGATCGCGCAAGGTTTCGCCCCACAACGCCGCCTCGACGCCGCGGATGTGCCGCGCACCGGTTTCAGTCAATGATTGCATATCCGGGATGCGTGCGGCATCGGTCGGGCTTTTACGGACCGCGTCGAGCGGAATGTAGTCGTAGCTGTTGTCGAGGTCGGCATACGCCGCCCAGTTCATGCCCGGCTCGGTCGGATTGCGGCTGTGCGCCATGTCGAGATACAGCGCCGTGGCTGGTGCGAGGATCACATCGTAACCGGCATTGGCAAGGCGATAGCCGAGGTCGGCATCCTTGTCGAGATTGCTCCAGGCCAACAAGGTGAATCCGTCTGCGAGCATGGCCGGATTCGGCACGGCGTGTGCCTTGCCGTGCTGCATGATTTGCCGCGTGCCGAGTTCCGCCCAGCCGGTCGCGGCAAGCGCGTGTGCGTGCAGGATGCCATCGACGCGCGTGTAGAAATAGTCCCAGATCTCGCTGATCGATTTCAGTCTTTCACGGCGCATCAGTTCCCGCACAGCCGGCGATTTTTCCCAGGCGCCTTTGGGCACCTCATCGCCGCCGACATGCAGCGTGGTGAGCGGCACGCCGGCATCGCGGTGCATCGTGGCGACGGCGGCGACGACCTCCTCGATGAAAGCGTAGGTGGAGTCCAGACCCGGATCCATCACGTTGTCGTGATAGCCCTGCGCGGATACGTACACGGAGTGGTCACGCGCATCGGTGAGCAGATACGCATCGGCGTCGGTGGCGCCCGTCTGCGCGATGCGGCGCGCGCGATGCGCCATCGCCTTGATCGCTGCGCGCGCGTGCCCGGGCATTTCGATTTCCGGAATCACCTCGATGTGGCGTGCTGCGGCGTATTTCAGAATGTCGATGTAATCGGCACGCGTGTAGTAGCCACTGCCGTGCGGATCGGCGAGCGACGGACCGGAACCGTAAGCCGGAAACAGATGCTCGCTCTCGTCGAGCGTATGGCCGCGCCGCGCACCGAAACTCGTGAGCTCGGGCAGATCGGGAATCTCCAGGCGCCAACCCTCGTCATCGGTCAGGTGAAAATGGAACACGTTGAGCTTGTAGCGCGCCATCAGATCGAGCAGACGCAGGATCGTGCGCTTGTCCTGGAAATTGCGCGACACGTCGAACATCAAGCCGCGATAGGCAAAGCGCGGCGCATCGACGATGTCGATCGCAGCCAGCGACAGTGCGTCGCCGCGGCGCGCGCGCAACGGCAGCAGGTCGTGCAGCGATTGCAATCCGCGTGCTACGCCGGCCGCGGTGTTGCCCGTGATACGTACGCCTTTTGCCGCATCGACCGACAGTTCGTACGCCTCGGGCGCGTCTTCGCCGGCGACCTTGCCGACGTGGAGTGCGAGCACTGCCCCGCGCGCCGCCTGCGCCTTGCCCGCATCGTTCGCCGGCGCGAAGTAGCGCGCGAGCAAGGCCTGTGCGAACGCCATTTCGGCATCCAGACCGGCATCGGCCTGCACCTGCGGCGATGTCGACCAGGTCAACGTTGCGCTGCCGCGCGACATTCGGCGCGGCGTGGGAAAGACCGGCGCGAGATCGGCCTCGGCGACATCGGCGATGATCCGGTTGCGCGCGAAAATCTCCTCCGCCGTGGCCGGCGGCGACTGCGCCGTCGCCTTGCCATCGATTTGCGTCGCGAGCGCGGGCAGGGTCACGCGATAGTCGTCGATCGGGTGGCCGGTTTGCGCATCGTCGTCGCGCACGAAATACGCACCGACAGGTACCTTGTCGACGTTCAACAGCCGTGTGGGATGGAACAGCGTCACACGCACGCTCTCGCCGGGCGCGAGCGCTGCGAATCCTGCCGTCGGATGCAACCGGAACAGGCTGCCGTTGACGCGTTCGATGGCAATGTGGCCGCGCATGGCGCCCGTCTCCACCTCTGACAGGCAACTGAAATAGATCGACCAGCCATGTGCGGGCAGCGGTTTTTCATCGTGGTTAGTCAATACGAATGCCGCTTCGCTGCGCGCCTGCTTCGGACCGCCGATGTCGATACGTACCGGTTCCCAGCTCAACTGCACTGGCGCCGCCGGTACTGCAGCGCAGGCGATGCTGACCTGCAGCGTGGCCAGCGTCACGACCCGGCGCAACCATTGCCGCCAATTCGCGCGGGCTGCCGTGCAGTCAGCGCGTGCGTGCGGCGTGGTCGAACCGAAACATGGCTTGTTCATGGGGACTCCTGGATAGCCGTCACGAATACGCAAGGCAGGCGCGATGCCGGTGAGCATCGCTCAGCACCATCCACGTCGTCAACGCAAGTGCAGTGGCGCGGCGTGAGATTGCGGTACGCCCTTCGGCATCGCGTCGACGACGTCGTGCGAAATGCCAGCGGGCATCTCGCCACTGCGGCGCCCGTGTCGCCGGATTTGCGGCTATGCTCGGCGGCGTCCAATTGCTGGGGAGACTACTACGCATGAAAATCCAGATTATCGTTCTCGCCGCGTTCATCGCCGGTACGGCGCAGGCCACAGACAAAAAAACAATCAGCCATGAAGACCTGTGGACGATGCCGCGCGTGGGTGCGCCGGTGATGAGTCCCGACGGCAAATTTGCGGCGTTCAACGTTACCGAGGCGAGCTACAAAAAAGACGAATCGCAAACGCATTTGTGGATCGTCGCAACCGACGGCAGCGGCAGCGCGCGGCGGCTGACGTCAAGTAAGTCGACTGAATCGGGTGTGGCGTGGAGCCCAGACTCGCGGCGCATCGCGTTCTCGGCCAAGCGCAACGAGGACAAGGTCGCGCAAATCTGGATTCTCGATCTCGCCGCGGGCGGCGAAGCGCAGCGCGTAACGTCGCTGTCGACCGGCGCGTCGGAGCCCGAGTTTTCGCCGGACGGCAAGCACCTGTTGTTCACCAGTCACGTCTACACCGAGGCGATGAACGACAAGGACAACGCGCGCATCGCCAAGGAGCATGAAGAGCGCAAATACAAAGCGCACGTCTACACCGGTTTTCCAGTGCGTCATTTCGACAAGTGGATCGAGCCCGACAAACGCCCGCATCCCTTCGTGCAAACCCTTGGCGCTGACGATGCTCACGATCTCATCGCTGGCAGCGCGCTGGCGAAATTGCCGGGCTATTCCGCGCCGGAAGACAACGCCGGTGCGACTTGGGCGCCCGATGGTCGCAGCGTCGTGTTCGTCGCCAGTCGCAATCGTGATCGCGCGGCGTGGCAGTTCACCCACGCCGATTTGTTCCAGGTGCCGATCGAGGGCGGCGAACCCAAGCGCCTCACCGGTGCCGACTCGCTCGATGCGGGCGACAGTTACGGCAAGCCGCGCTTCAGCGCCGATGGCCGCGTTCTATACAGCGTTGTCGTGCCGCAGACCGGCCACACTTACGATGCGACGCGGCTCGCCGTATTCGACTGGCCGAGCGCCAAAGCGCGTGCGCGCATCGAGCTGCCAAACAAATTGTCCGTCGCGAGTTTCGCCCCGGCACCGGGTGGACGCAGCGTTTACATCACCGCCGAGAGCGAGGGTCAGGAAAAACTCTATCGCGCGAGCAACGATGGCAAGGAAGCCAAACTCGTCGCCGCGCCTGCGCATGGCACCTGGAGCGGCCTCAGCGGCGGCGTGAAATCGCCCGTGCTCGTCGCGCAATACGAGTCGGCCACCGAGCCGCCGGAGATCGTGCGTCTGGATACTTCGGGGAAAATGCAAACGCTCACACATATTGCAAGCGAGCAGGCTGCCAAGCTCGACCTTGGCGCGCTCGAGCATTTCAGCTTCGTCAATGCGCGCGGCCAGCGCATCGACTCGATGCTGCTGCGTCCGCCGCACTTCGATGCGACGAAAAAATACCCCTTGCTCGTCGTCATGCACGGCGGCCCGTTTTCGCAATGGCGCGATCAATGGGTGCTGCGCTGGAATTATCACCTGCTCGCCGCGCCGGGCTACGTCGTGCTGCTGACCAACTACGTCGGCTCGACCGGCTACGGCGAGGCGTTCTCGCAAGCCATTCAAGGCGATCCGCTCAAAGGCCCCGGCGACGACATCAACGCCGCGGCCGACGAGGCGATCAAAAAATATCCTTTCATCGACGCCAGCCGCCAGTGCGCCGCGGGCGCGAGCTACGGCGGCCATCTGTCGAACTGGATGCAGGCGACGACGACGCGCTATCGCTGCCTCGTCAGCCATGCGGGCTTGGTCAATCTCGAAGCGCAATGGGGCACTTCGGACACCATCTACGGGCGCGAAGTCGGCAACGGCGGCCCGGTGTGGGAGCAGGGCGCGGTGTGGCGCGAACAGAATCCGATTCGCTATGCGGAAAAATTCAAAACGCCCGCTCTCGTCTCCGTGGGCGAGCGCGATTTCCGCGTGCCGATCAACAACGCGCTCGAATATTGGTCAGCTTTGCAACGTCAGCGCGTGCCGAGCGAGCTGATCGTGTTTCCCGACGAAAACCATTGGGTGTTGAATGCGGAGAATTCGAAATTCTGGTACGCGCAGGTGCAGGCCTGGTTCGCGCGCTGGCTCAAGAGCGACGCGCCCGCCGCGCCGCACTGAATGCATCCGGCATCGATGAGCAGCGCGTGATCTAGCGCCATGTCCGGGCCAACTGCCGCATCGCCATCGCCACTGTCCTCGCGCGCGCCAAGTGCGCGAGGGTGGCGCTGGTTGCGCCGCGGCGTGTTGCTTGTGCTGGCGACGCTGGCGCTGTATGCGCTGTGCGGTTTTTTTCTGGTGCCGGCGCTGCTGCATCGCTGGATAGATGGGAACGCGGCGCGCCTGCTCGGTCGTCCGGTTTCGGTCGGAGCGATCACATTCAACCCGTTCACCCGGCATTTGCGCGTCGAGAAGGTGCGCATCGCCGAGGTCGATGGCGTCACGCCGTTCGCCGCCATCGAGCGCATCGATCTTGCGCTGGCGTGGGCGGCCTTGTGGCAGCGCGCGCCGCTGCTCGATGCGCTCGATCTGACCCATCCACGCCTCGCCCTCGTGCGCACGGGGGCGTGGCGGTTCAATGTCTCCGATCTGATCGACAAATTCGGCAGCGACCCGGTGACGGACAGCACAACGCCATTGAATTATTCGATGGCAAATATCCGCGTGCAGGGCGGCGAGGTGCGCATCGACGACAAAGTGGGCGGCAGCACCCACACGATCGCCGACATCGACATCGGCATTCCGCTGCTGGCCAATCGACCGCGTGCCGTGTCCATCGGCGTGTCGCCGTTGTTCGCCGCGCGCGTGGACGGTCGGCCATTGCGCATCGCCGGGGAAGTTCAGTCGCGCGCCGACAGCCTCGAATCGTTTCTCGATCTCACGCTCGAACGGCTGGACTTGCCGCAGTATCTCGCCTACGCGCAGTCCGCGTTGCCCGTGGCGATGCCGCGCGGCACGGTGTCGGGCAATGTGCGTGTGCATGTCGTGCAAGGGGCGTCGCCGCGCTTGCGTCTGGACGGCGTGGTGGTGATCGACGATGCCGCGATGACGGAAAAAGACGGCGCGCCGATTGCAGAAGCGGCGCGCATCATCGTGTCGTTTTCCGACGTGCAGCCGCTGCTCTCGCGCTATCGACTCGGCAGCGTCAACCTCGATCATGCGCATATCCGCTACGTCGCGCGCGCCGGCGGTCGCAGCAATGTCGATGGCTTGTTCGCTTACGCCAAACCGGCGCCCGAACAGAAAAGCGGCGGCATCGCCATCGACCGCCTCGGCATCGTCGACGGCCAATTCGACTACGTCGATGAAACCCTGCCCGGCGGCGCGACGACCATCGCGCTCGAGAGCATCGATGGCAGTGTGGCGGCCTTCGATACGCGCAAGGGGCACGCCGAGGTCGAATTGCAAGCGCAGCACAACGGCGGAGAAGTGCGTACCGATGGCCAGCTCGACATGGCCAGCAGCCGCTACACCGGCACCCTCACCGCGAAAAACATCGGCATGGCGCCATTGCAGCCCTATCTCGTGCCGCGCGGCAGCACCGCCGTCGTGCGCGCCGGGCGCGTCGATACGACGGGCCGCTTTTACGCCGACTGGAAAGCGGCGACGACCTTGCGCGTGGAGCCGGCCACGCTGCGCGTGCGCGATCTTGCGCTCGGCTTGCGCGGCAGCGCCGAGCCGGCACTCACATGCACCACGCTCGATCTGGGCGTGCAGCATTTCGACTGGCAGGCCGCCGAGGTGCGTCTGGATTCTGCCGTCGCACACGGGCTTGTCGTGCGTGCGCGCATTGCGCGCGATGGCAGCGTCGATCTCGCGCGCTTGCTCGGCGAGTCGCCCGCAACGGCGGCGAAAGCGAGTGGCGCAGTCGCGCCTGCGTGGCACTGGGGCATCGCGCGTTTTGCGTTCGAGGCAGCGAGCGCACGGCTTGACGATGCTCGCAGCGTGCCGCCGCGCGCGTTGTCCACCAGCGCGCTCAGCGGCGAGGTGAGCGGCCTCGGCGATGCGATGGACAAACCCCTCGCACTCACCCTCGCCGGCAGTGCGGCACGTGGCACGTTCGTGCTCGCGGGCACGCTTGGCTTGAACCCGCTCGATCTGGACGTGAAAGCAACCACGCGCGAGTTCGATCTCCTGCCGTGGCTTGCGTATGCGATGCCGACGCCGCCGGTTCGCATCGACGCAGCGGTCGCGAGCAGCGACGGCACCCTGCACTACACGCCGCAGCGCCTCGACTATCACGGACGCGCGAGCGTATCGCCGCTGCGTCTGCTCGATCCGATCACGGGCGATGAGCTGTTGGCGGTGCGCGCGCTGCGCATCGGCGCGATCGAGGTGGCGCAGGCTGGCGCGGAACCGGCGCGCATTCGCCTGGGCGATGTCGCGCTGGAAGATTTCCACGCGCGTTTGTTCATGAACGCCGACGGCAGCACCAATGTCGGCGAGCTCATGGCCGCCAACGCCGCATCCGCTGCGACGAAATCGCCGGCGGCGGCGCTGCAGATTGGCCCGATCACGCTCCAGCGCGGACATCTCAACGTCTCCGACAACTACATCAAGCCGAACTACAGCGCCGACATCACCGAACTTGCCGGGCGCATCGGCGCGTTTGCCAGCACGGCGAACGGCCCTGCCGAAGTCGAGCTTGCGGGCCTGCTCGACGCCAACACGCGCGTGGACATTCGTGGCCGCATCGATCCGCTCGCAGCGCGCGCCATGGTCGATGTGCGCGGCAATGCGCAGGGCGTCGAACTTACGCGCTTTTCCGCTTATGCCGTGCGCTATACCGGCTACCCGATCATCAAGGGGCGGCTCAACGCCAGCGTGCATTATCTGCTCGATGGCAAAAAACTCACCGCAGACAACCACTTCAACATCGAGCAATTGACCTTTGGCGAGGAGAGCCACGAGGCGGGTGCCGGGCATCAGCCGGTCAAGCTTGCGGTGTCGTTACTCAAAGATGCCAACGGCGTGATCGATGTGAACGTGCCCGTATCCGGCTCGCTGGATGATCCGAAATTCTCCCTCGGCGGCATGCTCTGGCGTGCCTTTGGCGGCATGATCGGCAAGGCCGCGAGTGCGCCGTTTCGCCTGCTCGCCTCAGCCTTCAAGCGCGAGCAGGGCGCGGCTGAGTTGGCTTGGATCGAGTTCGCGCCGGGGGCGGATCAACTCGATGCCGCAGCGCAAGCCAAACTGGCCGATATCGCGCGCATCGCCAACACCAAGGCGCAACTCAATATCGGCATCATCGGCCGCACCGATCCAGCGCTCGATGCGACGGCCCTGCGCCGCGTCACGGTCGATGCGGCGATTCGTCGCGAATACGCGCGCGAGCACAATATCGATGAGGCCCAGGTGCCCGCCGAACTATCGACCGAGGAGACGGAAGCCGCGCTCGCGCTCGCCTATCGGCACGCGGACGTCGCCAAGGAACGTCGCTTGCTCGTTCTTCCCGTTACGCCGCCGGTGGCGGAAATGCGCCGCCTGCTCGAAGCGCGCGTCGCCACCGACGACAGCGCCATGCTGCATCTCGCCGAGCGTCGCGCGGGCCATGTCGTCGGCTTCCTGCACGGCAAGGTGGACGATCGCCGGCTGTGGACGCTGGCGCCGCAACTCCGTGCTCAGGGCATCGACGACAAAGGCAAGACCACGCGGGTGGAAATGACCTTGAAGTGAGTGCACTGCACGCATGGTTGCCGCTGCGCCAACCGCTACGCCAACCTGCGGGCTACCCCATGCGCGAAGCGCGCCGCGCTGCCGTCGGCGTGAGCGAAAAACAGCGACGGTTCGGTCAGTTCGAGTTCGAGCACGCAAGGCGCATCGGCGCCGTCACGGATCAAATCGACGCGCGCATACAGCAGTGGCTGGGCGAAAGGCATCGCCGCCAACGCACTCTGCGCGACGCGCAATTCGTCCACGCCCGGCGTACGCGGCGTGATGTGCTCGGCGGCGAACAGGGCGCGCGTCGGGCCTTCGCCGCGTTTGAGCAGCGGGCCCTTGCGGATGGCATGGCTGTACTCGCCGTCGAAAAAAATCAAGGCCGTCTCGCCGTGCGCGTCGACGCGATCGAGGTAGGGTTGCAGCAGCACGCTGCGTCCGCCATCGAGCAAGCGTTGCGTGTGATCGAGCGCCTGCGCGCGTTCCTCGCGTCCATAGCGTTGCGCATCGCGCGAGCCCGCGCCGACGCTGGGCTTGACCACGAATTCGCCGGCGGCGTGGCGCACGAGAAATCGATCCAGCAGCATTTGCGCATCCTCGCCGGGCTCGATGAAGTGGCTTGGCACCGTGGCCACGCCTGCGCGGGCGAGATCGCCCAAATAGTGTTTGTCGGTGTTCCAGCGAATCACGTCGAGCGGATTGAGGAGCTGCGTCGCCCGGCTCGCGCGCTCAGCCCAGTCGAGAAATTCGCGCAGGCGCATCGTGTAGTCCCACGGCGAGCGCAGCAACGCCAGCCGGTAGCGCGACCAGTCCGTGTCTGCGTCGTCCCAGTCGACGACGTCGTGCGCGATGCCGGCGGCCTCCAACGCCGCACGCAGTGGCGGCAAATCGTCGTCGAGATCGCGTGCGGCGGCGGCAGTGACGAGGGCGAGACGCGATGTCGGCATGACGGTATCCGTGGTGGCGAGGCCGGGAGTGTCCCATGCCGCGAACTGTGCTGTCTGCCCACGGCTTGATTCAGATCATCCGCAGACTGGCGCCATCGGCATATCATCGCGCGATCCCCCTCATCGGATGTCTCGCATGCCTGAGATCCCACTCGACGAAGCGCGCATCGCCATGCTGGTCGACCGCTTCTACGACAAGGTGCGCGCCGATGCGCTGCTCGGCGCGGTGTTCAATCCGGTCGTTGCCGATTGGCGCGAGCACAAGCGTTTGTTGACTTCGTTCTGGTGCTCGGTCGTGTTGCGCGCCGGCACCTATCGCGGCAATCCGATGGCCAAGCACACCCCGCACCCCATCGGCGCGGCGCACTTCGAGCATTGGCTGCAATTGTGGGGCGACACCGCGCGCGAGGTGCTGGATGCCGAGGCCGCCGGGGTCATGATCGAATACGCCACGCGGATCGGCGACGGCTTGCGTCTGGGGCTTGGCCTGCCGCGCGCGCGGCAAGGGCGCGGCCTGGGCATTCCGGTTGTCGGCGTGCGCTGACGATCGACCCGATTCGTCGCTGCGCCCGACGCTCGCCGGTCATGCCGCGAGCCGTCAATCCACTGGCGTGCCGCCTTTCATCACATGCGCCACCTTTTCCAGCGCGCGCACGTCCACCGTGGCGTCGCCTTCGATCGCGATCATGTCGGCGTAGTGCCCCGGGCTCAACGCGCCGACGTCTTTCGGCACGCGCAGCAGGTCCGCAGCCACTGTCGTCGCCGACTGGATCGCCTGCATCGGCGTCATGCCATAGCGCACCATGTAAGCGAATTGCCTGGCATTCCAGCCGAAGGGATACACGCCTTCATCGGTGCCGAAGCTCAATTTCACGCCGGCTTTCAGCGCCTTGGCGAAGCCGGCGCGTTGCAGGTCGGTGGTCTCGCGATTCTTGCGCAGATAGCCGGCGTCCCAGCCCTGTTTGGTGCCGAATTCCTCGATGTAGTCGCCGTCGTAGATATCCATGTCGAGCCACACCCCCTTGGCCTTTGCCAACGCGATGCCTTCGTCGTCGATCAGGGAGGCGTGTTCGATCGAGCGCACGCCGGCGCGAATCGCGCTCTTGATGCCCGCAGCGCCGTGCGCGTGGGCGATGCAGTAGCTGCCGTGCAGCGCCGCTTCCTCGCAGGCGGACTTCATTTCCTCGAACGACAATTCGGGCTGGCCCGGCTCGGTGCCGACGGTGAGTACGGCGCCGGTGGCGATCATCTTGATGAAGTCCGCGCCGTTCTGAAACAGATGACGCGTTTTCTCGCGCGCCTCGTCCGCATTGCGCACGACGCCGACCTGCATGTCCGCCGGCACCTTCACGTCCGGCGCAAAACCCGACACCGTGCCGCCGCCGCCCGGCACCGTGATGTACGCCCCGGCGACGAACATGCGCGGGCCTTCGATCTGGCCCGCGGCGATCGCATCGCGCAGCGCGACATCGGTGAACGCGCGATAGGTGCCGACGTCGCGCACCGTGGTGAAGCCGGCGCGCAAGGTTTTGCGCGCGTTGTCCGCACCCTTCAACGCCATCGCCGCCGCTGAATGAAACAAGGGCTCGGCCACGTTCGCCGTCTCGCCGTAGTCGGCCAGATGCGTGTGCATGTCGATCAGGCCGGGCAATACCTGATAGCGCGACCAATCCGTCAGCGGGCCATCGCTCGGCGCGCCCGCGAACGGCGCGACGGCAGCGACGCGCCCATCGACGATGGTGATGAGTTGATTGTCGAGCACGCGACCGTGCTCGGTATCGACCAGCTTGCCGGCGTGCACATAACGCGTGGCGGCGCCGGCCGAGAACGACATTGTGGCGACAATCAGCGAAGCGGCGAGACGGATCAACATGGGGCCTCCTGCGCGGCGGTTCGGGTACACATCGAGCAAGCGACTGCTCATTCTGCGTGCGATGCGGCACGACGTTGTCGCGTGCGATGATACGACGGATGTGGCGCCGGTCGTCGTCGTCTTTTGATCGATGGCGTCTCGGAAGCCCTGCTCGAACGTCAAGGTGCCGCGCAACCTGCGCCGGCCAGGCTCGAATGGACTCGTTCCGAGCCAATACGAGTCTTGCCGCCGGATCGCGCTGCCGCAGTCTCGCGGTAGATGCATAAATGTCCGGACAAATGTAAACTCCCGCCAAGTCGGCTCCCTGCGTGTGGCATCGGCCGACAAGAGTCAATGGCGCCAGGAGTCCGCATTCATGGTCCCGATCCACCGCCGCTTCGTCGACATCGAGGGTCGCCAGGTTCACTACCGGATTGCCGGCAGCGGGCCGGCGCTGTTGTTGCTTCACCAGTCGCCGCAGAACTCGCGCATGTGGCGGGAGGTGATGCTGCGCTACGCGCCGCGCTTCACCGTCATCGCCCCGGACTCACCGGGTTTCGGCTATTCCGATCCGCTGGCGCAGGCGTCGCCGGACTTGTCCGCCTTCGGACGCGCGACCTGGCAACTGGTGCAGGCACTCGGACTGGGGCGCGTGGCCGTGATGGGCATGCACACCGGCGGCCTGATCGCGACCTGGTTGGCGTGGGCGCATCCCGAGGCCGTATCGGCGTTGGTGGTCGATGGCTATGCGGCGTTCACTCCGGAGGAGAGCGCGCGCTACGGCGACGCCTACTTGCCGCCGTTCGTGCCGACCTGGGACGGTGCCCACCTGCGCTGGCTGTGGGCGCGGGTCCGCGAACAGAAGTACTTCTTTCCCTGGTACGACGGCCGCGCGCAGGCCGCGATGGCGATCGCGCCGGCGACGGTGCAGGCGAGCCACGACGCGGTCATGGATGTGCTGGAGGTCGGCGACCACTATCGCGTCGGCTACCGTGCCGCGTTCAAGCACAACGACCACCACTGGCTGGCGGAATTGCGGGTGCCCTCGCTGCTGGTCTATCGCCGCGACGATCCGCTGCTGGCGCACCTGCCGCGGCTCGCCGCGTTGCCGCGCCAGGTGCAGGTGGTCGAGGAGCCCGGCATTCCGTCGATGCTGCTGCGCCTGGATCAGTGGTTGGCCGCGACCCTCGCGGGCGAGCCCGCGGCGGCGATCGGGCCGGCCGCGCCGCCGGTGCCGCGGCGCTGGCGGCGGGTCATCGCCGAAACCGCGTGTGGCGACGTCGCCGGCTGGCTGCGCGCCGGTCCCGGCCCGCTGCAGGTCCACCTGCATGCGCCGGCCAGCGCCGCGTTCACCGCCGCGGACGTGGCCGGGTTCGACGGCCCGGTCCTGCTGGTGGACTTGCCCGGCCACGGCGCGTCCTGCGAGACGGAGGCTACACTGGATGCGGCGACGATGGTGGACGCCATCGCCAGCTTTGTCGGCACGTTTGCCGGCGACGCACCGCTGTCGCTCCGGGTCCACGGCGCCTCCGCGGCCTACGTGCCCGGCCTGGCCGAACGCTTCGGCGCGAGCCTGCGCTCGGTACATCTGCACGCGCCGTGGTTGCTCACGCCGCAGGAGCAGGGATGCCTGCTCGACAACCTGCCAACAACCCGCATCGACCGCGCCGGCGGTCATCTGGGCGACGCCTGGCAGTGGGAACGCGAACGCCACTTGCTGTGGCCGTGGTTGCCGCCGGCCGCCAACGCGCGCCGGCTCGTGGATGCGCCGGCGCCGGCCCGGGTCCACGCCAATGTCGTCGAGTTGCTGCGCCTCGGTCCGCGTCTGCGCGCATTGCTGCAGGCGGCGACGCCGCCGGATCTGGCTGCGCGGCTGCGGGCCTTGCCGCTGCCGTTGCACTTGGCATCCGATCCGGTCGGCGATTTCGCGGGCCGCGCCGCGGCACTGCTGTCCGGTCACGAGGAGGCATGAACATGAACACCGACGCGACCCCGTCCCGGGCCGTGATCGCGCGGCTGCAATCGAGCTGCGGCGATGCGCTGGTTACCGATCCGGCCGAACTGGCCTATTTCGCGACCGATGTCTATGCCGAGGGCGAGCCATTGCTGGCGGTGTTGCGCCCGACCAGTGCCGAGCAACTGGCTGCCGCCGTCAGGGTACTCACCGATGCCGGCGTGGCGATCGTCGGCCGCGGCGGCGGCATGAGCTACACCGGCGGCTACCTGGCCGCGCGCCAGCCGACCGTGCTGGTCGACACGCGTGCGCTCGATCGCATCGTCGAGATCAACGTCGAGGACGCCTACGTGGTGGTCGAGGCCGGCGTGACGTGGAAGGCGCTGAAGGACGCGCTCGATCCGCTCGGCGTGCGCACGCCGTACTTCGGCACCATGTCCGGTTCGCACGCCACCGTCGGCGGCGGCGTGTCGCAGGGCGCGGTCTTCCACGGCAGCGCACGCTACGGCTGCTCCGCCGACGTGGTGCTGGGGTTGCAGGTGGTCACCGCCAGCGGCGACATCCTCACTACCGGATCGGCCGCCGCTGCCGGCACCAGCCCCTTCTTCCGTTGGTACGGCCCCGACCTCACCGGCGTGTTCCTTGGCGACTGTGGCCTGCTCGGCATCAAGACCCGGATCGTGCTGCGCTTGATCCCGCGCCACGCGCACATCGACTATCTGTCCTGGCAGTTCAAGGACGCCGCTGCGTTGTTCGCGGCACTCGGCGCGCTGGCCCGGCACGGCCTGGCCAGCGAAACCGCGGCCTTCGATCCGGCGCTGACCCGCGTCCGCATGCGCCGTGCCGGCCTGGGCAGCGACGTCAAGGCGCTCGGCAACGTGATCCGCAAGGGCGGCCTGATCTCGGGCCTGAAGCTCGCGGTCAAGGGCCGCGACATCGTCGATCAGGACCAGTTCTCGCTGCACACCACCCTGGAAGGCGACAGCGCGGCCGAGGTCGCCGACCGGGTGGCGCGGGCGCACCGGCTGGTCGACGGGCTCGGCGAAAGCGTCGAGCCGTCGATCGCGAAGATGATGGCGGCCAACCCGTTCGCGGCCTGGAACTCGATGCTCGGCCCGCAGGGCGAGCGCTGGGCGCCGGTGCACGCGCTGGTGCCGCATTCCAAGGCGGTGGAGTTGTTCGAGGCCTTGCAGGCGCTGTTCGCCGGCGAGCGCGAGACGATGCAGCGGCACGGGCTGTTCATCGGCACGCTGATCTCCAGCGTCGGCGCGCAGGTCACGCTGATCGAGCCGTGCATCTACTGGCCCGACAGCCACAACGCCTTCCACGTGCGCACCGTCGACGCCGACCATCGCGCGCGCATCGGTTGCCCCGGCGTGCACATCGAGGCGCGCGCCGCCGCCGACCGGCTCAAGCGTCGGATCGCCGACACCATGCGCCGCCATGGCGCGGCCAACCTGCAACTGGGCAAATTCTATGACTACCGCGCCGGCCGCGACCCGGCGGCGCTGGCGCTGCTGGACGCGATCAAGGCTCGGCTCGACCCGAACGGGCTGATGAATCCGGGCGTGCTGGCGCGCTGAGCCGGGGCGCTCAGCCGAGTGCGTCGCGCGAGAGGACGACGCGGTAGGCGAAGCGACCGGCCGGGTGCAGGCTGATCGCCAGCATCAACAGGCGCCCGGCGGCATCGCGGTACCGGCGGTGCGCGCGCATGGCCGGGTCGGCGGCGTCCACGCGCAGCAGCTTGGCATCGCGCGGCGACAGCGATGTCGCTTCGAATATCTGCTCCACCTGCGACAGCGCCGACGGCGGCAAAAGCCGCGCGATCGTGCCCGGTGCGGTACGCCGGTCGAGCAGCTTCTCGACCGGCGTGTCCGGCCAGATCGGCACCAGCATTTCGGTGACCGCGATCGGCTCCGGAGTGGACGGCTCGGTGCGCACCGCCGACAGTAGCAGGTAGGTCTCGCCTTTCTTGATCTCCAGCATCCCGGCGACGGCGGTGTCCGCGTCGCGTTCGCGCGCCGACAGCACCTTGAGCCGGGTTGAATTGCCGTATTGCAGCAGCAGCTCCAGCGAATCGACTTCGTGCTCGGAACGCATCGCCCTGCGCGTGGCGATGACCTGCGTGCCGGCGCCCGGGCGCCGGCGCACCAGGCCGGCGTTGGTCAGCCGGGCCAGCGCGGCGC
>Ga0208826_1002118_pt1 | contig 15207 bp, 14 predicted proteins | sample AD_UKC115_MetaG_FD_184451 | JGI IMG/M metagenome (GOLD analysis project Ga0208826, IMG submission 184451) | Active sludge microbial communities of municipal wastewater-treating anaerobic digesters from Hong Kong - AD_UKC115_MetaG (SPAdes)... | ecosystem: Engineered > Bioreactor > Anaerobic >...
TTTTATTCGTGCATTCGTGGCTGGTGCATTTTATTCAGGCTATTCCAATGATATTCATTCAAGATACTCCCCGGGGCTGCCGCCCCTTCCCCCTATATTAAAAATATCATATTTTTTGGCAGGAACCAAAAAGCAAAGTTGAAGAAAATTCATTTTGAGCTTCAATTTCTTCAATTTATTTCCACCTTCCCACCAACGAAGATGTTTTGAGTTGCCATCCGGTTCCAAAAAGATTTGAAAGCCATTGCAAGGGACAAATTACCTGGTTTATTTTTTTTCACCTGCCATCCTGCGCCCAAAAGCAAACAAAATGCAGGGAGAGTATTATTATGAATTTAATTTTTAAACTGATTTAGTTCCCATAATTTAATTTGCTTACTTGCAGATGAAATAATTTTATATTTAGCAGGCTTTGCTCCGTAGTGGAGCACTTTATTTTTTAATTATGAAAAAGAATATTTTCTTCCTTCTATTTTTTTGTGCGGCCTTCACAAAAATTCATTGTCAGGTAAGGTTACCATCCTTGTTTTCCGATAGCATGGTGTTGCAGCAAAAGGCTAAGGTTCCTTTTTGGGGTTGGGCACCGGAAGGTCAAAAAGTTAGCGTGATGGGGAACTGGCCCGGAGGCCAGGCATCCACTGTTGTGGACAAAACAGGGAAATGGGTCCTTAAATTACAAACACCCGCCGCCGGCGGTCCCTACAATATAACTATTACGGTTAATCGTAAATCTAGAGTTTTGCATAATATTCTTATCGGAGAGGTATGGGTTTGCGCCGGCCAGTCGAATATGGAAATGCCACTCTCAGGTTTTACAAACGATCCGGTTAACCAATCTGAATCCGAAATTCAAAATGCCCATTACCCTAATATCCGTTTCTTTAACGTGGAAAGGAAAATCGCCTTCCGACCCGATTCAGATGTAAATGGCAGGTGGAAAGCATGTAGCCCTGCCACTGCCGCCGATTTAAGCGCTACCGCCTATTTTTTTGGAAGAGAATTGTACAAACAACTGGATGTCCCCATCGGATTAATTGTGGCCAGTTGGGGCGGTACTGTAGCCGAAGCCTGGACAAGTTCGCCCACACTAAAGAAAATGATTGATTTTGATATGGGTTTGAAAACCGTAGATCAATATGCTGGGAAGTTTATTGCGATGAAAGCAAAGGACAGCCTGAATGCCCTGGTTTGGAAGAAAGCCCTTCAAACAGATTATTCAAAGATCCTGAATGATGACAGCTTCTCTACCTGGAAAAAGATGCAGGTGCCTTCTGTTTGGGAATCTCATGGCCTGAACATGGATGGAATTGTATGGTTTAAAAAGCAGGTGGAAATACCCCAAAATTGGGCTGGCAAAAATCTGATTTTAGAATTGGGTCCCATCGATGATAAGGATATAACTTATTTTAATGGAAAGCCTTTGGATAGTACCCTGCAAGACGGCGCCTGGCAACTTAACAGGAAGTATAATGTTCCAGCCAATCTGGTATTTACGGGAAGAAATACTCTCGCAGTGAAAGTAATTGATGAAGGAGGGGGAGGAGGAATTTATGGTAAACCCAATCAATTGAAATTGTACCAGGAGAATGGTATGGATACAATTTTTCTTTCCGGCAATTGGTATTTTAAAGTGGCTACTGTAAAACCGCCTGCTCCTGGTACTACCAATCCAAATCAGCCTTCGGTATTATTTAATGGAATGATCGCTCCCTTAATTCCTTATGCTATAAAGGGAGCAATTTGGTACCAGGGTGAATCGAATGTGGGAAGGGCTAGACAGTATGAGAAATTATTTCCCCTGATGATCTCTGATTGGCGAAACTTGTGGAATGAACCCGATTTCCCTTTTTATTTTGTACAGATAGCACCATTCAGAAATGGAGGAAACGGACTGGCTTCAGCAGCCATTCGGGATGCACAGCGCCGTACCTTATCTAAACTATCAAATACCGGGATGGTGGTTACGCTTGATATTGGCGACCTGGATAATATCCATCCTGCCAATAAACAGGATGTAGGAAAACGACTTTCAAAATGGGCACTTAACAAAACCTATGGGGTTTCAGACATTTCCTATTCGGGACCCTTATATAAAAGTTTTTCTGCTGATGGCGGAAAAATTACAGTCTTCTTCACGCATACGGAAGGAGGTTTAACCTCAAAAGAAAAATCTTTAACGGGTTTCGAGGTTCTGGACAGAAACGGGAGATGGTATCCGGCTGAGGCTGAAATTGATGGCGATAATGTCATCGTTCAGAGTTTCTCCGTAAAAGTTCCACTTGGGATCCGATATGCGTTTTCCGATACGGCAGAGGCTACCTTATTTAACGGAAGGGGGCTGCCTGCTTCCTCCTTTACTTCCGAAGAATTGCGATAGAAGCATTTTATTTAACGCTAAAAGAATGATTTAGATCAGCTATTAGGCTTTTGCAACCAGGATTCTATTGAATTTTTGTTAATTAATTGATTTTCCATGGTTTTGCAGGATGCGGGGTTTCAAAATTTCAAAATCCCGGCTATCTTTGTAATCGCTGTGAAAAAGCTGATTTATATATTAGCCGTTTTCTTTTACCTTATAACTACGTCGGGGGTTATAGTGAACATGCATTATTGTATGGGCAACTATCAATCCTTCGATGTGTACTCCGGCCACCAGGATGAATGTGGCAAGTGCGGAATGTCGTTGGAGACACCCAATGGATGTTGCAAGAATGAGCTAAAGATTGTGAAGCTGGTGGTTGATCAGAGTACTTCCACCGTTTCTTTTTCAATTGACAAGATGGAAGCTCCCGCTGTGGTTGCTTCCGGATTTGTTTTAGCCAATACCATACCCAATCCTCATTTTTCTCAATCAGGCGATTATGCAGCGCCGGAACCTTCCGGACCCGATGTATATATCCGTAACCGGGTTTTTAGAATTTAGAAATGACTTTGGCTTTTAATTTCAAAAGCCGCTTCCGATTTATTATCTTTCGCCTCGCCCAGGGAGGATGGAATCCTGGATAATCAAATAAAATAAAAATTATAAAAGTCATTTAAAATGAAAACCTTAAAAATAGTTTCTCTTTTTGCTATATTATTATTTTTTGTTCAAATGGGTTTTGCCCAAACAGCAACCACCGAGAAAATCAAAGTTTCCGGTGAGTGTGGCATGTGTAAAAGGAAAATTGAAAAGGCCGCTAAAGATGCCGGCGCTTCTTATGCAGTGTGGAGTTCGGAGTCGAAAATCCTCGAAGTAAAATATACCGAGCCAACCAATTCGGATATTATCCAGAAATCGGTTGCTGATGCCGGCTATGACACGCCTAAATACAGGGCTACGGATGCCGCATACGAAAAATTATCGCCCTGCTGCCATTATGAACGCACTTCGGTTACCAGTCAGGATACTTCCGCTTCCGCCATGCATTGTGGTATGAAGGAAGGAAAATGCACTGATATGGCTTCCTGCAAAGGCAAAGATTGCAAAGATCATGGCGATACCCATATGAAGGCATCAGAAGGTAAAATGCCCATGAACTGTTCCGATAGCAAAGGAGATAAAGGAGCAAAAGCGGAAAAGGGTTCCAAAAGCTGCTGTTCTAAGAAAGCCAGCCACTAATCTTTTCCTGGTATATAAAAATCATACCATACACAAAGTTATTTCCGAAAATGTTGACAGGATTTAAATCTTTTATCCTAATTGCTATATTCCTGGCTTTGGCATTGATATCGAAAGCCCAGCCACCTCTTGGGGAAGAAGCGTACGATATTGCCCTGCCTTCCGCAACAGGTGATACGCTTCGCCTTTCTTCTCTAAAAGGGAAAGTGGTACTGCTCGATTTTTGGGCGTCCTGGTGTGGGCCATGCCGGATATCTAACTGGAACCTGAGTAAGATATACCCCAAGTTTGCAAAAAAGGGGTTTGAAATATTCAGTGTTTCCATTGATGATAAGTATAATAAGTGGAAAAAAGCCATCCGGCAGGATAAATTAAAGTGGCTAACGGTTATCGATAACCGGGGTATTGATGGAAAGGTCGTCTCAGATTATAAACTTTCTGCTATACCCACTTCCTTGCTGCTTGATAAAGAGGGTAGAGTAGTGGCTTATAATCCCACCCCCTCGAGCCTGGAGGCCATGCTGAATGATTTGTTAAGGGAGTGATTGCCTGTTTAAGTGAATGGAAGTCAGGCGCTTTTACTCCCCCGGATGTTAATCCTGTGATTACATGTTAGAGCTATGCTTCGGAATTTTTTTTGAGTAGGTATTGATTTGTATATGCCGTATTGTTTAAATAATAATTGCGCATATAATGAAATCATTAAAATATATTTTTACCGGAATCGGATTCATGCTGCTTTTTTACACTGCCCGGGCACAGGAGCAGAATCCGCAAACAGATTCAACCGCCACCTTTAAAGTTTATGGAGTTTGCGGCCAATGCGAAGACCGTATCGTTAAGGCCGCCAAGGGGAAAGGTGTAAAAGCCGCTTCCTGGGATATGAGTTCCATGATGCTTACGCTAACCTATAATCCTTCTGTTACATCTACAGAAAAAGTACAGCGCCGTATTGTTGCCGCCGGACACGACATTGAGGGCGAGAAAGCAAAAGATGCCGTTTATAAATCGCTGCCCGATTGCTGCCATTACCGGGAGATATTGGCAGAAGAAGGCCATCCAGAAAAAGATCATTCCGAAGGCGATAACGTAACTGAAACCCGTTCTACTCCGGAAAATGAGAGTGCAAAGGCCATTAAAGGGATAGTTCTCGAAGAAACAAAAAATGGAAGTTTTAAACCCCTTACCGGGGCTTCTGTAATGTGGCTGGGTACGCAGCAGGGAACCAGTACTGATGCGGAGGGTGTTTTTTCCATTCCCCACCAGCCCAATGGAAGGTTAGTGGTTAGTTATTCGGGGTTTATTCCGGATACACTAACGGTTTCGGATATCCGTGAAATGAAAATCATTCTTGCTTCCGGGAAACAACTTAGCGAAGTGGTGGTTACAAGCCGGCAACGGGCCACTTTTCTGGCTGCCACCCCCATTCGCACGCAGGTTATGACGCAACGGGAGTTATACAAAGCAGCCTGCTGCAACCTCAGTGAAAGTTTTGAAACCAATGCCTCCGTGGATGTTTCATATAATGATGCGGTAACAGGATCCAAACAAATTCAATTATTAGGGCTGGCAGGAAATTATACCCAGCTTACCGTAGAAAACCTTCCGGGGCCGCGTGGAATTGCTACTGCCTGGGGGCTCAATGCCATTCCGGGAACCTGGGTAGAGTCTATCCAATTATCGAAAGGAGTAGGTTCTGTGGCCAACGGATATGAAAGTATCGCCGGCCAGATTAATATTGAATTGAAAAAACCGGCCACCAGCGAAAAGCTTTTCACTAACCTGTATATTAACGACCAGGGAAAGACAGACCTGAACCTGAATACGGCGGTTAAGATCAATTCCAGGTGGAGCACCGGCCTTCTTTTACACGGCGCATTTTTTAATAATAAATCGCTCGATTTTAATAAGGATGGATTTCGCGATTTACCAACCGGCCGCCTCCTCACAGCAATGAACCGTTGGGAGTATAACGATGGAAAGGGGGTTTCTTCCCAATTTGGATTTCGAATTTTGGATGATGATAAAACCGGCGGAGAGGTTGGTTTTAATCCTTCAAAAGACAAATTCAGCACGCAGGTGTACGGATTGGGAATCAATACAAAAAGGTATGAAGGGTTTATCAAAACCGGTTATGTTTTCCCAGGGAAAAAATATAAAAGCATTGGCCTCCAGGTTTCTGCATTTAACCACAGGCAGGAATCTTATTTTGGAATGACAAAATATAACGCGCGGCAGAATAATTTTTATGCCAACCTGATTTACCAATCCATCATTGGCACCACGGCACATAAATTCAGAACAGGGTTAAGTATAGTGTCCGATTATTACAATGAAGATTTTAACCTGTTAACCTTCCGGCGGACAGAAAATGTACCGGGCGCCTTTTTTGAATATACCTATACCCCTGTGGAGAACTTTAATGTGGTAGCCGGACTTCGGGAGGATTACAACAGCCTTTTCGGCTGGTTTACCACGCCCCGAATCCACGTTCGGTACGAGCCGGTGAAAGGTACAAACATCAGGCTGAGTGCAGGCCGTGGACAGCGAACTGCGAATATTTTTGCAGAAAATAATAGTGTACTGGTGAGTTCCCGCCAGGTAAATATCATGTCGAATTATGTATATGGCGGGAAGGCCTACGGCTTCGACCCCGAAATTGCCTGGAATAAAGGAATCAGCATGGATCAAAAATTCAGACTGTTTAACCGGAATGCTACCTTAAGTGTTGATTTTTTCAGAAACGATTTTCAAAAGCAGGTGGTTGTTGATTTGGAAGACCCCAGAAAGGTTTCTTTCTACGAACTGAAAGGGAAATCCTATTCAAACAGTTTCCAATCCGAATTGGAGATATCCCCAGTTGATAAACTGGACATCAGGCTGGCATACCGGTATTTCGATGTAAAAGAAAACTACGGTGGCAAATTGTTACAGAAGCCACTGATTTCTAAAAGCAGGGCATTCCTCAATGCAGCCTACGATTTAAATGGATGGAAATTTGATTATACTATTAATTACAATGGAAAGAAAAGAATCCCTTCCACTTCCTCTAATCCATTGCCTTATCAACGAAAGGATTTTTCACCCTCCTTTGTTCTGATGAATGCCCAAATCAGTAAATCGTTTGGAAAACAAAAGAACATCGACGTTTACCTGGGAGGCGAGAACCTGACAGGCTATTACCAAAAGGATGCGATCATTGCAGCCGACCAGCCCTTTAGCAATTATTTTGATGCTGCCCTTGTTTGGGGGCCTGTTACCGGCCGGATGTTTTATGCCGGGTTCCGGTATAAGTTAAAGTAAACATCGCTTTACTTAAAGGGTTCTGTCTTAGAAATAAGTTTGTCTTTTTCGATTGGCTATTTCTGGGGCAGAGCCTTTTTCCATTTTTTCGTAGGTAGACGCGGTGATTCCATTTTTTAGGTGAAGCAGGTTTGATAAATCTCTCAAATTCTTTGGAGGTGAAAGTCATTAAAAATTTGATATCCAATATGATATAGTAGGATTAAGAAAATCTGAAAAATTAAACAGTAAAAAAGTACTTTAATACTTTTATTTGAATTTTTCTCATTATTTTTGTGGCTCATTTTTGATTTACTCATTAAAAAATAACAAATGGAAACAGCGCAGGAAACAATAATCAATGTTCCCGAAATTGAGCCCCGGTTAAAACATCTTACCATTTTTCAAACATTTGACAGTATAAAACCCGGAGAGAGTTTTATCATCCACAATAACCATGATCCACGCCCGGTGTACTTCCAATTGCAACAAATGCGAGGTGATATTTTTACCTGGGAATACCTGGAGCAGGGGCCTGAATGGTGGGATATCCGGGTAACAAAAAAAGGAGCCACGATTTTGGCCGAAGATGCAGTTACAAAATCGCCTCAAAATGAAACCATCGTGAATGTTCCCTCGCTTGAACCCCGCTTGAAACATCCAACTATTTTCAGGGTATTTGATGAATTGAACCCAGGGGAAAGCATGATTATTCATAACGACCACGATCCCAAACCGGTTTATTACCAATTGCTGGGCGAAAGGGGCGATATTTTTACCTGGCATTATGTGGAACAAGGCCCCATTTGGTGGGATATCCGCATAACAAAAAGGAAAGAGGAAGATGCAGAAACGGTGGGACAGATTGCGGCTAAGGATCTGCGTAAGGCCGAAGTTTTTAAAAAGTATGGAATCGATTTTTGCTGTGGTGGTAAGAAAACCGTGAAAGAAGTTTGCAACGAAAAAGGGATTGATTATGCAACCGTAGAAAAGGAATTGCAAACCACCTCAAGTGGCATAACAGGTGCAAATAATAACTTCAACGAATGGAACCTTGATTTCCTTGCAGATTATATTATTAATACACACCACAACTATATCCGCAAATATTTACCCGAACTTCGCGGCTATGCTACCAAAGTAGCCCGGGTGCATGGAGCTCACCATCCCGAACTCATTTCCATCAACCAGCTCGTGGAAGATATAAATGAAGAACTCTCGGATCATATCGCCACAGAAGAAAAAGTGTTGTTCCCACTGGTTAAAAAAATCGTTCAGGCAAAAACTAACGGGACTGCTTATACTACCGAAGCCGGACTTACACTCCAAAACCTGACCCGGGATATGGAAAATGAACACCGGAATGTAGATAACCTTTACCAGGAAATTCATAAGTATAGCAACCATTTTGCCATTCCGGCGGATGCTTGCGCCAGCTATTCTTTATTTTATAAAATGCTGGAAGAATTTGAAAATGACCTGCACGTACATATCCATCTCGAGAACAATATCCTATTCCCCAAAGCGGTGGAACTGGAAAAAACCCTTTCTTAATAAATTTGCCCGGTTGGCCTTGCTGAATAAAGCAGGGCCTTCCAGGCGAATTCTTCGCTAACTTTAAAAATGGTTTACTATGGAAATGAAAGAAGCCTATAAAAATGACCGGTTTAAGGTGTTGAATGTATCATTGAAAGCCGGGGAGTCGATGCCGCTTCATAAGGCAACATCTGATGCATTTGTTATCAACCGAAAAGGGAAGGGGAGAATCCGTTTTTCTGATAAAGAAGTATTGCTGACGCAAGGGGAAACAATTCTCATAAAGGCCAATGAGCCCCACAAAATGGATATCCTCGAAGATTTTAGTTCATCCATCATCCTCGAACCAGAGGCAAAGATCGATTTTGTATAAACGTTCTATTTTTCAACTTCATTCTAAATTATTTTATGCATTCAAAATTATTTCTCCTGGCTGGTATTTTTCTGGTATTTTCTTCTTGTAACACTTCTTCCGACCCCAACGATGGGAGGGAGGTTGTTCATCAAACGGTGACCCATAATGAACATCAGGAGGGATCTGATTCATCCGAACTGGCATTAAATAATGGGGCTAAATGGCAAACCGATGCCAGTACACGGACTCATGCACAAGCATTAAACAAGCTGTCCGAAGAATTTGAAAAAGCCTCCAAAAATGGACTGGATACGTATCATGCATTTGCAGATCAAGCACAAAATGAATTACAACAGCTCATTAATGGCTGCACCATGAAAGGCCCCGATCATGATGCACTACATCTTTGGTTGGAACCGGTTCTTGCGGATGTTAAAAACCTGAAGAACAGCGATGATACCAATGAAGCTGAAATTGCTGTAAATTCTTTCTTTAGTAATGTAAAGAAATTTAACCAATTTTTTAACTGATGCTGATTAACGAACAAACCAAGATCGCCGCACTTCTCAAACATCATCCGGATGCGTTGGAAACCATCGTTTCGCTTAGCCCCGATTTTAAAAAGCTCCGCAATCCCCTGCTTCGCAAATTAATGGCGGCACGAACCAGCATATCCATGGCGGCAAAGGTGGGTGGCGTTAAACCCGAAGATTTCTTTAAAGCCTTGGCCCCTTTGGGATTTGAGGTGGATTCCAGGGGAGTCCTTCCCAAAGAACCTGGACCACAAAAATCGGAAATGCCAGGATTTGTTAAAAGCCTGCCTCCTGATAAGATAATACCTTTTGATGTGCGTGCGTTATTAGCAGGCGGCAATGACCCCCTCCGGCAAATCCAGCAAAAGGTTAAAGAATTAAAGCAGGGAGAAGCATTAAAGATCATCAACACGTTTGAGCCTGTGCCCCTAATAAAGCTGTTGGAAAAACAGGGGTACCAGGCTTATGTAAATCAAATTAATAATAACCTCGTTGAAACCTGGTTTTATAAATCTTCTGACTCCCCTGCACCCGCATTGGAGGCAGATACCAAAACAGCAGGAGACTGGGATGAGGTAATGCAGCATTTTGTAGGCAACCTTCAGGAGATTGATGTTCGCCATCTGGAAATGCCCATGCCTATGATGACAATTTTGGAGAAGCTGGAAACCCTTCCATCCGGGCAGGCGCTTTATGTGCATCATAAACGAATCCCTGTTTTCCTTTTAACCGAACTTAAAGACAGGCACTTTGAGTACCGTATTAAAGAAGTACAGGAAGGGGAGGTTTACCTGCTGATTTTTAAAGCCGCTTAACCGCATGTTTGCCCTTCAGTCAAATAATGGGATACAGCAAACTACCAGTTATAAAGTGGTACTGCCTTTTTATGTATTTGCTGCATTTTCATTTTTAGTGGCAACTATTTTGTTGTTGATTCATTCAGGTATAATTCATCAACATTATTTCCAGCCCTATACGCTTGCCATTACCCACATCATGGCATTGGGATGGGGAACAATGATTATCCTGGGTGCATCTCACCAATTACTTCCGGTGCTGATCGAAGGAAAACTGGATAGTAATTTTTTGGCTTACCTGACCTTTGCTTTTACTGCAACAGGAATTCCTTTTCTCGCCTTATCATTTTATGAATTTAATACTGGCTGGCCCATGCAAACAGGGGCTATTCTGATTAATCTCGGGGTAATTTGTTATCTCACCAATGTTATCAGCAGTATTTATGAAAGCAAAAAACACGATGTGCATGCCTGGTATATGGCCGCCGCATCTATCTGGTTATTCTCCACCACTTTTTTTGGTCTGCTCCTCGTTTTTAATTTCAAACATAATGTGTTGCCCCAAAATTCCATTTCCTATTTGTCTATTCATGCCCATCTCGGTTTAATCGGATGGTTCCTGATGCTGATTATAGGCGTAGCTTCCCGCTTAATTCCAATGTTCCTTATTTCTAAATACACGAATGATCGAAATCTTTGGTGGATTTTTATTTTAATCAATTCATCGTTAATCAGCTTTATTCTCCTCCGGGTTTTTGGAGCATCCACCTTCCTATATTATTTTCCCCTGATGCTTTCTTTCCTGGCCATATTATTGTTTGGTAACCATTGCCGCAATGCGTATAAGGTGCGGATCCGCAAAGCGGTGGATGAACAAATGAAAATGTCGCTCCTTTCCGTAGGGCAGATGCTTTTACCTTTTGTTGCCCTCCTCCTTGTGCTGGCCTTGTTACCTACGGGTAAATTTCCGCAACTTCCGATCCTATATGGCTTTTGTATTTTTTTCGGATGGATTACGGCCATTATTTTTGGTATGACCTTTAAAACCCTTCCCTTTATTGTATGGAATAAGGTTTACCGCGACAGGGCAAACAGGGGAAAAACTCCTGTTCCAAAAGAATTATTCAGTGAAATAATTTACAAAGGAATGGCAATAACTTATATTGCCGGATTCCTTGTTTTTGCATTAGGGATCGTGTTACTGAATGATATCCTATTAAAACTTGGTGCAGCCTGCCTGCTGGTTGCTGCTATTTTGTATGTGTATAACGCAGGGATTACCTTATTTCATCAACCCAAAGAACCATGAATGTAATTTCAAACGATAGCATTAAATGTAGCCAGGCCTTATCCGACCTGTATAATGTGTACGACCCTGAAATCGGGTTGAATGTAGTGGACCTTGGATTAATTTACCAAATCGATTTTGATGAGGAAGCAAAACGGATAGATGCTGAGATGACGCTCACCACCCAATTCTGCCCCATGGGAGAGAGCATTACTGGAAACGTAACGAAATCACTCACCAATAATTTCCCGGAATGGGAGGTTCATGTAAATCTTACTTTTGAACCACCCTGGGACTATTCTAAAATTTCACCCGAAGGCCAGGAATTCTTAGGCAGATAAATTATGTTTAGTTATACATGTAAAACCGCAATCAAGGCTGTTATTTACCTGTCTGGTAAAAGTGCAGAAGGGGAGAAAGCAGGTATTAAAGATGTGGCTGAACACATTAATGCCAGTGAACACACCGTAGGGAAGATTCTTCAATCCCTTGCCAGGCAAGGCCTGATCAACAGCGTAAAAGGCCCTTCCGGTGGTTTCTTTATCAATGAGGAACAGCAGGACCAGCCAATTTCCAATATTGTAGAAACCATGGAGGGGAAGGGAGTATTTAAAGAATGTGGACTTGGGCTGAGTAAATGTTCAGAAAACCACCCCTGCCCAATACATGATGAATACAAAGTGGTTCGGGAAATGATTGAAAAAATTTTCCGGGTCAAAAAAGTAAGAGACCTCAGGGGGCCGGTATCACAGGGGATTGCTTACTTAATGGACTAAAATGCGGGTATTGAATTTCTCCTATTCTTAATTTTCAATCGCAATCCGTAGAACCTGGGAATTTCAAAATATGGTTTACGGATTAATTATCTGTACCTTTCCTTAATTGACAGTTCAGGGCTTCTTTCATAATCTGTAAATTTTGTTTTTATGGAAAGTAAATCAAATGAATCCACCCCATTAAGGCCTGAGGGCGACAGGCTTTTGAATGCACCTCTGGTTGAAATTGATTTGAATAAATTTATTAGCCAGGTAAAGGGAGAGGCTTCCTGGGCGGATAGTGACCGGAATTCCATTACCCTCTTCAAGTCGGAAACCATGCGGATTGTTTTGGTTGGATTGCATGCAAACGCCGAACTTAAAACCCATACTACCCGATCTGTAATTAGTGTTCAGGTTTTAGAAGGTGAAATTAAATTTACCACCGAAGAACAGTCGGTGCTGTTACAAAAAGGACAAATGGTAGCCCTTCAACAAAAAATGCCGCATAGCGTGCATGCGCAGAAGGAGAGTTTCTTTTTGCTGACAGTGGCTGCCCTTCAGGCTTAATTTAATTCTGTTTTAGGGGATCTCTTTTTCCATAAATTACAACGGCTGCAGCCAGCACAAAAATAATCCCTGTAGTGCAAACCCCTTTCCATCCTGCCTGGTCCCAGGCATAACTTCCTACAATGGAGCCAATGGTGCCTCCCAAAAAGAAGGAAGTCATGTAAATGGTATTTAACCGGGTACGGGCACTGGGCAAAATAGAGGTAACCCTTGTAAGATTTGGTATATGCGCACTCTGCATACCTACATCAATTAGGATAATCCCGGCAATGATGATGACTATTGAAAGTTTCCCGTAAAAGAGGATACCATATCCCAATAACATGATGATAATCCCAACCTGCATAGGAAGTTTTGCTCCCTTTTTGTCGTTGATTGCGCCGATAAGCGGGGAAACCAATGCCCCGGCAAGCCCCACAACACCAAACAAGCCGATTAATGAAAGAGAATAATTAAAGGGCGGCTTTTCCAATAAAAAAGCCATGGTGCTCCAGAATGCAGATATGGCGCCGAATGTGCATCCTCCAATCCATGCACTTTCCCGAACTAATCTTTGAGAACGAAATAGTTTTATTAAAGATGACATTAAAACAAAATAGTTTCCCTTAAATCCCGGCTTTTCAGGGGGTATCATTTTATAAACCAGCAACGCCATGGTTACCATTAATCCACAGGCAATCCAATACACGGTGCGCCATCCCCATAGTTCAGCAGCGGCTCCGCTTAATGTTCTGGATAAAAGAATGCCCGAAAGCAACCCACCCATTATTATTCCAATTACTTTTCCTCTTTCATCATCCAACGACATATTAGCTCCCAGGGGTACAAATACCTGGCAGGCAGTAGCCGTTAATCCAATACAAACGCTAAAAAAATACAGGCTGGCGATATTTTGTGAAACAGCTACTCCGGCAACCGAAATGGCAGCCAATAAATGCAACCAGGTAAGGAGGTTACGGCGTTGTACCATATCGCCAACAGGCACAATAAAAAAGAGGCCAAGACCATAACCTAACTGGGAACAAATATTTATCCAGGCGGCGCTGTTTTCCGAAACCCCAAATACTTCCGTAAAATCGCCAAGCAGGGGTTGGCAGTAATACAAATTGGCAACCATAATGCCGCATGCGGCTGCCATAAAATAAGTCAGGGTCTTTGAAATTCCTCCCGGAGAGCTCTTTCCTGTTTCAGAAAATTGGGGCATGCTATAGTGCATACTTTTTTTAATTGCAGGTTAAAACAAAATTTTGAAGTAAAAAGTTGATTTACCTTATCACAATGAATTTGGCCACCTGAACCGGGTAAGCCAAATATCAGTTACCTAATTATGAATCCTGTTGTATTTCCTATTCTTTATTTTCCGGTTGCCCGGAAACTCCATTTTGCACCTGCGGTTATCCATATTCCGGGTAAGGGCACCGCACCGGCTTCCACATAAGAAATATTTGTCAGGTTATTGGCTTCAACATATAGGTTGAATTGCTTCAGATCAATCGTAAACTTTGTATCCAATAGGAAATAAGACTTGTATTGAATTCTTTCCTGGTATCGGGCGCTCACGGATAAATGATATTTGTTGAAAAGGGTCAGGCGGTTGTTTAATGAAACCTGATTTCTCAAACTATTCAGTGCATAATGGGATAGTTTTTCAGGATGTATTGAAGTGATTTTGGGTTGAAGCCAGGTATATGAAATTTCAGTTGACCAATTTAAACGGCGATTTTGAATGATTAAAAAGTCGGATAAGAAAGTTAAACCATTGGTTTTCATTTTTTGGTAATTCTGGGGCTGCCAGGGGGCTGTAAGGGAATCTTTCACCCAATCAATAAATTGAGAAATATTTTTATGAAAATAGCTGACTGAAATATTTATTGGGGAACTCCGGTATTTCAAACCTATTTCGGATTGAAAGGATTCTTCGGGTTGTAATTGAGGGTTTCCGATATTAGATGGCCCGCTGTAATATAAATCGGTAAATGTGGGCAAGCGTTGGCCCATACCCGTATTTGCAAAAATTCGAAAATGTTGGGATAGGTCGTACCCTGCATCCAATCCGGGGAGAAATTCCCAACCAAAGTCGGAGTTGTAATTAATATATGCCCCTGCATTTATTAGTAACCTTGCAATTCGGTTAAAGCTGTATTCACCAAACAGGCCATAGTTCATCCTCGATCTTTTACCCAGGCTGTTACTCCGGATGGATTCATTCCTTCCTTCCACACCAAAACCAAAATCTCCAATACCGGATTTAATTGTATTATTTAGTTCAATATCCCAGCTGTTTGTTTTATGGATATTTCGATAATAGGAGGGGTTGTGCCTTTTAAAAATGTAATCATCCTTATTGAAACGATAACTGATGCGTGGCCGGAATATCCAAGATTTATTGACAGGAATCACAGCCGACAGCGCCGTGATGGCAGTTTGCACATGCTCCATCGATTCAACATCTGCGGGGGCTGCATAAAAAGCATTTGCACCGAATTCGTT
>Ga0208826_1002119_pt1 | contig 15205 bp, 9 predicted proteins | sample AD_UKC115_MetaG_FD_184451 | JGI IMG/M metagenome (GOLD analysis project Ga0208826, IMG submission 184451) | Active sludge microbial communities of municipal wastewater-treating anaerobic digesters from Hong Kong - AD_UKC115_MetaG (SPAdes)... | ecosystem: Engineered > Bioreactor > Anaerobic >...
GTCCGTAAACATTTGGTTTCCATTCCTTATGCTCTTCCAAAATCCAATGCCGAAGCCATTCTTCGTGCTGATCGAGAGGCAAATACCAGTGTTTTGTTTCACGCAAAACCGGAATATTTCCCGTAATCGCCGAGCGGGGGTTGATCAAATCGGTAGGATTGAGAGAGGAGCCACAAGCTTCACACTGATCACCATAAGCATTTTCGTTTCCGCAATGTGGACATTTTCCCACAATATAACGGTCAGCAAGAAATTGTCCGGCTTCTTCATCGTAATACTGTTCACTTGTTTTTTCTATGAAACCCCCTTTGTCATTTATGGTTTTAAAAATTTCTGAAGCTAACTCATGATGAATTTTTGAAGTGGTGCGGGAATAAATATCGAAAGAAATTCCAAAATCCTCAAACGATTTTTTTATCAGAAAATGATAACGATCCACGATTTCCTGTGGAGAAACACCTTCTTTTTTTGCTTGTATAGTAATAGGAACGCCATGTTCATCCGAACCGCCAATAAAAATCACTTCTTCTCCTTTCAGACGGAGATATCTCACATAAATATCAGCCGGCACATAAACACCTGCCAAATGTCCGATATGCACAGGACCATTGGCATAAGGCAAAGCCGAAGTAACCAGTGTACGTTTAAATTGCTTCATATTTTAAATTTTATCTCACTTTTTGCAAAATATTTTGCAAATATACTGACAAAAACTCAAAATTCCTGAATTTCCTAATGCGTTTTTCCTTTTATAAAATTAAAATTGAATAGATCAATCACAATAAAATAATTGATAATGAATTCATTATAATTATTTATAATAATTACTTGGTGCAATGTTTATTTCAGATTTGCGTTGTTTGTCCGTAAAATAAACTTCAATCATCCATAGTTTTTTTTCAAATACAAAATTTTTGATAAATTGCTCAATTTCAGGCAAAAATTCTTTCATAGGAAAGCTGGCAACTTCGTGCCCCAAGCCTTCCATACTATAAAAAAGATAGGGATAATTTTTCTTATAAAAATTACGGGTTAATGATTTGGAACCAAACATACCTTTGTTAAAAAAACGAGTTTCTTTATAAGGTACCAGCTTATCAGCACTGCCATGAAAAAAAAGAGTTGGTGCAGGTGGAATTGAGTAAGAAGGTAAACCTTCGGTACTAAAAATGCCGCCTGCAAAGGAAATCACACCTGCATAGCTGAAATCATCAGGAAGTCCTGAGGCTAAAGAATGATGATTTTTGAGTTCATATTCTGCCTGAAGAACAGTAATGGCGCCTGCACTTGAACCACTGATAATCATACATTTTTTGTCAATATTTAATTCCTCTACATTTTCAAGTAAATATTTTGTTGCAGAAAACAAATCTTCAACCGCTAAAGAAACAGCATTCTCCAAAGGTTTGGTATTAAAAACTCCGGGTGCTTTTTGCCCTTTCATCCCCAATCGATAGTCGATTGAAACCACAATAAAACCTTTTTTTGTAAAATAATCAAAATAAGGTTGGTAGGCAGGTTCATCTCTTTTTCCTTCTTTGAAGCCCCCACCAAAAACAAAAATCAGACAGGGTTGAGTAAAAGAAAATATGGAATCGACAGTATAAATATCCATTTTGAGTTCCTCATCATTTTTTACAGCAAAAGTTTTGGTAGTTTTCTGAATATTTGATGCAAAAAGGAATGTTGGTAACAACATCCCTAAAATTAGTAATCTTTTTAAATATCTCATTTTTTAATATAATTATTTGTTACACATCAACTTAAACCTAACCTATTAAAAAGTTCAAGCAAACATTTTTCTTACAAAAATATGGAAAAAGAAAATTATTAGATAGTGGATTCAATAAAAAATTGTAATATTGCTTGAGATTTCTCTGAATTTTCTTTAATAAGAAAACTAAAACTATTGTTTTATAATAAATATAGTTGCATTTTTTGCTCATTTAAAGAATAGTAATTAGTTTTGTAAATCAAAGTAAAAAAAATTTCATGCCACTAAAAGTAGATACTAAAGCCGAGAAACAACGTTCGTTATTTCCAGAAGAACGCCTTTTAAAAGAAATAGCAAAGCAGCCTCATTTGTCAATTGGAATTCCGAAAGAAAATCAAGAGATCGAGACGCGTTTAGCTCTTACACCGGAGGGGGTAGCCATTGTTACAGAAGAAGGACATAGTGTTTACATTGAAAGAGGAGCTGGCGAAGCTATGTCGTACTCTGATTTACAATACAGCGAGGCTGGCGCTTTTTTGGTAGATGGGAAAGAAGAAGCTTTTGGAACAGATTTAGTTTTAAAAATTACGCCTCCAACCGCGAAAGAATTAAGTTATATGAGCGACAGATCGAGTATTTTTTCTATGTTGCAATTAAGCAATTTTTCAGCCGAGATAATTAAGCTCATGATAAGCAAAAAAATGAATGCTATTGCTTATGAATTAATTCGTGATGAACAGAAAGGCTATCCAGTTGTAAGTTCCATTTCAGAAATTGAAGGAAATACTGCTATTTCTCTTATTGCCGAATTAATGAGCAATGCACATGGAGGGAAGGGAATATTATTGGGAAGTGTTGCGGGTATTACGCCACCAGAAATAGTCATTCTTGGAGCAAGTATCACAGGTTCTGTGGCAGCAAGAACTGCTTTGGCATTGGGAGCCCAGGTGAAAATTTTTGATTACGACATTAATAAATTGCGAAAAATTCAACAACACCTGGGACAACAAGTTTTTACTTCTGTCATTCATCCCAAAGTATTATTCAAGGCATTTACTACTGCCGATGCTGTCATTGGAAATCTTCGTTATATAAATGGTTCTGAAAGATTTATGGTTTCTGAGGATTTAGTAAAAACAATGAAACAGGGAGCTATCATTATTGATTTAAGTATGGATCAAGGAGGTTGTTTTGAAACTTCAGAATCCAGGACTCTTCAAAATCCTATTTTTGAAAAATATGGAATTATTCATTATTGTATTCCAAATATTTCAGCTCGTGTAGCACGAACCGCCTCTATGGCTTTAAGTAATATTTTTGCCCCTATTTTGTTAAAAATTGGTCATTCAGGAAATGTAGATGCAGCTATTACCGAAAGCTATGGTTTCCGACATGGAGTTTATATTTATAATGGAATTCTGGTGAATAGGCTGATTGGTGAATATTTTGGAATTCCTTCCAATGATATCAATCTTTTATTACCAAGATATTGATTTTTCTTAAACTCTTTTGACCATATTTTGTTACTCAATTGCTAAAGAAAGATACAGCAAATTTTAGCAATATATGGTTATTTAATATAGAGTAGATTTTTATGATATTAGAATATGTCAGAAGAAGTGAATATACAACAAGTAAAAGAAGATGTGCCATTGAATGAAGAAGTTAATCTTCAGCAAATGGAAGAAGAAGAATTGATTCAGAAAGAATTTGAAGGTTTGCTGGAAGATTATCGTAATTCAAATCATCGTCAAAATGTTGAGATAATAACAAAAGCATTCAATTTTGCCAAAACCGCACACAAAGGAATGCGACGCCATTCGGGTGAACCTTACATTTTGCATCCGTTGGCAGTGGCTCGTATAGTTGTAAAAGAAATTGGATTAGGGTCTACTTCAATCTGCGCTGCTTTATTACACGATGTGGTAGAAGATACTGATTTTACCGTAGATGATATTCGGAATCATTTTGGAGACAAAATAGCTAAAATTGTGGAAGGTTTAACCAAAATCTCAGGAGGAGTTTTTGGTGAGAAAGCTTCAACACAAGCAGAAAATTTCCGAAAATTATTGCTCACCATGTCGGATGATATTCGAGTAATTTTAATAAAAATTGCCGATAGACTTCACAACATGCGGACTTTAGATTCGTTACCACCCGCCAAGCAATATAAAATTGCGGGTGAAACCCAATATATTTATGCTCCATTAGCCCATCGATTAGGGCTTTTCCGAATCAAAACGGAACTCGAAAATTTAAGTTTTAAATATGAACATCCCGATATTTATAAATCAATAGAAGAAAAATTAAGTATTGACGAAGAAGAAAGAAAAAAATTTTATAAAGAATTATCTGCTCCTATTAAAGAAAAACTAACCAGCATGGGCTATGAATTTACACTGCAAGAACGTGTAAAATCAGTTTATTCTATTTGGCATAAAATGTTAACCAGAAATATTCCTTTCGAAGAAGTTTATGATATTTTGGCTTTACGTATTATTTTCAAGCCAAAAGAAGGAATAAGTGAAAAAGATCAATGCTGGATGATTTATTCAGCTATCACAGAAATATTTCCTCCTCATCCAGAACGTATCCGTGATTGGTTAAGCATTCCTAAAGCTAATGGTTATGAAGCTCTTCATGTTACGGTAATGGGACCAGGTGGACGTTGGGTTGAAATACAAATCCGTACGGAAAGAATGCACGAGATTGCCGAAAAAGGTCTTGCCGCTCATTGGAAATATAAATTAAAAGAAACGGAAGAAACCGAATTAGATAAATGGCTTAAAACTATAAAAGAATTATTAGAGCACCCAGATACGGATGCCATTAATTTTCTGGATAATTTCAAACTCAATTTATTTGCTTCTGAAATATTTGTTTTTACGCCAAAAGGAGAAATAAGAACAATAGCTCAAGGTGCTACAGCTCTCGATTTTGCTTTTTTGATCCACTCTGAATTGGGTATGCATTGTATCGGTGCCAAAGTTAATCATAAACTTGTCCCTCTAAGTTATAAACTTCAAAGTGGAGATCAAGTGGAAATTCTTACTTCTCAAAAGCAAATGCCTCAAAAAGAATGGCTTGATTATGTTGTTACAGCAAAAGCAAAAACTGCCATCGAAGAATATCTAAAAAAAGAAGAAAGAAAAATCATGTTGGAAGGTCAGAAATTGACTGAAAAAATTCTTGCCGAAATTAACCTGCCCATAAATAACGAAAATATTAATAAAATTCTAAAACACTATAACTTAACACAACCAAACGAATTTTATTATCAGGCAGGAAAAGGTGTTTTAAATCTTGATGAGATAAAAAACATCGTATTTAAACCTAAAAAACCTCAAAAAACAATTAGTAAATATTTAAAAATTCCTTTTATTTCAACTTCAAATGATAAAAAGGCCGAAGTTACTTCCACTGAGGAAAAAATTGATTTAAAAGGCACTCTGAAATTGACAGAAGAAAACGTTGGAAAAAAATACAAATTGGCAGAGTGTTGCCATCCTATTCCTGGTGATGATATTCTTGGATATGTTGACGATGACAATTCTATTATTATTCATAAGAGACAATGTCCTGTTGCAGCTAAATTAAAAACAAATTTTGGTGAAAGAATTGTTTCGGTAGAATGGGCAACTCACAAAATATTATCTTTTAAAGAAAAGCTTGAAATAAAAGGTATTGATAGGAAAGGAATTTTAATAGAAATTTTAAAAGTTATTTCAGAAAATTACGAATCTAATATCAGCGAACTGAATGTAACAACAAATGATGGAATTTTTACGGCTCAATTCCAACTTTTTGTCCATGACACAGAAGAAATAGAAAACATTTGTGAAAACTTAAAAAGAATTCCTGAAATTCAGACAGTTCAACGCATACAGGAATTAGAAAACAGCATTTAAAATAATTCCTTAAAAATCTTTCTTTTGAAATTTACCAGAAGCAGATAAAATAACTCGTTCTCCATTTTTAGCAATATAATCCTTCCAATTGGTATATTTTTTTTCAGGCAAAGGTTTTCCCATCTGCAAATAATGACAATAAGCTGCAGCAAGTCCATCGGTTGCATCGAGTTGAGGCAACATATTTTCTGGTGATATTTTCAAAAAACGGCGTAACATATCGGCTACTTGTTCCTTTGACGCTCTACCATTTCCTGTAATAGCCATTTTAATTTTTAAAGGAGCATATTCAGTAATGGGAATATCCCGATACAATGCTGCTGACATCGCAACTCCTTGTGCTCTACCCAACTTCAACATTGATTGTACATTTTTACCATAAAAAGGGGCTTCTATTGCCATGCAATCAGGATGAAATTCATCAATTAATGAAAGCGTACGTTTAAAAATTTGCTGTAATTTTACATAATGCTGACGATATTTTTTTAATTCTAACACACCCATTACCATCAACTCCGGATCAGATGCTGTGACTTTTAATAATCCGTAGCCCATGATTGTGGTTCCTGGATCAATTCCCAAAATTATTTGTGCCCCTTTCATAAAATCTTACAATCTACTTTCATACTCAAATAATTATCCTCTACAAATACATAAAAATATTACCTCTTTTTAACTCTTTCTGATATTTTCAATCCAATCAAAAATGGATAGCAAAAATACATCATCAACCATTATTTTTTCTTCATAAGCCATTTAAATTAATTTTAAACAAAAGTAAGCATAATTTCTAAAAACTTGCCTATCTTTGTACTGTTTTATATAAAACAATTCTTTGGGGGTTTAGCTCATCTGGCTAGAGCGCGACACTGGCAGTGTCGAGGTAACCGGTTCAAGTCCGGTAATCTCCACTTTTAAACAAAGTCCTTCTTCTTCTTCTTCTTTTATTATTCCTTCCATAATTATTATCTTTTCAATATTCTTTACTACCACTAATTTTTTCACAGATTTTAACAATTTCCTACTAACCTTTTTTAAAAAAACAATTCAAACGATCATAAGAAAAAATTTAAACTATTAAAAAAAATTATTAAAATCAATTTTTTACGTTTTGAGAGAAAAAATTTACATTTTGAGAACTTTTTTTCTTTGTTAGAAGTTATATTTGTATATTAAATTATATTTATTATCTCTTGTTTTATTAAAGTATTTTTTACTTTGATTTCACATTTTTTTAACAATTAATCTTAAAAAATATTCTTCAATAAATCAGAAAATTCATATCCTTTAAAAACATTTTTATGAAAAAAATTACTTATCTTTTTGTTACTATTTAGGGTGTGTTGATTATATCAATTATCTCTTTCAATGTCCAAACTGTTTTTGCGCTTCAAAATGGAAGCAGGACACAGATTCTACTACCGTGGCATTGATTATAACATTTTAAAAATTCAAGGGAAATGCCTCTAAAAATGTTAGCAAAATGGATAAAAGATGTATGCCTGATATAAAGAATAACCATTAACTTTTAACAATAAATCTTCATGAAAACAAAATTTACTTTCTTTATTTTTCTGGTGTTGTTTTTTGTTGGTTGTTCAACTTCCAATCCGCCAGAAAATCCAGAGGAGCCCAATGATCCTGAAGAGCCGGGCAATCCAGAAGAACCAAACAACCCACCAATTGTTACGGTCGATTCATTAGGTGTTTCCATATCGGAAATTCATTTTACTTGCGATAAAGATGCCAGTTTAATCATAGTAAAAACCAATACTTCCTGGACAGCTACCGAAAACGCCGATTGGCTTTCACTTACAGCCACATCAGGCACTAAAAACACGGGGTTTCTGGTAGGTGCAGAACCGAATAATGGTTTCCACCGTGAAACTATAATTGTAATAAAAGCTGGTGATAAAACCAAAGAAATAAAAGTTACGCAAGCAAGTGCAACGAAGATTTCTATTAAAGTAAATAATGTAACTTTTAATATGGTTTTAGTGGAAGGCGGAAAATTCACAATGGGAAGCAATGAACAGTCCAGTTTTGGATTACCGCATCAAGTGCAGCTCAGCGATTTTTATATTGCTGAAACAGAAGTTACCAATGGACTCTGGTTAGCAGTAAAAGGAAATTTACCTTATACTGACCATAGCGAAACAAATAGTCCGGATTTACCTGTTAGCGAAACCATTTGGAACACCATTAACGGCGAATTTATACCGGCACTCAATCAAGCCACTGGTAAAATTTTTCGACTTCCGACAGAAGCAGAATGGGAATATGCAGCTTTAGGTGGCAAAAATACGCATAACTATAAATATGCTGGGAGCAATACGCTGGATGATGTTGCCTGGTATTATCAAAACTCGGGTAGTGCTAAACATAACGTGAAAGAAAAACTGCCCAATGAACTTGGCTTGTACGACATGAGCGGAAATGTTTCGGAATGGTGCAATGATTGGTATGATGAATATTATGGATTCCCTATTGTGAATGGAACGATAAACACTCCTGATTTACAAATAAATCCCAAAGGACCTGACAATGGAACTAAAAAAGTAGTAAGAGGAGGAAATTTTGAAGACGATGAATTTTGGGGCTATTCGGTTTGCAACGTAAAATATCGAGGGTCAATCCATCCAACCGGCTACGATACTTCAGATTATAATCCTGTTCCTTATTTTATGAGCAAAAATACAGGTTTCAGATTAGTTATTTCAATGAACAATTAAGAACAAAAATCATGAAAAAATTCATATTATTTTCAGTATTAATGGTTAGCTTTTCTTTTGTGCAAGCTCAAACCGTTGTAAAAATGACTTTACCACCACAAGCAGATGAGCCACTGCAAGTAGTCGTGCTGTTCGACGAAGAAGTGCCGGAAGGTATCCCTGTTGTACTGGGGTTAATTGGTTATAAAGTGACAGGTGGTATAGAACCTTATACCTACAAATGGATCCAAAATGGTGAAGTTATAGGAACGGGTGATATTGTTGTGATCACCCCGGCAAAGGGAGACCGGTTTGAATTGGAAGCAACTGATAAAAACAAATGCCATTCTACCACTTCATTCAGCATGAAAGTGATAAGAAAAGCCAACGGACAAAATCAACCCATTCCTGGCTTGCGTATTTATCCTACCTTGGTAAAAGATAATATAATTCATATTGATTTACCGGAAAGCGATTCTCCACTCAATGCAAATATCCGTATTTTCAATGTTAAAGGAGTATTGATGTTCCAAACTTTTTCGGATGAGAGTTATACAGTAAATCATTATTTACCCGATGGAATTTATTTTGTTTCAGTAGCTACTGATGAATTCCATAAAGTGGAAAAAATTATTGTTCAACATTAAAAGACTTTAGCCATGAAAAAAATTATATTAAATACACAGATTTTGTCATATTGTTGGATAGTGGCTCTAATATTAATAGGATCGATTGATTTCTCCATTTATGCTGAAACTCCCAATCCGACAGGTGCAAAACAATTTGCTGAAGATTTTTTCAAAACCAACGCTCCCCGTTTTACTCCGGGAAAAGTTTATCAAAAATCAGTATTGAGACAAAGCTATCAATCAGCAAGTTATAAAGCAACCCCTGTGTTTGTCTTTCAAAATGCAGAGAAAGGATTTGTCGTGGTTGCTCAAAACAACAATCGTTTTGCCGTAGCCGGCTATGCTCCGGAAGGTCTGTTTCAAGCGGATAGTGTTCCACCACAATTATCTGCCTTACTTCAATTCTACGAAGATTCGTTGCAAATCAAGCCAACAGCTATTCAAAAAACCTCATCAGGAGAACCGGTTATGACACCTTTGTTGGACGAAGCAGGCATTGCTCTTAATCAGTTCCATCACGAAGAAGTGGGTGGATGTCCTTCTGGCTGTGTAGCAACAGCTTTTGTTCAAATTATGGCTTATTACAAATATCCAGCAACAGGAATTGGTTCGCATTGTTATACCCATCCCATTTACGGACAGCGTTGTGCCGATTTTGGAAATACTACCTATAATTGGAATAACCCAACCAATGAAGATTATAAAAAACTTTCCTATCATGTGGGCATTGCTATGGATATGAACTATTGCGGAAGCAGCTACGGCAGTGCACCGTCACGTTCGAATTACCAAAAAGCCATGAGCGATTATTTTAGATATTATCTCAATAATGGTTCTACAGAATCTTATTTTATTATAAATGAAATTAACAACCAACGTCCTGCCTATGCCGAACTTCCTGGCGATATAGGGCACTCAGTGGTGCTGGATGGCTATGATACAGACGGGCTGTTTCATATCAACTTTGGCTGGGGTGGACAATACAACGGTTATTATGTGCTGAATAACAACTCCACTTTTACCGTTACATATAAATTTGGAACGAATATTTCTTCTACCTGTTTTATAACACCTTATCCTTTAAAAACCGATACACAGGATTCATTGGCACTGGTAGCTTTACACAATTCATTGAATGGTTCTACTAAATGGGATTTGAAACAACCGGTAAGTACTTGGAATGGTGTTTTGATGATGAATGGAAGAGTAATTAGTTTAAAGTTGAACAATGGAATTTATTTTACTTATAATGGCACTATCGCACCAGAAATTGGAAACCTTACTGCCCTGCAGACGTTGGATTTGCTGGGATTATTCGATGGCGAACTACCGGCTTCCATAGCCAATTTAACCGAGCTGAAAACGCTCAGCATTTATGCAGGAGCGGGAAAGCTTAAAGCACAGTTGCCTGATAATATAGGGAATCTGGTCAATCTGGAGATACTGGAAATTCCTATGCATGCTGAAGACAATATTCCTTCTTCAATCGGCAACCTCACAAAATTGCAACGATTGATATTGAGTTCCGGAAACTTAACGGGAAATATCCCGGCTGAAATCGGCAATTTAACAAATTTGACTTACCTGAACTTAAAGGGGAACAAATTAACGGGAACTATCCCCTCAGAAATTGCTAATTTAACTCGACTAACAGAAATTTATCTGGATGGAAATCAGTTAAGTGGTTCCTTGCCGGATAATATTGGCAATTTAACAGAACTTGTTGTTTTAACGTTGAATGACAACCAATTATCGGGCAATTTACCCGAAAGTCTGGGCAATTGCACCAAACTCAAAACATTAAATCTTTACAACAATCGATTTACCGGCGAAATTCCTGCTTCATTGGGAAACTTAAGTTTGATAAAAAGTTTAGATTTCAGCAATAATCAATTTACCTCTTTACCGGAAAACTTGAGCAATTGGAGTAAATTGGAAGAATTAAATCTGAATAACAATCAACTGACCACATTTCCATCAACCATTAATCAGGTGGCAAATTTAAAAACATTAAAAGCCAGCCATAATCAACTTGCCGAATTGCCCGAGAATTTTGGCCATTTTCCTTCACTCATGGATATCGATTTATCTTACAATCAGTTGAAAGTATTTCCTGAAGAATTATGTCTACTAACAAAATTGGAATACATTTCATTCAGGAAAAATAAAATAGAAAAATTCCCGGCCGGAATTACCATGTTGCCTACTACGCTCAATTATCTGGCATTAGACAATAACGAAATAAAAGATCTCATACCCAAATCTTTACTCGAGAATGGAAATCTCTCTATCTTGTTGGATTACAATCGTTTTACGTTCGAAGATTTGCCGGTATCCAATCAACTAAAAAATCGCATTGGTAATCAAAAGCCGGTAATGTTATCGAAAAAAGTTTTCAAAACAGCTATCGGTGATACTCTTCGTATCGATATTCGAAAAATTGCACCTTTTACGTTGACTACAAATCAATACAACTGGATGTCTGTGGAAAAAAATAAAGCTGTAAATGATTCACCTGATCCAATTTTGACGGTGATTATTGATGAAAAAACCATTCAAAACAAATATTATTGCAAGGTAACCAATCCTTCCGCTCCAACTTATGCTTTTGTGTCCTCCGGCAGTACCATTATGCTTCCATGTCTTGATTTTGTAACTACCGATACCCTTTCGTTTCAATTGGCTACGGAAGAAGAATTGATTGCCGAAAAATACGACGGCAGTTATGTGGTTTCTTCCAATAATATTCCTTCGAAAATTGTAGAAGATAAAATCGTAACACTGGTTCCGCCATTGAAAGTAAGAGGAACGGTAAAATGGCAGGCTTCTGCCGACGGAAAGACATGGGTAGACCTTTCGGAAAATATGGAGCAAAATGATTTGAAAGCTAATTTTGTAAGTGTAAATCAGCAGCAACTGGTACTCTCGCCTAAGACGCCGGCCTATTACCGTTGCAGCGTACAGGACGTGAATTGCGAACCGCTTTTAAGCGATACCATCCAAGTCAATCCCTTTGGCCAAGTGCTTTATGATGAGAACGTGAACGTGGAAACCCAATCAAAGACAGTAAAAATTGACAGTATTGAAGTAACCATTCCGGCAAAAATTTATGATCAGGATTTCCGTCTCACTATCGTAAAAATCGATAATCCACCCTCGCCACCCGACAGTGTAAATATGGGCAGCGTTTATGATGTCACCGTCAGCTTTGCTGAAACTTTTGAAGTTCCGCTTCTAATAAAACTGAAAAATATTGATAAAAAAACATTTGATAGTCGCTATATTCATAATTATAAAGCCGCATATCTGGATAAGGAAACACATGAATGGATTCCTTACGAAAAAAGTTATATCAGTTTGCAAGATACCTCTATGGTGTTTGAAACCAATCACCTCACCTTCATAGTTGTTAGTTTTTATATCTGGACTTTAGGTTACGATAGAGGATATGAACGCAACAATATAAGTGTTTACTATAAAGATAAAGAAACAGGTTTTATGGAAACCACTTATGATAAAAAACAAACACCCCAACCGTGGCATGAAACCGGCCCACCTCTCCTGGTTCAGGATGTTACAGAATATCTGAACGAAGTACGGGAAAAATTTTTATTACTCGGATTCTCAATACCGGAAAAATTTAACGTTTATATCAAACAAATGGAAGATGCTGACGGGATAGTGGGAATATCGGGAATGATTAACGATTACCTGACCATTCATACTTATACCGAAAATCCCATTGCCTTGCGGAGTTTGCTTGCCCATGAATATATGCATTATACTCAATCAGGTTTTATCTCACCTGATCCGGGGAATATATTCTGGATGGAAGCCAATGCACATTTGACGGATCGAATGGTGTGGGATGAGAATGAAATTCCGGTCAGTGAATCGGAAAAATATTTGTTGGATGGCAGAAAAGCTGAAAATTCTATTTATGATTTTCTGTCCAACTCATGGGATCATTGGGATAAAGGAATTTATACCCAAAATCTGTTTGGCAATGTAAATTACTGTTACCTGGCAGGAACTTTTCTTCACTATATGCGCAGTTATTCCAAGGCAGAAACAAAATTAGATCCGGCATCTCTTTTAAAACAAACTACTCACAATGAGTGGAGATACGTGGCTAACTTATTTAACAATTACGTTGCATTTTCAATGAATTCGAATATTGGAGATGAGTATGATGACTATGTCAGATACATATTGAGTGGAGAAAACAAAAAATTCACCATTTTAAGTGATAAAGAAAATCCATACAGTTATTTGATCAAAAATTGTGGGGCCGAAAATAATGGAACATTTGCCAGCCGATTGATTTATAATTTTGCAGAAGAAGAGACCATGCCGCAAACCGATAAAATGGAAATACCCGTGCCATATTTGGCTTCCAAGGTATTGCTTTTATACAATCAGGCATCCGATCGAGGAGTTGTAGTCAATTACAAACGTCTACACGATGAGGATAGCGACCACAAAGTTTATTATGCCAGATATGACTTTACAACAAAGCAAACCACTTTTGTAGATATCAGCGATTCTACCAAATACAACTTTTTTATCCAGGCACGCACCGAAAAATCGGTAGAAGAAACGCAAAACATCTGTTTTTTGTTATTGGTCAACAAAGATTATCCCGCCTCGGGAAAGGATGCCGACGACTTTAATGCTTCCTTTGAGCTCACAGCCATGCCCGTATTAGATATTCAAAACCTTTCTGGCGGATACATTGCAGGAATGAATGGAGCTGATTTATTTGTTTCAACATACACAAGAGGACCTTATGGTTTCACTCTACCAGCGGTTCAGATAGGGCCATATAGTGTGTCAGGTGCAAATGTAATTTATCATAATATCTATTACTACAGCAGCGATAGAAGTGAGCTCACCGATTCCACCTATGTGGTCAATGTTCATTTTTCGGACGAAGAACGTCTGGAATATCCTGATAATCCTAATGATGCTTTTAAAACTTTACCTTCTATTCAGCAGCAGGAAGTTACGCAAAGAATCATATATAATTTTGTTCGTGGAGAAATAAAAATTCATTGCAATGCACATACTATCAACAAGTTTGAAGATACGATAAACGAAAACGATGGAAACGACCAAAACGACAAAAAGCTCATCATAACCTCGAGTCATTGGTACGACGACGTAACCTTATGGGTGAAGAATTTGTATTCGATGACAACTTCGATCGGTACAAATAATGTTGTTTTCAAAACGAGAAATAGTACTGAAACGCAAGCAGCAATAGAAAACATATATCATTCTCATCAAGAAATTGGTTACAAACCTATAACAGATGAGAGAGGCGAGTATACAGGTGAATCAGAACCCGATTCTGATAATACGTATTATTATGTCAGTACCGATTATTCAAGCGGCGACGTGATACTATTTTTATCATTTGATACAAGGTAATAAAAAACATGGGAACAAAAAATGAAAAAATTATTTATTCGCATATAAGCGATATAAATTAACGTGAACTCGATATAAGAATATTATACAAGCAATTATAAATAAGGTAATAAGGTTGATGAAAAGCAAGTATTCACAGGTTACGATGGTTAGTTGTGTCAAATAAGGTCTTTCTATTCAGAAAAGGAAACTTGTTTTTTAGAAAAACCTTAGTAACGATAATCAACAACAAGAATAAACCTTATTACCTTATTAATTATTAACTTTTTATATGATTATATTCTTCATTTTGAAAAACAAATTTATTACTGATTATCAATTAGTTACGAATAAGCTTTTTGAAAAATACCGAACTATTGGTTCAAGTTACAGTATCTTAAAAAGATTCACAGAAAAATTTAGCGAACAAGATTTATAACCGTAAAAATCCATATTCAAAACATTACCTATTTTTTTACCTTTTGCTAACCAATGGAGACAATTAAATATATTTTTAAACTAAAAATTTCTTAAAAATCACAACAGAACAAAATCAACTGATTTATTGCTTTGAAAATTTCGCATTCAGATGAAGCAAATTATAAACTGTTGAATATTAGTTGTTTTAACATATTTGTAACAACAAAAAATTTTTCTTTAAAAATGAACAATTTCAAAAAACACATGCTATATTTGCTATTGGAAAATAAAAAATCCTCAAAAAATCAATAAATTTTTAACAATTAATCTTATGAAAAAGTTAACTTCACTCTTTATTGCCGTTTGGGCTATGATGCTCGCATTCACATTTTCTTCCAATGCCCAAACCGT
>Ga0208826_1002123_pt1 | contig 15191 bp, 11 predicted proteins | sample AD_UKC115_MetaG_FD_184451 | JGI IMG/M metagenome (GOLD analysis project Ga0208826, IMG submission 184451) | Active sludge microbial communities of municipal wastewater-treating anaerobic digesters from Hong Kong - AD_UKC115_MetaG (SPAdes)... | ecosystem: Engineered > Bioreactor > Anaerobic >...
GAAAAATCGAATTCGTTTTCAATATGGGCATATATAACCTTTTTCTTGTTGTTAGGAAAAATATTGATATTTGCTTATTGGAATTATAAAAATTCAAAGAATTTACACCAAATTGCTAATTGGATGAAGAATGGTCATGCCCCCTATTGGTCTTTTTTAGGGTGGTTTATTCCTGCCTATAATTTGATTAAGCCCTACAATGTATTTAGTGAAATTATGAATGAAAGTCAATATATCCTTACCGAAAAAGCAGAATTGCCGAAGAAAGAGCATGATAACACCGAATTTTTCTTAGGAATATGGTGGACAATGGTCCTTCTTGCACTTGTAATCTGTTCATTTATTCTTTACTCAACTTTCTTCACAGAAGGTCCTATGTATTGGAAATTAAATCATTTAAGCGTTGTAGTTGTTGCAATCATCATTTGGGTAATATATCTTTTAATTGATATTGTAATGATTCTTAAATATAATAAATTGAATAAATTAATGATGGATAATGAATCCAAGTTTTTGCATTGATCTGTATAATTAACAATTTTATACTATCTTTGCCCTAGAAAAATTACAAATCATTATGAAAAATTTATTTGCATTAATTGCATTATGTGCAATTACTAGTTTTGGGATGTCACAACCGCACCAAAATTATAAAGAATCTTCGTTGGTCATCACTTCACAAAATTTCGAACGATTTTGGCTTTATATCAATGATCAACTACAAAACGAACAAGCAACCGAATCCATTGCCGTGCGAGGTTTGCGTCCGGGAAAATACAACATAAGAGTGCAGACGGCCGATAGGGAAATGAATACCCGCCTTTCTTTGCAAGCAGGTAATTATAATTATTTAATTGAATACACCCCGCGTGGAGGAAAGATTTTTTTAAAATCCGTTAATTTTAACATTCTTGCGAACACCAGCGTAAATTATCAGCCATACGAAATGCCTCAAAATGGTCACCATTCACCCAATCCGCATCATCCCAATATGCCCGATTATTCTCAAACTCCTCCTCCCCCACCAGCTCCACAACCGGATGTAATTGTCTTACCCGCTTACCAATTCTGCACCCCAGACAAATTTGCAAACATCAAAAATATAATCTCCTCCGAATCATTTGAAAGCAACAAATTGGACATTGCCAAACAAGTAACTTCCAGCAACATATTAACGGCCAATCAGATAACAGAAATTGCACTTTTGTTTTCCTTTGAAGACAACAAACTTGACTATCTTAAGTTTGCTTACGATTTCTGCTTCGACAAGCAAAATTATTACTTGGTCAATGAAGCCCTGACTTATTCAAGTTCCAAAGAAGAATTGAACAAATTTATTTTAAGCAAATAAGGCATTTACTCTATTTGTGTAGGAGTAAATGCAAACGACTTTGTTTGATTTTTCTCTGTTTTTATTTTTTACCGGACAACAATTACTCTTTATCAGTCATATATTGCGACAATAACTGCTGCACATACTTGCCAAAAACATCAAACTCAATATTGACAATTGTGCCTTTGGTAAAGTTATGAAAATTAGTAACTTCCTGTGTGTAAGGAATAATCGCCACAGAAAATCGTCCTTTTTCCGAATCTACAACTGTAAGACTTACTCCATTAACCGAAATAGAACCTTTGGGCACCGTAAAATTGGAACGGGAAGCATCATAAGTGAAAAAATAACGCCAACTTCCGTTTTCATCCACCACCTTTTCGCATACCGCTGTCTGATCAACATGGCCTTGCACAATATGCCCGTCAAATCGACCATCCATCTTCATACTCCGTTCCAAATTAACTTCATAGCCAACTTTCCAGGTACAAAGATTGGTTTTTTGCATGGTTTCGTCCATTGCCGTCACCACATACTGTTTTTTCTCTTTATCCAGCTTTACAATCGTGAGGCAGCAGCCATCGTGCGCCATACTTTGATCTACCTTCAATTCATCGGCAAAGTCGACCTCAATCGTAAAATGGTAATTGGTATTTTCCTGTTCAATATGAACAATTTTTCCTGTTTTTTCAATAATTCCGGTAAACATGTTGTTTTATTTTATGATGTATAATTAATGACTTCTAATAAGCGTAATAGAGCCGTGCAATGGAGTTTGGATGATTCCCAACAAAGAATACAGATAGACATCGCAAACATAGTAATAAGTTCCGTCAGGACATTTTTGTTTGGAATTCATATTATTGCCATCCCAATTCAAATTCGGGTTTTTGCTTTGGAAGACGGCCCTCCCCCATCGGTCGTACACGGTAAAATTCACCGAAGCGACATTATCGTAAGGGAAAGGCATAAAAAAATCATTAAAACCGTCTCCATCGGGCGTAAAAACATTGGGCAACGAATAAGGCATACAATCGTCGACATCGAAACAAGTACTATCTCCGATAGCAGATTTATTGCCGACCGTATCCACGACAGAAACTGCAAAACAGCCTGTAATGTAAGGCATTTGAGTGAGTTCATAAGTACAGGGAAAAAGGAAACAGTCGCTGCCGTCATTTCTTATAGAATCTATAATGACAAAATCATCATTCAGAGTAGGTTTATAATGTATATAGTACTGATATACATCAAAATATGCACTATCCGAAGAGAATGTCCATTCAAGTGATACCGTTTCACAATCGGTGCTAAAAACCGTTGCCGGAATTTCCGGGGGATCCAAATCATAGGGAATAGCACAGAGACGTTGCGAACGATTGTACAAAGGTAACAACGAATCGGGAACAAAATAGCCGCCGGTAGACCGAACATAATAACAATAAGAAACACCATTTTGTAAATGCCGATCGGTATAAGATGTATTTGTTGTAACAGCTATTGAATCAAACAATTGAGAAAGCGGATTGTATTTATAAATCGTATAAGAAACATTTGTCCACGGAACCTGCTCCTGCCAGGAGAGCAGAAGTGCATTGCTCATGATATCTATATCAAGAAAAACCGAAGAGGCCGGATCAGAAACTTCCACAAATTGCATTTCATTTTGAATACTGCCCCACAATTCCACTTTGTATATATAGCTGTTTTCGAGCGTATTAAGGGCAGTATCAAGCCACATCGTGTCCGACAGCGAATAGAATGTTGAAATGGGAGAAAATGAAGCCGGTTGCGAAATCAAGGCTCTAAAAATCCGATATTCAAACTGATCGTAAGTGCTTAAATCCAATTCGGTCGGATTGTTCCACCGGACAAGCATCATTCCTTCGCGGGCATCCGTAGTCACCACATCCACATGCGTAATTATGGGCGCATCATTGGGAAGATAAGTACAAATTTCATCAGAAACATAGCTTTCTGCCCCGTCATCAAAGTACGCCACCACCCGGTAGCAGTATTCATTTCCGTGATAGAGCGGAAAAACCATTCCGTTGTCGGTAAAGGTCGTATCCAAATGTGAATTCGTTCTCCCAATCAGTTGATAGCCGGTATATCCGGGCAAGCCCGTTTCACAGACATCCGGGATAAAGGGATATCCTGAGATTCGTTTATACACCAAATAACCGACGGCATTGGTACAAGAATCGGGAGACCAGGTCAAATGAATTTGATTGCCAATAGCATTGGCAGTCAAATTTTCCGGTTTAGGTGCGACAACAGTAATCAGCAGTGACTTAAAAGCGACTAAATTCACTTGCGGACCATTATCAATGGCTTTAAATGTAACTTGATATGGTAATCTTCTGACGTGCTCACAATCAGTATTCCAAGTAAATTGAGATGTTATAGGGGGAGTTCCGGAAACGGGTAAAAACGTTGCCGGCGAAATAGGATGTCGCAAAGGAGCTCCTGTTGCCGATAAGGTTACTTGCGTAGAGTTAGGATCGGTAGCCGACACAGATAACGCCAAAGTTGTTCCTGCCAAAACACAAGTATCTTGTAATGTTAGAATCGTAGGCGGTTGATTATTACATGCTGCGATGAGAATTTGCATATCCCTTACCATTTCACAAATCAGGACTCCGTTACGCCATTCCTGAATCAGGATGGCCACATTATATTCTCCCTGGATGATTGGGGAATCCCAAATTAAATCACCGGTAACCGGATCTATAGATAATTGATTTGAAGCTTGTGGGAATGAATAGCCAGGGATATTTTCTCCGTTATAGCCCCGACAAGTAATGAGCCGGAATGAGAGACTATCTCCATCCGTATCGTATGCGCCGGGATTATGGTAATAAATTTGACCTACACAGCCGTTGTCTATCGGGGGATTCAGGAGTTGTGGAGAAGAATTGGGGCCAAGAAAAGGATTAATCAACAGCGTTGTTTGGAGGTAAAACGGAATGTTTACTGAATTGGGAATATTGACAATTCCGGCATTCCGATTGGGATCCTCCATAGAAATCGTATAATAACCGGGCCCGGCAAAAGTGTGTCGGGCAATATATGTATTGACGCTGATATCATTAGGTAAATTTACTTTACTGTTTCGAGGGACAACCGTACTGGATCCGTCTCCCCAAAATATTTCTAACTCCGGCCTGTCCGCCGGACTAGGCGTATAGGTATAGGTGACTAACTTAAACTCGTACGTCAGATTACTTATGTGTGTATATGAAATTTCTCCTGCCCGCTGATGAGTGGCAAAAATACTTAACGACATACAACATAGAAGAATTATAAAAAGAAATTTGTGAATACGCGAATGAAACATCGATAATACAATCTAATATGATTATTTTGCAAAAATAAAGAAAAAATTGATGGTATCATCTGCTTTTAATACTTTCTAAATTGAATATAGAATACTTTTTTATTCTAATTTCTAATATTATGAAATTTAATATTTTATAATAAACTTTTTGTATTAACTTTTTTTAAGAAAATAAAAAGAAAAAACACGAAAAAAATGAAGGTTATTCGTTTATTTTTTATAAATTTGTTCTCGTTTAAATAAGAGCAAACAATAAAGAGAATCTCCACTCAAAAAGATATTAAATCGCTCTTATTTAATAAATTAAGTAGTGTTCTAAAAGGTGAAAAGAAAATTCCTTTTCCAAAACTAGATGAAAAATTTATTATTTTCTTACTTATTTAATGAATGAATTTAAAAATATTTTTAATTTTTGATGGTATATTCACATTATTTTTTAATCCAATAAAAGTTTTATGAAAAAAATTTTATTTCTTGCAGGCTTATTTTTTTTGCTTTGTATTACATCGTTATTCGGACAAAATCCGGCAATGAGTTATCAAGCTATTGTACGAGATGGAAATGGACAATTAGTTACAAATCAATCGGTCACAGCAACGATTAAAGTTCGAATCGGATCAACTGACATTTTCAATCAAACGTACAACGTAAACACAAATACGCATGGTCTGCTTACTTTAAATTTCGGGGATCCGATTTTTATGAGTACCAATTGGGAAAATGCGAGCATCAGTTGTGAAGTCAGACAGGGAAGTAATATTTATATGGCGGAAAACTTTCAACCGGTAGTTGCAGTTCCATTATCATTGTATGCAACATCCATGAATAGAGATACCCTTCACTCCTATTTAGATACCGATGGTCATATTTTGGATATTCGTCATTACATGCAACAAAACAGACAATATATCATATATAACGACATAATTATACATCAAGCTTTAGAGGATACGGCTGCGCACATAAGAAGAGAAATGGCTATTATGGATTCTGCCATTCGAAGTGCCTTGGTCGATACAGCTAGAGATATTAGAATAGCACTCGTGGATTCTTCTCGTGATATTCGAATTGCTTTGGTGGATAGCTCTGCTGATATAAGAAGCGCATTAGTAGATTCAGCAAGCAATATTCGTAGTGCACTTGTAGATTCAGCTCGAGATATTCGCATCGCGTTGATAGATACTGCCGCTGATATAAGAGCTTTCGTGGGCGTAAGAGAAACTGCTGTTCGCAGTGCTTTAGTTGATACTGCAACCAATATTAGAAGTGCTTTAATCGATACGGCAGCTGATATTCGCCGGGATATGGGGCTTATGGATACCATAATTCTTAGTCATTTGAACGATTCTGTGGTTGCAGTAAGAAGTGCGTTGCATGATTCAATAATAAGCATTAGAACAGACATGAGTGGATTTATAACCACTGAAACAGATCCTATTTTTGACGTTTCTGTTGCAAAACATATTACTGCTGCCGACACCATTTATTGGAATGCAAAACAAGAAGTACTTACCGCCGGAGCAGGAATCAACATTGCTGGCACTACGATTAGTGCAACCTTTAAAACCTATTCTATTGGGGATACCATTGATAATGTAGGGATTGTCTTTTATGTTGATGATTCCGGACAACATGGCCTTATGATGGCCAAAGTTGACCAAACTTCGCCCCATACATGGAGCAATGATACAAGTGTATATATCGGGGCCGCAGGACAAGGCTTATATGCAGGAGAAATGAATACCGCAATTAGCGTTGCATCACAAATTGCGTTTGACCGAAATGGAGATTTTGCTGCTAAGAGTTGTGTTTCACTGGTAATACTTGATAATAATTTAAATACCATTGGTGGATGGTATTTACCTTCGGTTGACGAATTAAGAAGTATGTATGTTAATCTTAATTCTACCTATTATACAAGTACAGATTATTGGAGTTCAACAGAAAATACTGATACAGGGGCTTCGACGGTTCACATGGGAACAGGAGATATTAATATTCCGAACAAGAGTTCCGCTTATCAGGTACGTTGTATCAGGTCTTTCTAAAATTTTTCCAATTAGAGATACTAAAAACAGCTATTCAGAACGAATAGCTGTTTTTTTCATATTTTATAATAGAAAATATAAATAGAAAGACTATGGTTTCAATAACTCTTTTGTGTACTTAATCAACTCCAATCCTCCCACGCTTCCGTGTCCGGGAATTACAATTTCCGCTGATTTGAATTTAGAAATCAAAAAATCAATGGTTTTCGGATATGCGGTCAAGTCCCCATCTTCTATATTTCCCAAATCTGTTGAAGCCAAACTCTTTAGCATACAACCGGCAAAAAGCACTTTTTTACCAGGAATCCATGCCACAATATTATCTTTTGAATGAGCCGGACCCGGAAAATAGAGCCAAATGGCCGTCTCCCCTACTCGTAATTCAAGAGAATCTCTGAAGGTCACATCAGGGACAGGGAGTTTTTGCTCTTCTGCAATCTTGCCGGTTATTTCTGAAGCGTAGAAAACTATTTGATGTTTTTTTAAAAAACCGACTCCGCCCATACAATCTTCATGCCAATGATTGGGAACAAAAGCAATAATTTTCAAGTCCATCACAGAAGTCAAATAGTGATACAGGGCTGAAGTTAACGAATCATTCCACGGAGTATCGAAAAGTATTGCCTCTTTTCCATCTGTAACTACCATTCCATTAGCCGGAAATCTCCCGTATTGAGGAATATCTATGTATGAAATATGCTGATATATACCCTCTTTTAAACGAATCAACCGAAGATCTTTTGAAATCTCAACTTCATCCGAATGGGGCTGACTATGGGCTGTCATTATAAAACATACAAACAGAAAGAAGAATATTGTTATTTTTTTCATCATATTGCACTTATAGATAATGCAAAAATATAAAAAAGATTCTTGAAAAAAAAATTCCATTCCAATAATTTTTATTTCATTTTTTTGAAAAGAATAAAGAAAAAAATTGTATTTTTGCAATCTAATTCGGGGTGTGGCGCAGTTGGCTAGCGTACTTGCATGGGGTGCAAGGGGTCGGAAGTTCGAGTCTTCTCACCCCGACGAATTAAAAGGCATAATTCATTTAAGAGCGGAGGGAACATTATCAGTTTTCTTCGCTCTTTTATTGAATGTAAGTTTGTTATTCATGATTTTTATTAGGGCATATCAGCTTCACCGTCGGCCTCCGGCTCCAAGTACACGATTTTATTTGTGAAAAAGTAAGTCCCCTTCCAATTAAGATATTCATTGTTCGGATTCGTAGGTAGCTTCCCACGAGTTCATAACAAGCCTGTCACGAGTCCGTAACAAGCCTGTCACGAGTCCGAAGTTTCTCTCGAACAAACATGAAGCTTCATTCGAACAAAAACCAAGCTTCATTTTGAACAAAACCAAGCTTCATTTTGAACAAAACCAAGCTTCATTCTGAACAAAACCAAGCTTCATTTTGAGCAAAACCAAGCTTCATTTTGAGCCGAATGAAGTTTCATTCGGAAGCGTACATATATAAGAGAAATATTGTTGTCCGGGAAAAAATAAAAACAGCGGAAAAACGAATCAAAAGTGCTTGAAAATCAAGTAAACGATTTTTTTTTGAAAAAGTAAGCCCCCTTCCAAGGCAAAAAGAATGCCGCCCGCTCTGCCAATCAGCTTCTTTCAAAAAAAATCGGATTTTCACTCACAGATTCTTTTGTTTATAAGCTGCAACTTTTCGAAAAACAACGAGATCTTCTATAGTAGTAATGTTGTATACAAAAGGAATCAATTTTCCTATGGGCCGGGCATTGCGAAATGATTCAGACATTTCCGCAGGCAAATCAAGTTCAAGAACACCCGGAGCCGTGCGGAGTGTAAAATAGAAACTTGTTTTAATACATTTATTCCAGATGGAGAGCCAAAATATCGTTTTCTTTTTATAGCTCACCTTACACAACCAAGATTTTCCGTCATTGTAGTATCTCCACTCCGGACACAATTCCAATTCCTCTGACATAGTCATCAGTGCTTCGTACACTTCAAAAACCTCTGTCCCCAATGCCTCCGTTAAGACGGAAGCATTCGGATAAACATCTTTTACTCGTAATAATTGTATTTCGTCAGACATATCCGTATATACAATGGACTAATTGCCACTATTTCTTTTTCAGTTCCTTATTTTTTCTGCTTTTTACAATTTCAACAATCACAAATCCGGCAATAGTAGCGTACATAACTAATATAAAAAGCAAGGATATCCGGTCGGCTTTAAACATACTGTCGGGTCTGAATTCGAAGCGAATTTTATGTTCGCCGGCAGGAATTTTAAGAGCTCTGAGTGTATAATTTGCCCTGAAATGTTCAACCGGTTGGTCGTCAATATAGGCTTTCCATCCATACGGGAAATAAATTTCAGAAAAAACAACTATTCCATCATGAGCGGCAGAAGATTTATATTCGAGCACATCCGGAGCATAAGAGGTAAGTTCAATTTGAGCCGTTGAATCGTGGGCGGGGGTAAAATCCTTGACAAAATCGGAAAATTGTACGTCTGTAACCGCAGAATTTGTAAGATTAATTTTCCCCAAAGCCTCGCACTCTTCATTCGGATTCCCGGCAATAAATACCGAGTCAATAAACCATGCATTGCCCATTGCCGCAGGGTTCAGTTGCGGAACAACATTGTCAGCATTATCTTTCACAATGAAATAACGGGTATTAAGCATATTGAGCACCGGCATATTCATTTTCATAATATATTCATCGATCAAATCCTGGTATCTGCGTAATTTAGCAGCATGATATCCTCCAATTGATTTAAGATGATAAGAGGTTCTTGATTCATTAAACGTATTGGTAGTCAAATTAAGCACACGAAAATGTTTGGTTTGATCGGAAAGAATGAGCTCTTCGTAAGGTTGTTTTTTGAATTGGCTAAAATATTTTTTTTCAGAAACGAAATCTTTATCATTCAAAAATCTGCGATCCACATTCCACATATCCACAAGGATAAGAACTCCCAATGCAGCTATCATATATGGTAATTTTATCTTTTTATTCACAAAAAGCCATAAGGTACCGGCTCCGAGCAAAATAAAGATTCCGGAACGAAGCGCATCATGACGCAACATGGAAGCACGGTCGGCAATGACAGCATCCAGTAATTCTTGAGCCAACTCCGTTTGTCCGCCGAACCATTGTGTAAATTGTGCCAATACTTGTTCATCCTGCAGCGAAGTAAAATCCATCAACACGCCACCCAATGCGGCAAAAAAGAGGCAAATTCCGGCTGTGATACCTCCGGCAATATAGATACTTTTAAGTACAAACTCTTTAGAACGCTCTTGGTCTATAATTGACTTCAGTGCCAAAAAGCCCAACAATGGAATTGTTATTTCAGCCACCACCAGAATAGAAGAGACAGCTCGAAATTTATCATACATGGGAAAATAGTTAAAAAAGAGCTCTGTCAGCGGCATAAAATTCTTTCCCCATGAGAGCAAAATCGAAAAGAGTGTTGCTATCAGCAATGCCCATTTATAAGGACCTTTAACAATGAGCAATCCGAGAGCAAAAAGAAAAATAATAATAGCCCCGACATAAACCGGACCAGAGGTAAAGGGTTGGGTACCCCAATACATCGGCATGGTACTGCTCACTTCGGCAGCATCTTTTCTAGGAACTCCAAATTCTCTTAATTTATCAAAAGTCTTTGATTTTTCGCCGACATTATAGTGAGAAGAACCTCCTTTAAAATTAGGAATTAATAAAGTCATGGTTTCATCGATTCCATAGCTCCATTGAGTTGCATAATCCAAGTCAAGACCTTTGGTTTTATTCTCCGAATCATTTTCTTTAACCAATTCAGAGTGCCCGCCGCGCATCGTCTCCTTCACATACTCCATATTGGTCTTCACGGTAGAGTAACGGGTTCCTGCCCCTACCCCGACACATGCTGCAAACAAAAGCATTGCCACGAAGAAATCTTTCATTCTTTTTTCCTTAATATGGATGAAGAGTTCTGCAAAAAGCATCACACCAATCAACATAAAGATATAATAGGTCATTTGCGGGTGCACCATGAGTCCAAAAGCGGAAAAAAGTAATGTAAGAATAGCTCCCCACGCATATTTTTTTCGGAAAAGCAACATAAAACCTGCAAAAACAGGCGCCATATAAGCCAAACCCAATACTTTATTATTATGACCTGCTTGAATTATGATGAAAAAATAGGAGGAAAAGGCAATGGCAATAGCCCCCACAATACTTAACCATTTATTTATATTGAAGGAACGCATTAAAATATAAAATCCAAGTAAATAGATAAAAATAAAACCAATGGTAAGAGGCAGATTTAATTTGTATAAGTTCATTAATGGAATCAAAAGAGATACGGAAGGAGCAGAACCGCTAATTTGATAGGTAGGCATGCCGCAGAACATATTTCCCGTCCAATAAGATGTATTGCCGGTATCTTCTTTATATTTATGAATTTCAGCGGCCATTCCTTTTCCGCTGACAGTATCTCCGGCCAACAAAATCTTTCCGTCTAAAACAGGAGACGCATAAATTACTGCTATCAATACAAAGAGAACGTATGCCACCATATCCGGCAAATACTTTTTCCAATTAAATTTTTTCATATTTATAAATTTTAGTTTGCAAAATTAGTGATAATTTTAAATAAAAAAAGAGTTGACATACATAAGATATAAAAAAATGTATTTTTGCAAAAGAATAAATTTTTGGTGAACCCCTTTATTTATAGATTATTTCAAAACAGAATAATATGAGAATCAAAGAAGCCATAGAAGAGAGTATTGAATTAAAGAAATCCATATTGTATGACAGTATTTTGATTGCGCAGATCAGACAAGTAGCAGACGCAATCGTTTCCTCATTGCGTGCGGGAGGAAAAGTTTTCTTTTGCGGAAATGGTGGGAGCGCTGCAGATGCACAACATTTGGCTGCAGAATTATCCGGACGATTTTATTTTGATCGCCCACCCCTCGCCGCCGAAGCGTTACATTGTAACACCTCATACATCACTGCAATCGGTAACGACTACGGTTTTGAACATATTTATGCCCGATTAATCAAAGGTAATGGCAAACGCGGTGACCTCTTAATAGGATTATCCACCTCAGGAAGATCCATCAGTATTGTGAAAGCATTTGAAACCGCCCGTAAAATGGAGATCAAGACAATTTCCTTAACCGGAGAATCGGGAGGAGAACTTGTTAATTATTCAGACATCGCACTTCGCATTCCATCGACAGATACACCACGCATTCAGGAAGCCCACATTCTCATTGGGCATATCATTTGTGAATTGGTTGAAACCGAAATGTTATGGACTAAATTTCAATTTATTTCATCGCAATTGTTTCAATCTCTACCAATACCCCCATGGGCAGACCTTTTACGGCAAAAGCAGCTCTGGCAGGTGGATTTTCATTATAATAACGAGCATAAACCTCATTCATCGGTTTAAAGTTAACCATATCGCTCAACAGACAAGTGGATTTCACCACATCTGAAAAATTGTAACCGGCTTCTTTTAAAATGGCTCCGATATTTTGCATTACTTGCTCTGTTTGAGCCTCAATTCCTTCCGGAATTGTTCCTGTTTTGGGATTAACCGGAATCTGTCCGGAAATAAAAAGTAAACCATTCATTTCAATTGCTTGACTGTATGGTCCAATAGCTTTTGGTGCATTTTCGGTATGAATAATTTTTTTCATGATAAATATTTATAATTGAATTATTAATGTATTTGCTATATATTTTTTTGAGTTAAACTTCTTCGCCGCTAAAGAACGAAGTTTTTCTCTTTGCGTCTTAGCGTCTTTGCGGTTATTTTTTCACTTGTTTATAGCCCCAAACAGCAAAAAACATAATATAAGCATAGCAAAGGAACAACACCGCGTAGGCAGCTTGAGGGTCAAAAATATCTGATAATTTTCCATATACAAGCGGAATAACGGCACCACCGGCAATCGCCATAATGAGCAACGCCGATCCTAATTTAGTATGTTTCCCGAGATGATGAATCGAAAGCGGCCAAATTGCGGGCCACATAATGGCATGGGCAAAACTCAATCCAATAATGGCCAACACCGATGCCAATTCTTCTGACAGTAAGGCCACAATTACCAATATTACAGACAGAAAAAGCTGAATAATAAGAGCTCTCCGCTGAGAAAGAACTTTAGGAATAAGAATAATTCCAAGCAAATACCCTACAACAAGAGCAATGAGTGCGAAGACGCCCAAATGAAGAGAAATGGATTCCGGCAATCCGATATACTTTCCATATATTACCAAATAATCAATCGAAATCACTTCTGCCCCCACATAAAAGAAGATGGCAAAAACACCATACCAAAGGTAAGGATATGAAAAAATTGTTTGTTTTCCAACATTGGCATTGTCTTCATTTTCTTCCTTGATCTCGGGTAATTTTGCTCCTTTGAGAAACAATACAAGAGCAATCAGAATTGCTGCCATAATCAGATACGGAACAATAATTTGATTGGATAATTGCTGGAGTAAGATTGTTTTATCTAATTCGTCACTCACGAGCCCAATTTGTTCATTAAGAGATTGTGTTCCTGAAAAAAGAGTAGAAGATAAGACAATAATACCGATCATGCCGGCAACTTTATTGCATATTCCCATAATACTCATTCTTCGGGCGGCAGACTCCACAGGTCCCAAAATGGTCACATAAGGGTTTGCGGCCGTTTGCAGCAAGGATAATCCTGTGCCCTGAAGAAAAAGCGCAACCAGAAAAAGAACATAACTGCGTTCCATGGCTGCAGGCACAAATAATAGTGCTCCAATGGCCATGACTACAAGCCCTAAAGACATTCCTTCCGTAAATCCGGTTTTCTTTAAAATAAAAGAAGAGGGAATTGCCATCACAAAATAGGAAATATAAAAAGCAAACGTTACAAAAGAGGCCTGAAAATTGCTTAATTCACAAGCTGTTTTCAAAAAGGGTATTAATATACTATTTAACCATGTGACAAATCCAAAAACAAAAAAAAGGGCTCCGATAATAAAAATTCCATATTGACTTCGATTTTCTTTTTTCATAGTATCAATAATTAAAGCATTAAAAGGTAAATAGTTTCAATAAACGATGCAAATGTACATCATTTTTTCAAAAATAAAAGAAATAATTTTTTTAAAGATAACGTAATCATTTTTTTGTAATTTTGCCTTCTTTAAAAATCAATAACATAACCATTACAATTATGACTGAAAAATTCACATTGAGAGACAAAGCAGCTGTTCGCTGGACAGCTTTGGTCTTACTGGCATTTGCCATGTTCTGTTCATATATATTTATGGACATTCTATCTCCCATTAAAGACTTAATGCAATCCACTCGAGGATGGGATTCTACGGCATTCGGAACGATGCAAGGCTCAGAAACATTTTTAAATGTATTTATCTTTTTCCTCATTTTTGCCGGGATTATTCTTGATAAAATGGGGGTTCGATTCACGGCACTACTCTCCGGAGCTGTTATGCTTGTGGGGGCAACCATCAATTGGTATGCTGTTACAGAAACATTCATGGGCAGTGGGCTTGAAACATGGTTTAATAACAATCTTAACTACATTCCGGGATTTGACGAATTAGGAATTTCTCCTTTTTATAAGGGAATGCCAGCTTCCGCTAAATTTGCTGCAGTGGGATTCATGATTTTCGGTTGTGGCGTAGAAATGGCCGGAATTACCGTTTCGAGAGGAATTGTAAAATGGTTCAAGGGCAGAGAAATGGCATTGGCAATGGGCTCCGAAATGGCGTTGGCACGTCTTGGCGTTGCAACATGTATGATTTTTTCTCCTGTGTTTGCAAAATTAGGTGGAGATATTGATGTTTCCCGTTCAGTAGCATTTGGTGTTATCTTGTTAATGATTGCATTAATTATGTTTATCGTCTATTTCTTTTTGGATAAAAAATTGGATGCACAAACAGGGGAAGCAGAAGAAAAAGACGATCCATTTCAAGTTAAAGACCTTGGAAAAATCCTATCCAGCAGCGGTTTTTGGTTGGTAGCACTACTCTGTGTTCTTTATTATTCGGCTATTTTCCCGTTCCAAAAATATGCGGTGAACATGCTGCAATGTAATTTATCATTTACTGCAGTTGATCCGAATTCTTTCTGGGCTTCAAATTCTACAACAATCATCCAATATTTGATTATGTTAGTTGTGGCAGCAAGTGCTTTTGCAAGTAATTTTACCAGGAAATCATTCCAATATCTTCTTTTAAGTATTGCTGTTATTGGTTTAGTTATTTTCTGTTATATGGGTTATATGCGTCAATCCGCAGAAACCATTTTTGCTGTATTCCCCTTATTGGCAGTTGGAATTACCCCTATTCTCGGAAAATATGTAGATACGAAAGGAAAAGCCGCATCTATGCTGATGATTGGTTCCATATTATTGATTGTTTGTCACTTAACATTTGCCTTTATTTTACCGATGTTTTAGGGAAATCAAATCGG